>Ga0210404_10001068_pt1 | contig 12190 bp, 7 predicted proteins | sample IncBWH28MmetaG_FD_155455 | JGI IMG/M metagenome (GOLD analysis project Ga0210404, IMG submission 155455) | Forest soil microbial communities from Barre Woods Harvard Forest LTER site, Petersham, Massachusetts, United States - Inc-BW-H-28-M | ecosystem: Environmental > Terrestrial > Soil >... | reverse complement strand
GGCCAGGCCGGTGCCAACGGTGCCGAACAAACCCTTGGTAAATTTGGAGGCCATACGGCGCACGCCGTGGGAATCCGGTCTCAAATAGGCTTCGGCTTGGTTGTCGACGGAGCCCGTAGCGGTCTGGGCCTTGAGATCGAAGGAATCGCTGCCGGAGAAGTGCACCTCGACGGTGCCCTTGCCGCTCTTCATGGTATAGATTCCGGTGCGAATGAAGTCGCCGTCAAAAAGAATATTGCCGGACATCGTAAAGAGCGAAACGTTGGTCAGGCCTGGCTGCAAGACCTGTGCGTTGCCGCTCACAGAGTTGAAATCGAGCTTGCCAGCACATTGCATGCAAACGAGCGAGCCACCGGTGGTGCGCACTACGATGTAGCCGGAGACTTCCTTAAGGTGAATATCGCCGGCGACGCTTTGCAGGGTCATGTCGCCCATTACCTGTTCGACGTAAACGAGACCAGTCTGCGTGCGCAGTTGCAGTTCGGTTTCCTCGGGCACAGTCAGCTGAAAATTAGCCTCCAGCTCATTAGCGGGCGCGGAATTATCCAGCACGGTGGCGGTGATATCGACGCGCTCGTCGGCCTGTTCGGTGTCGATGGCGATCTTATTGGAGGCTTGCGTTGCGGAAACGATCACTTCGGAATTCTTGGAAGACTTAACTTCGATGCGTCCGTTGCCAACATTCTGGAGGACGACAACGGGGTGCCCTTTAACGGCGAAATGCCTTTCGAAACGCTGAGGCGCCGCCTGGAGAGAAGAAAAAGGCGAGAGAAGTACTGCGACTCCGAGCAGGGGCAGGATTCCGTGTCCGATTATTTTCGAGCTCATGTTAGTAACTGCTCCCCCCGCGTTCCATCATGACGGATATCAATTCCGCCTTTTGCTGGTAGGCACCAGTCAAATATTCGCGAGCCAGGTCGTCTTGCGGTTCTTCTTTCACGCGCTGTTCGCAATCGGCGATAAATTTGTCGACGATATCCAGATTGTGGCGGAGTGAAACGTCCACGTCGGAAGTACCGGCAAGCTGCATGGCCGGCAGATGAGCTTCATCGTTGTTGAGAGTCAAGCTGGTGTCGAGGTAGACGTTGTCGTAGGCGTTGCGAGCTTCGGTGGGTTGTGCGGGCGAGCGCTGGAATTGCAAGGCGGTCGCGGCGGCAATCAGCAGACCGATGGCGCTGGTGGCCAGCACGCGCGGGCGGAAGAACTCGGAGAAACTGGCCCGCCAAGGGCGCCGTTCAGGCGAACGGATGATGCCTTCCTGCTCCAATTGGGCGCGCAGAGCGCTCCATACGCGGCGAGGCGGCTGGACCTCTGCGGGAAGTAAATGCGCGGTAGCGACAAGCGCGGTTAAATCCGCGATGAGATTTTTACAGGAACTACAGCCGGCAAGGTGCGCACGCGCCGCATCGGGCACGGGCACAAAACCCTCTTGCTCGAGGACTGCTTCCACTTCTCTACACTGCATTGTCTTTCACTCCGCCACACGCTGCTTCGGAAGTTACTCCGGCTCGACCCGGAATACGACCTTGCGACGTGTCTGCGCTTGCTCCGTGCACCCCGGAATTTTGACCATTGTAGCTCAATCGCTGTTTCCCGTCTGCGTCTTGGCAGCGTGTCGTTCCTGGCGAGCCTGCTCGCGAATTTCTTCCTGCAGCAGATCGCGCAACCTGGTTCGCGCCTTATGCAACTGCGATTTCGAATTTCCGACCGAGCAGCCCATGATGCCGGCAATCTCGTTGTGCTCGTAGCCCTGCACGTCGTGCAAAACAAACACGGTGCGGTAACCTGGCGGCAGCCGATCGATGGAGCGCTCCAAATTGACCCGGTCAACCGCTCCACTCAGCCGCAAATCCGGGGCCCCGAGGTCTTTCCTGGGCCCGCCGCCATCTTCGTCGGGCTCGGTAGTCTCTTCCAGGGAGGCCACCGGAAGAGCTTTCTTGCGCAACCGCATCAGCACCACGTTTACGGTCATGCGGTGCAGCCACGTCGAAAATGCCGATTCGCCGCGGAACGTCGCAATCTTGCGGAAGAGCTGCAGAAACGCCTCTTGCATGAGGTCTTCCGCGTCGCAAGGGTTGCTGACCATGCGCAGACACAACGCGTAGACGCGGCGGCTGTGCAGCTCATAGAGAAACTCAAAGGCCACGGCGTCGCCGGCTTGCGCCAGACGTATAGCTTCGCCCTCCGTCAGCGCCTTAGGCGGAGGGGCAGATGCGATGGGATCGCTTGGTCTATTTCGGGCCAACGGTCCAGTAGCGGCGCATCCACCCTTTCGGATGCGCCGGATACCCCCTAGAGTTGTCTTCGCAATGGCCCGCATAACTAAGGAACACGCAGCCGGCGTTTATTACTCGCTCAGCCTGTGCCGCAGAATGGCGGAAATAAGCGGGCTTGGTTATTCTCTCTCGATTAAGACCATTCGTCCACTGCGGGCTGTATCGTCGTCAAAGGGAGCCAGCATTTGGGCATCTATGGATTTCTGGAAGGCGCCGAGCTGGTTATCCGGGAGCACCACTATAAAGGACTTCAAAAGGACGATAGCCTCGCGTAGGCAGGTGTTCAAGTCAAAGTGCGCGTCGTCGAGCGTGCGCCAATCTGAGGAGGGTGCCGCAGAGGCCCCGCTACCTAGATCGGAAGCGATTTCACAAAAATCCTTCTGGATGCTCAACACCATCTCTTCAAGCGTATCGATCTTGTGCAGGAACTGCGAGCGCTGGGTCAGGAGCACGTGGCTTAACAGGTCGCTCATGCGGGCAGTGCGCTGCTCGCGGGAACCGCGGAAGTTGGCCGCGTCAAGAGGAGCCGTGTTCGGGATAATGCCAAAATGCCTCGCGTGCTCTCCCAACGCATGGAGCAGGCGCTCCACAGGACGCGCTAATCGAGCGCACAGATCAGGTGTAAGGAAGATGGCCCGGCACGACTGTCCCGCTTTCCCGGTGCGGCGGAGTTCGAGGGCTTCGTTCAGCGAGACACTGAACATTCCATAGAAGGTTTCGAGCTGGCGGACGCACGAGTCGAAAGTCGCGGCTTTGGCTGGCGGGAGCCAAGCTCCCCAGTCCTCTAGCACGGAGGAATGTCTGGCAGGAAGGGTGTGGACGTGAACCCGCACTGGGGCGTGTCTCCTAAAGCCGGGCGAGTATATCAAAATAGCCCCGAGGGGGTAACAATTTATTAGCGGAGCTTAATTTTGTGTATTTTCGCAGCTGGGCATCCTTCCAGGTGACACCAAAAAAAGATACAAACCCTGAGAGTAGAAGCACTTTCAGCGAAGGCGCCTCCCAATCGTAAGGTTACGCTCAGTATCCATGATAACGTGTTTGTTATAAATATTTCGTGTAATCAAACTGGCGCTCGCGAAGCAGCCTTTCGATTTCGGCCGTCGAGGACTGGGCTGTTCGCTACGCCGTCGCGTTCTTGCTCTGCGGCGGGGCTGGCCGCTATACTCGCCTGCGATTATGTGGAAAGGATTTTCCCGTTGGAATTTGAGCCGCGCGATCAGTTTGAGCAGCGCCAGAAAAAGCTCGAGCAAGTTCAGGCGCTAGGCCTAAAAGCCTATCCTCATGAATTTCGTTGGAGCGATACCGTGGCGGAGTTGGCTACTAAGTTTAGTGCCACGCCCAGCGGGGAGCTTGAGGGTAACAAGCACGAGGTCCGCGCTGCCGGGCGAATCGTTTCCCTGCGCCTAATGGGGAAGGCTGGCTTCGCGCACCTCCAGGGCGGAGGGAAGCGCATCCAGGTCTACGTCAAGAAGGACGTGGTGGGAGAGCGCGGTTTCGACCTTTTCAAGCTACTCGATCTGGGCGACTGGATTGGCGTGCGCGGCCATCTTTTTCGCACCAAGACGAATGAGCTTTCGATTTGGGTGGAGGAGATTTTCTTCCTGTCCAAGGCGCTGCTCCCTCTACCGGAGAAATGGCACGGCCTGACGGACGTGGAGTTGCGCTACCGCCAACGTTATCTGGACCTGATCGCCAATGAGAAATCGCGCGAGGTGTTTGTGACGCGGGCGCGCGTAATCCAGGAGCTGCGGCGCTTTCTGGATGCGCGCGGTTATATCGAAGTGGAGACGCCGATGATGCATCCGCTTCCCGGAGGAGCGGCAGCGCGGCCTTTTGTAACCCATCACAATACGCTGGATATCGACCTGTATCTGCGAATCGCGCCGGAACTGTATTTGAAGCGGCTGACGGTAGGAGGATTCGACCGCGTTTACGAGATCAACCGCAATTTTCGGAATGAAGGAATTTCCACGCAGCACAATCCCGAGTTCACGATGCTGGAATTCTATGAGGCGTACAGCAACTACCACGATCTGATGGACATGAACGAGCACTTGTTCGCGGAGTTAGCGCGAAAGATCACTGGATTGACCGTGGTGCGCTATGGGGATGTGGAACTGGACTTCGGGAAATTCGCGCGCCTCTCGATGCGCGAGGCCATTGTGAAGTACTGGCCGGCTGCCGCCGGAGCGGCTCCTACGCTCGCGGAGTTGCGGGCGCAAGGAGGACCGCGTGCAATCACAGAGCGCTACAACGCTTGGGCGAAGGGGGCAGGAGCACCTTACGCGGCTTCCAAGGGGACGCTGAGCGATGGAGAATGGACTGGTCTCTTGTTTGAGACCATCGCCGAAGACAAATTGGTGCAGCCCACAATTTTGTATGAATTCCCGACCGACATTTCTCCTTTGTCAAAGCAGAAGCCGGATGATCCGAGCGTGACGGAGCGGTTTGAGATTTATGTAGCCGGAATGGAGATCGCGAACGGCTTCTCGGAGTTGAATGATCCGATCGAACAGGAACGGCGCTTTCGCGCGCAGGTCGCGCAGGGCGGTGAAGAGGCACCAAAGCAGGTCGACTGGGATTACATACGTGCGCTGTGCCACGGCATGCCGCCGACTGCGGGCGAAGGCATCGGCATCGATCGCTTGACCATGCTGTTTACGGACTCGGCGTCTATCCGTGACGTCATCCTATTTCCCCAATTGCGACCGGAAGCTCCATCGAATCCGGAGCAAGGCGTGGAGCCCTGACGGTTTAGCATGAAATTTGAATGGTTCGTCGCCAGGCGGTACCTGCGGTCGCCGTACCGTCCGGCGGTACTGCGCCTCGTGACCGCGTTCTCTGTCATCGGTGTGGCAGCGGGAGTCGCGACTTTAGTTATTGCGTTGGCCATGAACACGGGATTTCGCGAGACACTGCAGGATCGCTTGCTCGGTGTGACGGCCCATGTGTCGCTCAGCAGACCTGGCGCGGGAGGCATCCGCGATTACGAAGCGCTGACTACCAAACTTGCCGCGATTCCTGGAGTGCGCTCGGTAACACCCGCAGCCTATCAGACCGTGCTAATGACATTTGCCGGCGAGGCGCGCGGTGTGGTCTCAAAAGGAATTGACTTAGAGCGCGAGCGGCACAGCGATGAGGCGCTGCAGCGCATCATTGCCGGCAAGTTGGATTTTTCGGAAGATGCGGACGGCATTGAGGCGGTGTTGGTGGGGAAGCAGCTCGCAGAGGAGTGGAAGCTATCCCCGGGTGACTACGTGACGTTGACCAGTCCACAAGGCCGATTGACGCCATTCGGAATGCTGCCACGAAGCCGCCGCTTTCGCGTAGCGGGCGTTTTCGATTCGGGCTTCTACGATTACGATGAGAATTGGTGCTTCTTGAGCCTGGCTGCTGCACAAGAGCTTTCCGGTGTAGGTCCCAGAGTAAGCGTGCTCGAATTTCGACTGGACAAGCCTGAACAAGCCGGTGAGATCGCACGGAAATTGGAACAGGCCGCGGGTTTGGGTTTCGCCGCCACCACCTGGATGGAGGAAAATCGCGCACTTTTTCGCGCGCTGCGGCTTGAAAAGCTGGTCACGGCAATTTTTATCGGTCTGATCACGTTTGTCGCGGGGTTGAATGTCCTCGTGGTGCTTTCCATGACCGTGACTGACAAGGCGCGAGATGTCGCCGTCTTGATGTCGATGGGCGCCCGGCGGCAACAGATTCGGCGCATCTTCCTTTGGCAAGGGATCGCTATCGGTGCGACGGGCACTTTCGCTGGCCTATGCCTTGGGTATGCTTTCGCCTGGGTTGCGGGGACGTGGCACCTAATCCCACTTGATCCGCAAGTGTATGCGGTGCCATACGTACCATTTCATCCCAGCCTGCTCGATGCTGTGTGGATCGCAGCTGTGGCCATGGCGATTTCTCTTGGAGCAACACTGTTGCCCGCTCGCGCCGCGGCACGGCTTTTACCGGTGGAGATCCTGCGGTATGAGTGAAGGAAAACCGTGGGGCAGTCGCTGGAATATACCTCAGAAGAAAGATTTTTGTGCCGAACGCGAGCTTTGGAGCGCGGTTTGCTTAGATTAATGACAGCGTGGGCGTTTGGCTCGATCGAGGAATGACCTTTTGCCTCGACCTGGGAAACTGCCCGCCATAAACACTTGAATTAAAAGCAATTAAACGCCCAGGGAAATGCCGGTTTTGGGCTTGCTTTCTTTCTGGGCAACGCTGCGGCACAAAATGGGAAGTGAATGGCCAGTGGCGGCGCGATCTACGGACGAGAGGCGGCACAGAATTGCACTTCCTTGCATCTAAATGTTTGGGATGCTCGAGGCCACAATTAGAGTGGGAAATGTGGACTTAGGATGACTTCTGAAACCAATCCGGGGTCGGCCGAAGCGGCAGGGAACTCCAGCGGCTTGCGCGACGCGCACGTGGTGCTCGAAGCGCGCAGCTTAAGAAAGACCTATGGCGTTGGGGTGCGATCTCTGACGGTGTTGACCGATGCGAATCTAAGGTTGAGCCGCGGGGAGATGGTGGCGATCGTCGCTCCATCGGGAGCGGGAAAAAGTACTCTGCTACACCTGTTGGCTGCGCTAGACACGCCAACGAGCGGTACAGTATACTTCGCTTCCAAGCCCATTGAAACGAATCAAGACACTACGGTTGCTGAGTTCAGAAATCGCTCGGTTGGATTTTTGTGGCAGCGGCATCAATTGTTGCCGGATTTTACTGCCACAGAGAATGTAGCCATGCCGTTGCTTTTGCGAGGCGAGCCTTTTTCGCCCTCGATGACGACGGCGCGCAAGTGGCTCGCGGAAGTCGGCCTGCAAGAGCGGGTCGATCACCGAGCAGGGGAGCTTTCGGGCGGGGAACAGCAGCGCGTCGCTATAGCCAGGGCGCTCGTCACCAGGCCGGCCGTGCTGCTGGCTGATGAACCGACCGGAGACTTGGACGAGCAGAATGCTTGGGTCGTGTTCGAGTTGTTACAGCGGCTGCACCGCGCGTACCAGTTGACGTCCCTCATCGCGACGCACAACCTGGCGCTCGCCGCGCGTTGCGACCGAGTCTTAACTCTGGAGCACGGCGTTTTGCGTACTCGCACGGCTACGGCTGCTGCGATAGGGACCCCCGGGGGAGAAGCGAGCTAATCGTGTTTGAACGGTATACAGAAAAAGCGCGTCGCGTCATTTTCTTTGCGAGGTATGAAGCCAGCCAGTACGGCAGTCCGTACATCGAGACCGAGCATCTCCTGCTCGGCTTGATGCGCGAAGACAAAGCGCTGGCTAATCGTTTCCTGCGCCAGCAGGGTTCGATCGAATCCATCCGCAAAGAGATCGAAGCGCGCATCACCATCCGCGAGCGTATTTCAACATCCGTGGAAGTGCCTCTGAGCGCGGAATGCAAGCGCATTCTGAACATGGCGGGCGAAGAAGCGGAGCGCCTGGGCGTTAAGCACGTCGGAACCGAGCACCTGCTGCTGGGCATCCTGCGCGAAGAGAAGTGCTTCGGCGCGGAAATTCTGATGGAGCGGGGCCTGCGCTTGTCCACATTGCGTGAAGAACTCGCGCGCACTTCGGGTGAAAAGACCACCGCCGCACGCCCGAAAGAGACTTCACTCCTCGCCGAATTCAGTCGCGATCTTACGCAAGCCGCTTCGGAAGGCTCTCTCGACCCGTTGGTGGGCCGCGAAGGCGAAGTCGAGCGCGTGATTCAGATTCTGTGCCGCCGCACAAAAAACAATCCCGTGCTGATCGGTGAGCCAGGGGTAGGCAAGACTGCCATCGTGGAAGGCCTGGCACAGCGCATCTCGGACGGCGACGTCCCACCGTTCCTTGCGGACAAACGCATCCTTTCGCTCGACCTCTCACTCATCGTTGCGGGCACAAAATATCGTGGCCAGTTTGAAGAGCGGCTCAAGACCATCATGAAAGAATTGATGGAGAGCCAGAACGCCATCGTGTTCATCGACGAGCTGCACACACTCGTCGGAGCGGGATCCGCCGAAGGCTCGCTCGATGCCGCCAACATCCTGAAGCCCGCGCTTTCTCGCGGCGAAATTCAGTGCATCGGCGCCACCACGCCCGGCGAGTACCGCAAGTCGGTCGAGAAAGACCGGTCCCTGGAACGCCGCTTCCAATCCGTGAAAGTTCCCGCTCCAAACGAAGAAGAAGCCGTCCAAGTCATCAACGGTGTCCGCGAGCGCTACGAAAAATTCCACGCGGTCAGCTACACCGACGAAGCTCTTCGTTACTCGGTGTACCTGTCCAACCGCTACATTCCCGATCGCTTCTTGCCGGACAAGGCCATCGACCTCATCGACGAGGCCGGGGCGCGCGTGAAACTGCGCCAAGCCAGCGTCCCCGAAGAAGTTGGCGAGGTCCAAAAGCGCGTGAAGTTCATCACGCATCGCATGGAAAGCGCGATTGCCGCGCACGAATTCGAGAAAGCGCGCTTCTACTCCGAAGAGGAGCGAAAAGAAAAAGAGAATCTGCGCGGCCTTCGCGAGCGCTACAAACTGGACGACGCCTCCACCGGCATTGTCACACGTGAAGACATCGAGGAGGTCGTCTCGCGCTGGACGGGCATCGCCGTTACTTCCATCAAGGAAGACGAGCAGCAAAAGCTTTTGCGCATCGAGCCCGAACTACACAAGCGAGTCATCAGCCAGGACAAAGCTATTACCGCGCTCGCGCGCGCCATTCGCCGCAGCCGCGCCGGTTTGAAAAACCCTGCGCGTCCGGTTGGCTGCTTCTTCTTTCTCGGTCCCACCGGAGTCGGCAAGACAGAGGTGGCGCGCCGCCTGGCGGAATTCCTATTTGGTTCGGAGAAGTCGCTGGTTCGCTTCGACATGTCGGAGTTTATGGAAAAGCACTCCGTGTCGAAGCTCATCGGCGCCCCTCCAGGTTACGTTGGCTACGAAGAAGGCGGTCAGTTGACAGAACGCGTTCGCCGCACGCCCTACTCGGTCATCTTGCTGGATGAAATCGAGAAGGCGCATCCGGACGTCTTCAATATCTTGCTGCAGGTTTTTGAAGACGGGCAATTGACGGACGGGCTCGGCAACACCGTGGATTTTCGCAATACCATCATCATCATGACTTCTAACTTGGGAGCGCGTCATTTGCAAAAGCGCACCTCCATCGGTTTTCAGTCCGGAGCCGACGAAGCCAGCCTCAAGAGCATGGAAGAGATGGTGATGAACGAAGTAAAGCGGGCGTTCAACCCGGAGTTTCTCAACCGGTTGGACGAAATCATTATCTTCAACCCGCTCGGCGACGACGACCTGCTGCGCATCATCGATCTGCTTGTGGGCCAGATGAACGACACGCTGATCCATAGGCAAGTCCAGGTTGTGCTGTCTCCGGAAGCACGTCAGTGGATCCTCGAAAAAACGTGCGCAGACCGCAGTTACGGGGCGCGTCCTTTGCGGCGGGCTTTGCAGAAGTACGTGGAAGACCCGCTGTCCGAGGCGCTCATTCAGGGTGGAATACAAAGGCCCGCGACGTTGCAAATTTACGTCGCAGGGGAAGGGCTTTCGTTCCGTCCTGTTGGTGAGGCAACCCCGGTCGTCCACTAGGGAATCTGACACCAACATGCGTACCCCGGTAGATACCGGGTAAACGCACGGGCCGACCCATACCGGGTTCGGCGGGAGAAGAACATCTTGGGTTCGGGGGCGCGGCTGACCACCTGTGTGGCCGCTCACACAAGAGTTTCTTTGCCGTTTGGGGTTATGCGCGTCCGGCTCGCGTTCGCGGCAATGCTGTTATTGCTCGCGTCCTCTGTTCTCGCCGCGGCGCCGCGCAATCCGAATGGGGTTGCATCTCCGTCTTCGCTCTCTTTCGGGTTTGATTCAAGTGACTCCACAAAAGTTACGGCGGAATTAGCCGAGAGTAGCGTCTCCGAGCGCTCCTTCCAGGATCCTCCCGCGCAGCCGGCCGGAACTATCATCGACCGCATCATTTTCCTTGGCAATCGCCGGGTTCGCAGCGACACGCTGAAAGCGCGCATCTTTAGCCGCGATGGCGATCCTTACAACGAAGAAACCTTGCGGCGGGACTTCCAGGCTCTATGGAACACGCAGTTCTTTGAGGATGTAAAGTTGCGCGTCGAGGAGTCGCCCGACGGCCCGAATCACAAGAACGTCATCTTCGAGGTCAAAGAGCGTCCGGTCATCCGCCGTATTCGCTACGACAACATTCATTCGGTTTCGGAATCCGACATTCTTGATCGCTTCAAGGAACGCAAAGTCGGCCTCACCGTGGAAAGCCAGTTTGATCCCACGCGCATCAAGAAAGCCGAAGTGGTTTTGAAGGAATTGCTGGGCGAGCACGGCCGCCAATTTGCCAAAGTCACGCCGCAGTACGAGCGCATCGCCGCCAGCAACGCCGTCATCCTCGTTTTCAAAGTCGACGAAGGGCCCAAGGTCAAGGTCGGCCGCATCAAGTTCACCGGCAACCACGCCTTCAGCGATCGCAAGCTCATTCGCGCCATGCGTCACGATCGCCCGTATGCCATTCCTCTCTACTTCTGGTACATTCCGGTCCTCACGAAAACATATGACCGCGAAAAATTAAACGAAGATTTGGAAGTCGGCGTCCGCGGCCTCTATCAGGACAATGGCTACTTCAAAGTTGTGGTGAAGGATCCCGTCCTCGAAAATATAGACACCACGAGTTTCCGCATGGGCGTGCCGGTTGCCGGCCGGAGCCACGGCAAAGCCGTAAATATCACCATTCCCATCGAAGAAGGCGAACGCTATAAGATGGGCACGCTGAAAATCGTCAGCGCCGACCCCGACAAAGCTCTCTCTCTGAAGGTCGATGCGCTCAAGAGCATCTTCCCGCTGAAAGAAGGCGACATCTTCTCCACCGCGAAGATTCGCAAGGCCTTGGATGACTACCGCAAAGCCTACGGTCAGTATGGCTTCATCGATTTCACCGCCGAGCCGCAGACCGATATTGACGAGGCCGCCAAGCGCATCGACATCACCATGCGTTTCACGGAAGAGAAGCAATACTACGTGCGCCGCATCGACTTTGTCGGCAACACCACCACCCGCGACAAGGTTATCCGCCGCGAGCTCCTTCTCGACGAAGGCCAGCTCTTCAACAAGCGCGCCTGGGAAGTCAGCATCCTGCGCCTGAATCAGCTTGATTATTTCGACCGCATCGAGGAAGACAAGGCCGTCGAGATCAAGCGCAACCAAAAAGAAGGCACCGTCGATCTCGCCCTGAAGCTGAAGGAAAAAGGCAAGCAGTCCATCGGATTGCAGGGCGGTGTCAGCGGCCTGGCCGGCACTTTCATCGGCCTCACGTATCAGACCAACAATTTCCTAGGCCTCGGCGAAACGCTTACCTTCTCAGCGCAGTTCGGCGACATCCAGCGCAGCTTCATGTTCGGCTTTACCGAGCCGTATCTTTTCGACCGCCCCATTTCCACCGGCTTCACCGTTTTCTCGAGTCGCTACAGCTTTAACCAGGCTCGCCAGTTGGCTCTGTTGCAGGGCCAGTCCGTCAGCATCAATCCCAATTTCATTCAGAACTACAACCAGGACAGCACGGGCTTCACGATGTTTGCCAGCTATCCGCTCAAGAAGCTGTCCTTCGCGCGGATCGGGTTGACGTATGGACTCACGCGCACGAGCATCACCGCGTTCAACACCGCTTCCCAGGTTCTCTTCGAGGACCTTCAGTTCCGCAGCATCGCCGGTCCGAGCGCGCTGCAAGGCATTGTGTCCAGCACCCTGACGCCGACAATCACTTACAACACGGTGGACAATCCGGTTAATCCCCATTCCGGCAAAAGCTATTTCTACTCGATGGGCTTCACCGGTGGCCCGCTGGGCGGCAATGTCAACACGATAAGCAACGTGTTTGACTTCAAGTATTTCCATCCCGTCAATAAACGCCGCAACG
>Ga0210404_10001067_pt1 | contig 12193 bp, 19 predicted proteins | sample IncBWH28MmetaG_FD_155455 | JGI IMG/M metagenome (GOLD analysis project Ga0210404, IMG submission 155455) | Forest soil microbial communities from Barre Woods Harvard Forest LTER site, Petersham, Massachusetts, United States - Inc-BW-H-28-M | ecosystem: Environmental > Terrestrial > Soil >... | reverse complement strand
TGACTCATCGCGTTCCCGATCTGGCACTCTTCCAAGAGATGAGCGATTTTCTATTTCCAGTCACATGTTCACGCTGTGGCAGTTTCGTATTAATGGAGGGTCGCGACGTGGCGGCCTTATTCGATGCCTAAGCGTAATCGCCAGCTGAAGTCGATGCTCGCGCGGCAGTCGAAAAAAGACCGCGCCTTTATGGACACGGCGCGCGAACGCTTCAAGCAGGGCCAAGACGCCGACGAGGCGCAACGCGAACGCGAACTGCTGGCGCTGCGCTTTGCCGCCGGCGATCAATGGCCCGCCGACATCGCCGCGATTCGCAAAGGCAACGACGGCAGCAACGGCCAACCAAAAGCCCCCGCGCGGCCGATGCTCACGGTGAACCAGACGCTCGAACCGCTGAACCAGTTGCTCGCGCAGATGTCCGGCGCGGAGCTGGGCTTCGAACTCGTATCAGCCGATGACTTCTCAGATCTGATTGGGCAAATCGATGAAACCGAAATCAAAGTCCGCGAAGGACTCGCGCGGCGTATCCAGCGAGACTCGCAAGCGGTGGAGGCTCGGTTGTGGGGCGCTGACCGCGGGAACATCGCCGGTCGTGGTTATTGGGCCGTCCTTACACGTTTCGTGGACGGCAAAACATTTGACCAAGAAATTTACGTCCATAAGATTTACAACCAGTCGTCCGTGACGCTGGACCCGAATCGCGAGCACTTTGATGGCTCCGATGCCGACTGGGGGTTCGTCGGGCACGATCTGCCGTGGGACGAATACGTGGCGGAATATGGCGAGGTGGACGGCAAGAAAAACACCATCGTGGATGCCTCCGATACCGAGTTCCGTGCGCTCGGCGAGGATTATCCGACATGGTTCACGGCGGACGGCGAGACGCGCTCGTGCCGTGTCGTCGATTACTACTACATTGTGCGTGAACCGCGGCAACTCGTGCTCCTCGCCGATCAATCGGTCGCCTGGGCCGACGAAGCGCCTGACGATGCCCAAGTGATCGACTCGCGCGCCGTGACCGAGCGCAAAGTGAAGTGGGCGAAGATCGACGGCTACCAAGTGCTCGACGAAACCGATTTCCCCTCGCCCTACATTCCAATCGTGGAATACGTCGCGCGACCGATTCAGCCGTATGACGGCGAGCGCCGCGCGGAAGGCATCGTGCAGCCAATGATGGATTCCGGGCGGGGCTTCAACTACATGGTGAGCCGCTGGGTCGAAGCGATTGGCCTCGCGCCGCTGCGCTCCGTGATGATGGCCGAGGGCCAAGACGAAACCTTCGAGCAGGAATGGCAGAGCATCAACACGCGCACAGGGATTCTGCACTACAAACAAACGGATCTGACGGGACGGCCTGCGCCACCGCCCAGCGTGCCGGCGACCGGCACCGACATCGTGGGACCGATTTCCGGCGCTGTGCAAGTGTTTAAGGAGTCCATTGCCCAAACAACGCAAAGCCACGGCCCGAGTCAAGGCGAAGCCGATCCGGCGCTCCGCAGCGCGAAAGCCATCAGCGCCGTGGTTGCCAACGACCAGCGTGGTGATTCCACTCTCATCGGAAACTGGGCACGATCTATTCGTCAGGAGGGCCGCATTATCAATAGCCTCCTGTATCCGATCTACGGTATCCGCCCAGGCCGTCTCGCGAGCATTATCGACCCGGAAGGGCAACAGCAAACCGTGATGCTGAATCAGCCGTTCAAGACCATCGGGCAGGGCAAAACGGCGCGGCCGGTTCCCTCGGAGGCGGCCGACGCGCAGCGGTTCAAGCTGACGAAGGATGCGAATTTTAACGTCGTCGTGAAGGTCACGAAGAACTACGAGACGCTACGGCAGGAGCAGGCGGCGAACCTCGGGCAGATTATTTCCGCCGACCCGGGCGCGATGATGTCGGTCTTTGGCGATTTGTTTTTCAAGATGCAGGACGGGCCGGGGCACGAGGAAATGTCGGATCGCATGAAAGCGATGCTGAATCCGAAGGTGCTCGAACAGATGGCCGCGAAGTCGAAAGGGCTGAACATCCCGCCTGAAGTCATGGCGCAGATGCAGCAGTTGCAGCAGAAGGTGCAGGAGCAGGATCAGGTGATCAAGGCGGCGCAGGATGTGATCAAGACCGACCAGGTGAAGCATCAGGCGCAAGTGCAGCTCCAGCAAGACAAGCTCGCGCATGAGGTGCACATTCACGAAATCGACAACTCGGCCAAGATCGAAGTCGCGCGGATTCAGGCGTCAAAGCAAGCCGCCGACCCTGGCGCTGAATCGCAAGAAGAATTGCTCGCGACTGGGCTGGAGATGCAACATGAGGCCGCGATGTCGGATCTAGAGCACGGGCAGGCGCTCGAAGAGCAGGCCGCGCAGGCCCAGCACGATGCGGCACTGAGCGCGCAGGAGCACGGGCAGGCCGTGCAGCAGGCTGATCAGGAGCACCAGCAGGCGCTTCAGCAGGGACAGCAGGGCATCGCGGGGCAACTCGCGCAAGGCGCACAGCAGGCGGCGCTCCAGCCACCGACGCAGAACGGAGGCGCCGCATAGTGGGGCTGAACTCGATCCAGAATCCGGCGAAACTGCGGCGCATTGCGGCGTTGATTGGGGATGAAGTCGAATACGCCGCCGCTCGTTATTTCGCAGATCAGCGCGAATTGATCGTCTTCGGTCGTGCGACTGGTGCGTGGGTCGTGAATCTTCGCAAGAATTCAGCCGAGCGATACAATGATGAACGAAAGCTGGCGGTCTATCGCGACAAAGACGGCCGACCGTGCGGAGTCAGCTATCAGTGACGCCGATGGCGACTGAGAAACTCGTCGCGACACTTGAGGAACAACGCGCCATGTTGCTCCAATATTTGCGCTCGAAACTGGATGCTGGCGACTTGCACGCCGTGCAGGACGCCGCGTCCGACATGCGCGAGATTGACGCGAAGCTGGAAATTTTACGGTCGATGGGGAAATCATAATGATAATGGTGGATGAGAATCAGCTTTGCAATTGGTTCGTTGAGGTGCGCGTGCTCGATGAAGACTGCTGCACGGTGGCATTCACGAACTGGCGCTTTTCGAAGCGACACACGCCGACCGATGATGATCGGGAAGCGCTGCGCGTCATCCTGATGGAAGCGAAAGAAAAGATTCAAGCGCTTCTCAATACTCGCCGTGCGGAGATTTTACGGTCGATGGCCCGGCAGTGAGTCGCTGGCTGGGAAATGTGACCCGCCCCGGTCGCATGTTCAGCACCGTGCCTCCATCGGCCGTAAAATGAACAGGAGGACAGAATGCCGAAGTTTCTAGAGCGAAAATTGAAGCAGGAATACGGCGCCGATTCGAAGATTCCCTACGAGGTGATGAATTCGATCGGCGCGATGCGAGGCAACCGCGAGACACCAAAAGGCCGCGCAATGGAAGCGAAACACAATGCGCAGCATCCGCATCGTAATCTTGGTGCCTACTTGCACCCTCGCAAGTCGCGCTGATGGGCTATTGGACGCACGACACATCCTGCTACGTCGTTACGCTCTTGCGGCGACCACGATGGAAGCGTGCGCTGTTGGCGCCACGAGCCTACCTCCAATATCGGAGCGCTGGACTCTCGCGCTTTCATGCGCTTCGATTCGTGTTTACCGTGGTCCTCTTCTGATGCCAAGCCGACGTCGCAACTGGGTGATTGTCGAGAACGGCGCTGTCGTGTGCGACAGAGATGGTCGGCCAGAGCAATACGGCGTCGTGCGACAATCGGCCGAAGAATTCACGTTGAAAAAGCTGAAGCGCCGCGCCTATATCAAGAATCCTGAAATCATCACGATACGGAGCCGATACGGATATGGCGTGGTCCACTGAGGACGCGGCGAAGCAGGCGTATCACCCGAAGCCGCCGCGGCATAAAATCAGCCCGTCGGTCATCTCGCAGGCGCTCGGGCTGGAAGGCACGCCGCGCTGGGTGTTTAGGGATGGACTCTACCGCTGCGGCCCGACCTTAGCGTTTCCGCCGCACATTCTGGACCTGCCCATCGACGAGGCCATCGCGCTCGCCAAACGGTGCTGTGAACGATGACTGAGAAACATTTGGAAGACTGTCTCAAACGATTGGACGCGGCCAAAAACGCACTGGACCAGGTACGAACGGATTTGCGTGGGGCGCAGGAATTCCGTGATGCCGTGTTTGACTTGCTAGAAGGGACGCCATTCGGTGCTCAAGCCGATAGCACGTATGACGGTTTATATGGTCGTCTGCGCGCCGCCCTCGCCGCTAAACAAGATTCTTGCGCACCCGCCCGCGACTAGTGTAGAGTTTTCAAACACGTGGCCCAGCTGAATCCGGAAACGCAGAAGCTCTACGACGCCGCCGCGGGCAACGTCGCGCCGCCCGAGGCCACGCCGAGCCTCGCCGACCACGAAGCCCAGTTCACGAATACGCCGCGCTTTGCCCCGCCCGTCCCAGCAGCCGATCCTGTCCCCGATGACGCGACGTCGCCCACCTCGGCGCCGCGTCATCGGGCGCGCAGTCAGAAAGCGACGCCGGAAGACCTCGACGCCATCGACGCGCTGACGAAGCGCCTGCGCGATGCCGAAGCCGCCGCGGGCATCGAAGTGGACCGCAAAGAGGGCGAATCTGATCGCGTCTACAATCTGCGCAAGCGGGCGGAGCTGGCGGAGGCCGTGGCGAAAGCCCGTAAGCCCCTCGAACAGCCGAAGCCCGCTGCGCAGCCCGTGCAAGCGCCGCCGACGTTCGATGAGGCCGAGCCCACCATCGAACAGTTCAAAGACAAGGACGACCCCTACACCGCGTGGCAGCGCGCGCTCTACGCTTACGACCGCCGCAAAGAAGTCGCCGAATGGCAACAGACGCAAGCGACCGAACAGCAGAAGCAGAACGCGGCTGCGGGCGCCGAACGCAAGCGCCAGGCGTATGCGAGTTTCAACACGCGCGTCAGCGAGTTTCAAAAAGCGACGCCAGATTACGACGCCGTCGTGCGCGCCGTCGAGCGCCCCGTGACGTATCTGCTCGAGACGGCGATGGTGAACGATCCCGACGGACCACGCTTCGTCTACGAACTCGCGAAGAATCCCGCGCTCCACGATGAACTCTTCGTCCTGACCGACAACAAGCCGGTCAATCGCGATACCGTTGCAAGCGTGCAACGCCTCCTTCACGCCCGGATGCCGGCCGCACCGACTGGATCGGCCGCTCCGCAGACGATTCCACTCGCGCCACGCCCGCCTAATCCAGTGCGGACCGCGCCCTCTGCGCATGTGCCGAAAGCGCCGACGGACACGGCCTCGCTCGCGGACCACGAACAGTTTTACGGGACAGGCCGCCGCCGCTAGTTAGCTTTCTGCAGATGCGGCACGCATGGGTGCCGCTTGTCACAGTGGACTGAGGCTGAACTCGCCTATTTCGCCGGCATCATTGACGGCGAAGGGTGTATTTCGCTCTGCACATCCAAGAAAAACGTCAATAACCGCTATGGAACCCAAGTCTTCATTGGGAACACTGATGAGCGCCTAATTCAGTGGATTCATAGCCGATTTGGCGGCACCCTTGGATTCAGGAAAAGGCTGAAGCCAAATCAGAAAGATCTCTGGACGGTCAACTTCTCTGGCGTGACCGTCGAGCCAATCCTCGCAGCCGTTCTTCCCTATTTAGTGCTGAAGCGCGAACAGGCCGCGCTGATGTTGGAGTTTCGCAAAACAGTTCGAGAGGTTGGCGCAAATACCGCCAATTCTCCTGCTGCAATCGAGCAGCGCGCTGCGATACGAGACCAAATGCAGGTGCTAAACTACAGGGGAATAAGGACTTAACATGAACACCTTCATCACACCGAATTGGATCGCGACCGATAGTGCGGTCGGGTTCAAGAACTCCATTCGTCTCATCGGGCAATTCGATCGCACGTGGGACAGCACGTGGGAAAATCTGCCCGATGGCGCCAAGATCGGCTTTACCACGCAAGTGCGCATCGAGCAGCGCTGGCTGGTGTCTGAAGGCCAGGCGCTCCAACAGCAGCCGATTCTGAATCAGACCGTGCCGATCACGATCAATCATCAATTCCAAGTTGCGCATGGCTGGAGCTCCGCCGATCAGTTACTGGTCGTCGAAGAAGTCCAGAAGCGCTACACGATGCCGGCCGGCAAGGCAATGGCTGCGAAGTGGGATGTGGTGGCAGGGCAGGAAGTCTACCGCAACGTCTACTTCCAGATCGGATCGCCCGGCGTGCCGCTGTCGTCTGATCAAGTCTGGCTCGATGGCGTCGCGAAACTGATCAACGTCGCCGTGCCGGAAGAATTCGTGGCCGTGCTCGACCCGAAGAGCAACAGCCGCTTGCTCGGCGCGAATCTTGGCGCGTTCAATCCGCAAAACCGCATCGGCGAATACTTCAAGACCGGCCAGTTCGCCGGCGAAGCGCTCGGCGTCCAAGAGTGGTATCGCGATTCCGTCGGCGTCCCGACGCATACCACGGGCACGTTCACCTCCTCGACGCCGCTCGTCGATGGTGCGCTCCAGACCGGCTCGACGCTCGTCACGAAGGGCTGGGGCACGTATGCGTTCAAGGCGGGCGATACGTTCTACCTGTCCGGCGTGAACGCGGTGAATCCGGTGAGTTACAGCGACACGGGCGACTTACAGGCGTTTGCGATTCAGGTCGATCTGTCCGGCTCAGGTCCGGCGACGTTCACGATTTCGCCGCCGATTATCACGAGCGGGCCGCTGCAGACCGTCACCGCCTCGCCCGCGAACAACGCGACGATCAGCGTGGTCGGCTCGACGGGGACCGTGAACGCGACGCTGAGCGCGCAGACGTCGAAGCAGTCGCTGCTGTTCAACCCTGGGGCGTTTGCGTTCGTGATGGCGGATTTGCCGGTGAATCTGCCTGGGGCCGTCGCCGGTCGGAAGAACGACGCCGAAGCGAAAATCAGTATGCGCTACGTCGATCAATACAACATCCAAACCGATCAACTCCCACGCCGCCTAGACAGCATTGGGGGAGTAGCTACTATTTTACCGTATTTCGCGCTCAGAGCATGGTCATAGATAGACTGTGAATGATATACTGTTGCTTCCTTTAAGGAGGCAGCATGTATTCAATCTACAAAGTAACAAATCGCGTGACTGGAATGAGCTACATCGGCGTAACTAGGGCGGGACTGAAATCGCGTTGGCGCGGTCACTATAGTTTCGCTGAAAAGGGCTTGAAGTATCCGCTGGCTCAGGCGATTCGCGACCACGGCCGCGATGCATTCGAGATGACTGAAATCGGAACCGCAGAGACGCAAGAGGATGCTTACGCCAAAGAAAAGGCAGCTATCGTGCTTTTCGGGACGGTCGTTCCGAGCGGCTACAATCTCGCGCACGGCGGCGCTGGGCTGACTGGTCGTATTGTGACGGCAGAAACGCGGGCGAAAATCAGTGCGGCAAATATGGGCCGGACTGGCACTGTCTATAGCGCTGAGTCTCGCAAGAAGATGGGCGACTCGCGGCGCGGTGCGAAGAACTGGCAGGCTCGCGCGATTGAGTTTCAGGGCGTGACATATCCATCGGTCACCGATGCCGCGAAGACAGTCGGTATACCTGTGAGCTCGATGCGCTATCGGCTAAAAGTTGGCGTAGCGCACTTTGTTTCACCGCGCACCGTTGGCGCAAACACTGGCCTTTGGAATCGTGGTAAAACAGCCTCGCCAGAAACTCGGGCGAAGATGTCAGCCGCGCGCAAAGGCGCGAAGAACTGGAACGCACGCGTGATTGAAATTAACGGACAAACGTATCCATCAACGACGGATGCGATGGCCGCTCTGGGTTGCACGCGAGAATACATCCGGTATCGTATCCGGCACGGACTCGCGCGCTATCTCACCGACATGAAACGTGTCCACTAAATAGAAGGACAACCCATATGGCCCTCACACGAGTCACGCTCACTGCGGCGATTACGTCGTCGCAGCTCACGTTCGGCGTATCAAGCACGTCATCGCAGGCCTTCCCGGCTGTTGGCGCGCCGCCTGTCGGCTATCAGCCGTTCATGATTGATGACGAGATGTCATTTCTCGTGAGTTGTCCAGCGGTCAATATCGTCACGGTTCGTTGTCGTGGCGCTGATGGCACTGAAGCCGTGGCTCATGATGTCGGATCCACGGTCGTCACATCGGCCTCGCCGATCGATTTCCCGGCGATTCAGCCGGGCGGCCTCGTGCTGAAAAACGTCTGGGCGCCAGACATCGTGACCTACGGGCAGGACGGCGTCATCACGCCGCCGATCGAAGGCTTCACGGTCGCGTTTCTTGCGAAAGCGACGGCGGGCGCGTATACGCTCGGCGCGCCGTCGCTCGCGCTCAACGGCATCATTCTGCAACTCACCTCACAGACCGCCGCCGCGCACACGGTTACGACTCCAGGCGCGAGCGGCTCAACAGGCTTGTTCTTCACCGCGGCCTCGGGTTCGCCGTTCACCATCGCGACGTTCGGCACGCAGATTGGCTCAAGCGTCCAACTCGTGGCGCAAAACGGCGCGTGGAACGTGATCAATTCGAGCATCACGGCGGTCACGTTTACGTAAGGAGTCTGAGACATGGCGATTCTGATCGATCCCGATTCGGCCGAAGCGAAAGAGCGCGTCAAGTGGGAAGCGCAATACACGCAATACGGCCCTGGCGCGCGACCCTACATCAAGCGCGATTACCCGATGCTGCTGCACAAGGCGGGACGGCCGCCGGGCGGACTCGGCGCAGCGGAAATCGTCGAGATGCAGGAAGTCGGCTCGGAAGGTGAAGCGGCCGTGTATCGGTCGCGCGGGTTCCGGCCCACGCCACTCGAAGCCATCGAGCACTGGGAAGCGGAACAGACCGAGTTCGCGACGCTGGCGGCTGAACGGAACTGGCAGGTCCAGCACGGGCGGCACAGCGAAAAAGCGCAGCAGGAAATCGCGCGGCATGAGGCCGCGGCGGTCGATCACTTGCCGTCGGTGCCTGTCACGCCGATCAAACCGCACAGTCGGGAGAGTAAATAGGGACGTGGCCGCGAACGAGGATGGAGATGCGTTCCCGAGTTGGATTTACCACTTGGATCATCCGGCGCAACTCGTGAAGAACGCTGCGGAGGCCGCGATGCTCCCGGATGCGCCAAGCTGGTCGTATTCGCCGCTGGTGACGCGCGTGATACCGCCAACTGGCGTGAATGCGAACGTCACTGATGCAGCGCTCGTGCAGCGTCCTGAGAGCACGAGAACGAGCACTGGCGTGATTCTGGTGCGGCATACGCCGCCAGCGGATCGCGTCGCGGATCCGTCGAATAATCATAAAGCGAAGAAAGATCGGTAAAGGAGTCGAACATGGCCGCACCGACCGGATACCCGAGCTGGATTTACAATGCGACGCAGCAATCCGCGCTGATCATCAACACGGTCGCGCAGTTCAACGCGCTCCCGTCGCCGGGCACGTGGACGACCACGCCGTATGTCGGCATCGGCTCGATTGCGCCGACCGATCCAGGCTTCACGGACACGGACATTCGCTTGCAGCAGATTCTGGTGGAATGCCGCGTCATGAACCAGATGCTGCAAATCGGGCTGAACGTCGTCGACGATCCGGTCACGCAGATTCGGCCGGACGTGCTCGCAAACGATTCTGCTCTGACCACGTAACGGAGGCGACGCATGGCGAAGGATGATGACGACGAGACCGACGTTGAAGAAAAGAAGCCGAAAAAGAAAGCGCTGAGCGTGGAATCGGTCGAGCACATGATCGAAGCCGCGTTCATCAAGTTCGAGATGAAGCACGGCCATCTGAGCGCCGAAGACGGCGCGGCACGGCTCGCGGCACTCGACCAAGACTAGCGCGGCCTCGCGCGCTACCCCGATGGACCGGCCGACCGACCACCACGGGCACCACTGAGGCACGGAGTTATTTCAATGCCGAATATCACAGGACCCGTCTTTGCGCTCCCCTCGCGCTCGAATCCCGGCTCGCAGGCTGGCGTGCCCGCCGGCATGGTTGGCGAGCTCACCATCTCCGAAGTGCTCGGGAAGTATGCGACGCTGACGAAACTCGGGAAGGTGTTTTACACCTCCGCGATCATCACGGCGCCCGTCATCTTCTCGACCGCCGCGCAACTCGGCCCGATGCTCTGGAACCGTCCAGGGTCCGGCGTCGATGCGCACATCCTCATGGTCAGCGTCGGCTCGCCGACCACAGCCTCGACCGTCGCTGGCGCGATCAGTTGGGCGTCGAACACGCAAGCCACAGTGCCGACAACCGCAACCTCATTGACCGTGATGAACGCCTACGCGGGCGGCGGCGTCTCGGCGATGGGCGGCGTGTTTTCGACCGCGACGATCCTTGTCGCGCCGACGAACGTCCCGTTCCCGCTCGTGTCGGTGAATACCGGCGCGATCACGACCGGCGCGCTCACCACGACGCCCGTGGATCTCGGCGGCGTGTTCCAAGTGCCGCCCGGATCGATTGGGTATGTGTGTGGAAACGCAACCTTGACCGCTGGAGTCTTCACGATAGGCTTAATGTGGGCTGAACTCCCCGTCTGACGTATAGTGTCATATGACATGATGACCATGAACTAACATAAGTGGTCATCATGTCATCTTCCAGATTTTGCGAGCCATAATCAGACTTACGAGTGGGCGACTGACACCATAGCGTTCAGCGATGGCGGTATAGGAGAGATTGGTGATGGCTCGAATCTCTCTGACTTGGACCTCCGTCAGCTTCGTCCACACCGGTTGCGCGCGTCGGCCCTTGTGAATCGCATCCAAGATGTTCTCTGACAACGTGCCGAGAAATAAGTGGGCAGGATTCGCGCAATTTCTCACGTCGCATCGATGTAAGACGCAGAGTCCTTTCTTGATTTTCCCGTTCTTCTCGATCCATATCAGGCGATGCACGAGTCGTTTCGTGGTGCGCTCGCAATAGCCAGCAGGGATCGCCATCTGGCCATAGCCGCTGTTGTTAATTGGTCCTGTCCACAACCAGCACGCGGCTGGATCGTCCGTGTTCTTTAATTTCTCCATGAGGCGTTCGAGCACGGGACGACGCCGCGCAAGGCCGCCGCATTCGAGCGAGCAATAACGCTGCTTCGGCAGGTTGAACGACAAGAACGGTTTGTGACAGTGGGCGCAGATGGCGCTAGACTGTAGGGACGACATAGTGAGAAACCTCCTCTCGCGATGTTGAAGTGCCGCGCCGGTGCTGGTTACATCGGTGCGGCGCGCCTATTCTACCCTGAAATCGTGCTACGCTAGCGCCGTTTCCCAGAGGAGAACTCGATGCCTGTGCCCGTGCTCGGTCAACCGTTCGCCGTCCTGAACTGCACCGTGTCGCCGACGATCAAATGCAACTGTGAGCGCGGCGGCGTGCTGACGCTGATGGCGATTCAGCGCGTGGGCGGGTGGATTCGCACGCAGGATGCGTGTCCCTCGTGCGGAAAGCTGTTCACGCTCGCTGGGCTGAATATCGACCAACAGGGGCAGTTGCAGATTTCGGTCGAGATGGGCGTGCCGGTCGGCAAGCCGGAGCTTGTGAGTCAGTAGTATGGCCTCTGCCGTCAATATCGTCAGCGGCGCCTTCGAAATCCTCGGCGTGCTCGAAGCCGGGCAAACCATCGGCGGCGATCTACTCGCGGACGGCTACCGACGCCTGCAGAACATGATGGGCATCCTCGGCATTCAGACGTTAACGGCGCCGACGATTGGCCGCGAAGTGTTCGCGCTCGTCGCGGGGAAAGGCGGCCCGTCGAATCCGTATACCATCGGCCCGACTGGTAATTTTGTGACGACGCGGCCGAATTTACTCGAAGGCGCGGGGCTGCTGCTCGCAGGCCCCGATCCGCGCGTCGAAATTCCGCGCACGCTTTACACCGATGACGCGTACGAGGCGATCCCGATTAAGGATCTGCCGAACGCGCTGTTTACAGGCGTGTATTACAACGCGTTTGCGGGCAACGGGACGATCAACCTTTGGCCGGTGCCGAATACCACGCTTCATGCGCTCGTGCTGTATCGCCTCGATCAGATCGGGCCGTTCGCGTCGCCGACCGCGACCTACACCCTACCGCCCGGCTATGATGAAATGCTCGAAGGGCAACTCGCGAAACGACTGCGCGGGCCATATCGGCGGCAACTCGATCCCGACGTCGTGAAGGACATCGACGAGGCGCTCGCGGTGTGCAAGCGGCAGAACTACAAAGATAACGACCTCGCG
>Ga0210404_10001066_pt1 | contig 12197 bp, 8 predicted proteins | sample IncBWH28MmetaG_FD_155455 | JGI IMG/M metagenome (GOLD analysis project Ga0210404, IMG submission 155455) | Forest soil microbial communities from Barre Woods Harvard Forest LTER site, Petersham, Massachusetts, United States - Inc-BW-H-28-M | ecosystem: Environmental > Terrestrial > Soil >... | reverse complement strand
CGCGTCCAATCGCCCGCGAGATAGAAATTCCCAGCGGCTGTCTTCTGCGACGGGCGCCATTGATCGACGCCGGGCCGCGGCGAAAACGTGGCCGAGATTTCCTTCACCACGGTCGCCTTCTCGAGTTGCGCCTCGCGCGACGCCGGAAGAATCTCGCCCAGCTCGCTGCGGAAAAGATCAATAATTTCCTGCCGCGACTTAGGAACTAGATCGTACGAGGCGCTGATCACGAGCTGCAGATACTGCCCGCCGCCAGCCGGCTCTCCGTACAGAAACGTCTTGTTGAACACCCACTGCGTGGTGTGGTCGAGCAGCGTGAGAAACGGCTCACGCATCACGGGGCGATCGAACCACAGATGCACGCCGGTGATCGGCGATGTGTGAATCTGCGACAGAGCTTCAAGCATGCCTCCCGGTTCGCTCATTTCCTTCGGCATCAACCCGGGCAACACGTTGTGAGGCACGGCCGCAATGCACGCATCAGCCGAAACTGCCGTGCCGTCGTCGAGGACGGCATCCGCAAACCTTCCGTCACGCACGCGGATTTCGCGCACTCCACTGCGCGCGACGAGCTGCCCGCCGCGTGCTGCAATCGACTCGCGGCAGCCCTCATACAGCTCAGCCAGCGGCACCGACGGAATTCCCACCCGATACCCGCGGCGGTTGCCGAGAAACGCCTTCCAGAAAACGTCGATTCCGTAGTGCGCGTCGGTGCGGTCCAGTTCTTCGTCGAGCGCGCTGACCAATACCACCCGCCAGAATCGCTCGATTGCGTCCGGGGTCTGCTTCATTCGATGCAGCCAATCGAGCATCGACACAGACTCGATGTTCTTCGGCCGCCCGCCCGCTTGGGCTATGGCCAGCATCGCGCGAGCGATGGCGCGCCGGTCCGCAAAGCTCAGGGCGCCGAAAGCCAGAAATGACGGCGTCATGTGCAGCGGTGGCGGCAGCCAGGACGACGCCTTCAGCGTGAAGCGCCGGCCGATGCGATCGACGAAATACAGCCGGTCGTAAAACCGAACCTTGCCGGCCGCCCCGGCGCGGCGATAGAAGTCGTCCAGATTCGTGCAGCAACCGAGCGTCACGTGCTGGCAATTATCGACTTCGAATCCATCGGGCAGCGTATAGGACGTGGCGCGGCCGCCCAGATGCGGACGTTTTTCGAACAGCCGGACTTCGATTCCCGCTTCAGCCAGCGCGACGGCGGATGCCAAGCCCGCCAGACCGCCGCCGATCACCATCACGCTTTGCGAGGGCATCCCTCTTCCACCAGCCCGTCATTCCCGCCGTCAGGAGAAATTGGAGTTTTTCGGCGCTCGAGAGCGAGACGCGCGAAGTGAACACATCAAACCCGCGCTCTTCAATGCGCGCGAGCAGACTGCTATAGGTCCGAATCAAGGCCCAGAGAGTGGCGCGGCTATCCGGGTCGATTTTCGCGACCAGAGGCGCGCCTTCCTGGTAATGGCGCCAGGCGCGCTCTGCCTCAAATGCCAGAAGCTCGCGCAGTTGCGGCGTGATCGGACCGCCCAGATCCGATTCGCGGACGCCAAAACGCGCCAGGTCTTCAAGCGGTAAATAGACGCGGCCCATTTCGTGATCGGTCTGCACGTCTCGCAGAATGTTGGTGAGTTGGAATGCGAGACCCAGGCGCTCGGCTAAATCCGGAGCCTTCGGATCGTGAAAACCGAAAACGTGGAGACAAGTCAGACCCACGGTGCCGGCGACCCGGTAGCAATACTCGGTCAGGCGATCCAAGGTCGCATAGGACGTGACCGTCAGATCCATTTCCGCGCCGAGAATCAGGTCGTGGAAATAGCGGCCGGGAATTCCGAAGCGCTTCACCGTATCGGCAAGCGCCGGAAGAATCGCATGGGCTTCGGTGCGTCCGGCGGCAGCTTCGTCGAGCAGCGCGCGCCAGCGGGCCAGGCCCTGGCGCTTGGATTCGACGTCTCCGGGCTCGTCCGAGACGTTGTCGACCAGGCGCATGAAGGCGTAAAGAGCGCAGAGGGCATTGCGCTTCTCCTTGGGCAAGCCGAAGAAGGCCAGATAGAAGCTGCTGCGCGCCTCGCGCGCGATGCGATTGCACTCTGCGTACGATCGGGCGACGCTCAGCGGCGGCCTGGGCGATGCGGCGGAAGCTCCGATGACGGCGGGCGACAATACTGGGCTCCCAGCTTGTTTTTCCGTTCGCGGAGAGGGGGTCAGCGCACGCGCGCCCAGGGCGCGGGCGAGCAGGCAGGCCTTGGTCCACTTCGAAAGCGACGGCCGGCGCGACAGCGTGTTGTAGCCGGAGGCTTCGATTGCGTCGAGAATGGCCAGGCCGCCGCGGCTGAACAGTTCGATGTCCGTGCGCAGGCGGCTGTCGACTTTGTCGGCGAGCGGAAGGCCCGCGGCGAACATCCCGCGGGTGCGCGCGATCAGGGACTGCATCAGCGCGACGTAGCTGGCGTCGAAGCGTTTGTTGACGATGTCGCCTTCGGTCAGCCCGTGCCTGGCTAGCTCTTCGAGCGGAACGTAAATGCGGCCCTTTTCGAGGTCGCGGCCGACATCCTGCCAGAAATTCGCGAGCTGCAAAGCGGTGCAGGTGAAATCGGAAAGCTTCTGCCGTTCTTCGTCCCGATAGTCGCAAAGATGCAGCACCAACCGTCCGACCGGATTCGCCGAGTAAACGCAGTAGTTCAGCACAGCGTCCCAGGTGGCGTAGCGAGTGACTTTCTGGTCCTGACGAAATGCTTTCAGCAGATCGATGTAAAGCTTGAGCGGCGTATGCTTTTCGCGAACCGTCTCGCGCAGAGCGATGAAAACCGGATGCAACGGCTGTTCGCCATGGCGCCAACAGTGGCGCAGATCCTCTTCCCATGCGCGGAACAGCTCCAGCGAGCGCGCGGGATCGCGGATTTCGTCGCCGATATCGTCCGACCAGCGGCAGTAGGCGTAGACGTTGTAGAAGTGCTGGTGCAGCTCGCGAGGTAAAAGCCACGAAACGACGCCGAAATTCTCGTAGTGGTGCGTGGCCAGCCAGCGCGTGTAGCGCTGCGCTTGTTCGACGCTGCAGCCGAGCGGCGGCAGGTTGCGGGCGATTTCGAGTTCAGGCGTCGGCAGCATTTTAGGTACGTTGTATTTTCTCGATTAGAACGGGGCGCGATCCTTTGTTTTCACGAAGTTGGAGCGATTCTAATAACTGGATTTCTCGATTAAGAAAACCGGAACAGCTCTCGCCGCCTGGCCAACCAGCGCCGGGCCAAGGATGATCACATTCATCGTGATAGAAAGCTCCACCCAAAGCAAGAAGGCTCAACCGGCGGCGGCTCAGGGAATGATGGCCGTCTTCAACTCGCCATTGCGGTTCTTCATGTGCTCGAAAACGCCCGGCAGTTCCGCGAGCGGCACTTCGCCGGTAATGAAGTCACTGGCGCGAATTTCCCCCCGCACGATGGTGTCCAGCGCCTCGCGAATAAATCGCGGCGTGTGATGGAACGTCGACTTGATGCTGATCTCGGAGTAGTGCAGCGCGGCGGGATCGATTCGTACTGTGGTGTTGCGCGGGCATCCGCCGAAAAGATTCACCGTGCCGCCCTTGCGGACCATTTGCAGCGCCCACTGCCAGGTGGCCGCTTGCCCGACCGCCTCGATCACGGCGTCGGCGCCGCGGCCGCCTTCGGTGAGTTGCTTCACCACAGCGACCGGATCATCAATCTTGGAAACGTCGTATGCCGCGACGGCACCCAGACGCTCAGCGGCGCGCATCTGACTGTCGCGCTTCCCGACGGCAATCACGCGCACGTGGCGACCGGAAAGTATGCGAATAAATTTCAAGCCGATGGGACCGCAGCCGATGACCACGACGGTATCACCCGGATGGATTCCGGTTTCGTGCACGCCTCGGAGCACGCAGGCGAGCGGCTCTACGATGGCTGCATCGAGGAACGAAACGCTGTCGGGAATCTCGAGCATGTTTTCGCGAACGATGCGCCCAGGGATACGAATGTATTCGGCATACGCTCCGTTATTGAAAAGCAAATCCTCACAGAGATTCGGTTGGCCCTTGCGGCAGAAGAAGCACTGGTTGCAGGGCGCGGAATTCGAGGGGACGACGCGCATGCCTTTGCGCACGCCACCATTCACGGCGCGGCCTTTTTCTTCAATCGTGCCGGAAAGCTCGTGGCCGAAAAGCGCCGGCGGCTGAATCATTTTTTCGTGGAAGCCCTGCTTCCAGACCTTCAGGTCGGTGCCGCAGGTCAGGGCGACCTCGACGCGAACGAGAACGTCATCCGCGGAAAGAGATGGGATATCCACGCGCTCGATCTTGACGTCTTCCGAGCCGTAGAGAACCGCGGCGGTCATGTGTCCGTTTTTTTCGGATTTGCTCATTCGTGCTCGATCATCACCTTTAGGGTATCGTGTTTCGGGCGCGCCGCCAATTCCAAGGCGTCCGCAATGCGTTCGAGCGGGAAGCGGTGCGAGATCATCTCCCGCAGCGGCAGGTGCCGCTCGAAAACCAGCCGGGCCGATTCTTCCTGGTCGCCCACCGAGGCGCTGTAGCTGCCGAGAATTTCCTTTTCTTCAACCCCGACCGCCGCAGCGGGAAATTGAAGCTGGAGGACGGGACTGTTGTGTGCAAACAGTAGCACCCTTCCGCCCGGCCGCGCGATAGCCAGAGCTTCGGGGACCAATGCCGCGTTGGGCACAGCCAGCAGGACGGCATCCGCGCCGCGACCATCGGTTCGGCGGTGCATCTCCTCGATCAGACTGGCGTGTGCCGGATCGAATGCCTCCGAGGCGCCGAATCGCAGGCTCGTTTCGCGCCTCGCGGACATCGGATCGCTGGTGACTACGGTGGCGCCTTCGCGCTTCGCGAGAACCGTCAGCAGCATGCCGATGGGGCCCTGACCGATCACGAGAACTGTTTCAGCGGCCGCGACGCGCGCCTTGCGCACGGCTTTCAGGGCTGTATTGACCGGCTCGACGAAGGTGGCTTCCTCAAAGGTCACCCCATCTGGCAACGCAATCATGCCGCGTTCCACGATCCAGGGCATAGCCCGCACAAACTGCGCGAACCCGCCGCCACTGGGATCGAATCCAGCGGTGAGGCCGACTTTCTTATAACCCGCACACTGCGAATAGAGGTGCTTGTGGCAATAGAAGCATGCGCCGCACGGGATGTGATGGAAACTGACCACACGATCGCCGGTTTTGAATTTGGTAACGCCCGCGCCGGTCTTTACGACTGTGCCGGCGAGTTCGTGACCGAGAATCTGCGGCGGCTTGATGAAACCGTGATGAATTTTCTTGATGTCCGTGCCACAGATGCCGCACGCGGCCACACGGAAGAGAACTTCGCCGGGACCAATTTCGGGTATGGGAACATGCTCGACGACCACGCGCCCCTGGCCGCGGTAGACGCCCGCGCGCATCAGGCCGCTGCCGGCGTGACCGGATTCATGGGGGCCGACTTGGGTGACGGTATGGCTCATATGGCCAGTGCCTCAGCCTTGGCAAGCTCGGGCGACGGGCCTGATGCGATCTTCTGAAGATACGCGTCCAGGAAGTGCGCTAGTGTGGATGCGGCGCGCTCGCTTTCATTTGCCAGCCGCAGCAAACCGGGCAGGCGTCCCGGCCGGCGAACGAGCTGCCCGATGACTTTAGGGACGCTCACCTCGCCACGCTCGTTGAACACCCGGTCGAAATCGAGGAGCAGAGTTGAATCGGAGGCATCGCTGATGGCGCGGATCGCGATTGTTCGAACCCCATGCTGCCACGCGGCGGCAAGTACATACAGGCTCTCCATGTCGACGGCATCGCCCGCCGCGCCTAGAGCTGCTTTTTCTTCCGCAGTCGAGACCACATGGTCGGAAACCAGAAACCTCTCGACCACTTTTGCGCCTGTCGCGGCTGCGCGCATCACGAATTCCTGATCGCATTGAATCAGCCGCGTGCCTGCGACGTCCGCGACCGTACGGGCGACAAGCACGTCACCTGGCGTGTAGGAAGACTTCAAGCCGCCGGAAAGGCCGGAGGCGATGCAAAGGTCGGGGGCCTCGTCGAAGGCGTGCGTTAGAGCTCGTTGAGTGGCAAAGCGGCCCGCGCCGGTGAGAACCACGCGCACTTCGGCCGCGCCGATCGCGGTGGTGTAGTTCTGATCCCACGAGTCGACCGAAACGCGCTCAAAGCGGCGCAGCTTGCGCCACGGGGCGAATTCATTTGCAAGCGCAAATGTGATGAGGACCTTCATATATCAATCAAATGCCAAATAAATCGTGGTGTTACTTTCGGGGCCACGCTCCCCGCTATGAGTCCTAGCACTCAGCAACTACTATCACCGGGAACGACCGCTTTATGTAGGTTCCCGTATAGAGTATCAAAAAGTTACGCAGCTTGCGCGCGTGTGACACCGTTTGTTCGTGCCCGGCCAGGAAGGTAGCCATGCTCCGAGTACCAGCGAACGGCGCGCTCGAGCGCCGGTTCAGTCGCACCCGGATGGTAGCCAAGCTCGCGCTGCGCTTTGTCGCTTTCAACGAACATGCGATGGCGCGACATCCTCACGCCTTCGACCGGAATTTGAGGCTCGCGGCCGGTGATGCGCGAGAACAATTCGTCGGCGTAGCCGGCAGCCAAAGCAACGGCATGCGGCAGGCGCAGGCGAGGAGCAGGGCGTCCGGTGATTGCCGCCAGGGCGCCGAGAATTTCTTTGAGCGTCATATTGCGCGCGCCAAGGATGTAGCGCTCGCCGATGCGGCCTTTTTCCGCGGCCAGTAAATGCCCAGCGGCGCAGTCTTCGACGGCCACGAGATTCAAGCCCGTGTCGACGTACGCGGGCATTTTGCCATTCAGAAAATCGACGATGATGCGGCCCGTCGGCGTCGGCTTCCAGTCGCCCGGCCCGACCGGCGCGGTGGGATTCACGATCACGACCGGAATTCCGGCGGAAGCGGCCTTGGTGGCTTCGAGTTCGGCCATGAATTTCGAGCGTTTGTAGTGGCCAATCATCTGGCTCAGGGTTGCCTGCGTTTCCTCGTTGGGGAGCACGGAACCGTGAACCGGCACGGCGATCGTCGCGACGGTGCTGGTGTAAACGATGCGGTCGACGCCGTTTTGGCCGGCAACTTCAAGCAGGCGGCGGGTGCCTTCGACGTTTGACTCGTAGATCTCTTCAGGATGCCGCGTCCAGAGACGGTAATCGGCTGCAACGTGGAAAACCCGGCGCACTCCCTTCATGGCGCGATCAAGCGAGGCCATATTCTGGAGGTCGCCGGTGACGCGCTCGGCGTTCAAGCCTTCGAGAGATGCGAGATTGCTGCTACTGCGAACCAGTAAGCGAACGGAGTGGCCCGCGGCGACAAGTTGGCGTGCGACGTGGTTTCCCAGAAAGCCGGTGGCTCCCGTGACAAGCGTGGTCATAGGTTACGGCTTGCCTTCTTGCCCCGTGGCATCAATTCTTGCGGGCGGGCTGCAAATCGTCGGCGGCGATCCGCACGCCAAAATACCTCTCGCGGCCGTTGCGCAGGTTGTCGTAGCGAGCCAGCGCATAAAGCGGGAACGAATTCCGGTACAAGTGGTATTTCAGATAGAACACCTGCGGGAAACCGGTGCCGGTGAACTCGGGCTCATCCCAGGAGCCGTCTTCACTCTGGTGCGAAACGAGCCAGTCGACGGCGCGCTCGACAGCAGGATCGTCCGCGCCGACCACCGCCAGCAAACCGATCAGGCCCCAGGCCGTTTGCGACGCAGTGCTCTTCCCTGTCGCTTTCAAGGACGGGTCATAGTAGGAAAGGATCGATTCGCCGAAACCGCCGTCGGTGTTTTGCACCGAACGCAGCCATTCGGCGGCGCGCTTGCATTCGTCGCTAGAGCCGAGACCGAGGGTTTCCATCGCGCGCAGAACGCCGCTGGTGCCATACACATAGTTCACGCCCCAGCGGCCAAACCACGAGCCATCTGTTTCCTGTGCGTGACGCACGAAGGCCGTGCCCCGCTCGACCACCGGATGAGTGGCGGGCCAGCCCATCTGGCCGAGGCATTCGAGGGCGCGGGCGGTAACGTCCGCGGTCGAAGGATCGAGCATCGCATTGTGATCGGCGAACGGCACGTTATTCAGGAAATCGAGATTGTTTTCGTGATCAAAGGCGCCCCAGCCGCCGTCTTCGTTCTGCATGCTGACCAGCCAGGCCAGGCCGCGACGAATCGACGAGCGCAGACGCAGCGGATCGGGATCCTCGACGCGGCCAAGCGCCATGAGGACGAACGCGGTGTCATCGACGTCAGGATAAAAGTCGTTGCGGAATTCGAACGCCCAACCGCCGGGCTCGGCGTTTTTGTTTTTCACCTGCCAGTCGCCCGGTCCGAGAATTTGATTATCGACCAGCCAGCGCGAGGCCGAAAGGAGCGAAGGATGCGATGGATCGAGGCCGGCCTCTTCGAGCGAGACCATGGCAATGGCCGTGTCCCACAGCGGCGAAATGCAGGGCTGTACGCGCAGGGAGCCTTCTTCCTCAATTTCGTACCGCGCGAGGAAACTGATTTCGCGCGCGAGGAGCGGGTCGGTCGTATCACCGTGCTCGGCGTGCAGAGCGAAAATCGAATTCATCATCGCGGGATAGATGGTGCCGAGGCCCTCGCTGCGTTCCAGGCGCTCGATCATCCAGTTACGAGCGCGGGTGAGCGCGATCTTGCGGAACGGCAACCAGGTAAGGCGCTCGTAGAATTTAATGCCGCGGCCAAGGGCAAGGAAAAAATTCTTCCAGGAAATCACCTGCCGGTCCCAATCGAGCGAGGGAGGCCGCCTACCGGGTTTGACGAACAGTTCGTCGACCGTCAAGCCCTCGGGCAGGCGCCAATCCGGCTTGTGCGCATAGACAATCGCGAGCGGAATCACGATACCGCGCGTCCACGATGACATTTCGTACAGGTTGATCGGGAACCAGTCCGGCAATAGCATCAACTCCGGAGGAATGGCGGGCACGAAATCCCAATCGATGGCGCCGACCATGGCCAGATAGAAGCGCGTATAGGAATTCGCCTGCTCCAGGCCTCCCAGCTCGTGGATCTTGGCGCGCGCCCGCTGAAGATGCGCTGAATTCGCGTGGTCACCGGCCAGCCGAAGCGCGACCCAGGCTTTCACGGTCGCATTCAGCTCCGAAGGACCGCCGTAGAAAATATTCCAGCCGCCATCGGGCTGTTGCCGATCGCGAATGTATTTCGCAAGCTTGGGAATCTTTGGCGAATCCGGTTCGCCGAGAATGTGCAGGTAGAGGACGTAGTCGGATTCGAGGGTCGTGTCGGCTTCGAGTTCGCCCCACCAGTAGCCGTCCTGGCTTTGCGCCGACAGCATCCACTTGACCGCGCGGCCGACAGCCTCCTCGACCGGCGAATCGGTGGTTCGGCGTGCGGCGGTGGCCGCGCCGAGCGTCCCGGCGGCATTCATCGATTCCCAGCGTACTCGGGCTTCAGGTGCCAATCGTCCCCCAGACGAAACTTGTCACTTACCTGCCGGTAATATTTCGGTGTTTTTCGCCTGATCGGCGACTTGGGTTGTCTAAGCTCCCTGAATTGCAGGGAGTTACAGACTACATCCTGGTTATTATCTTTCGTATCCTGGCCGGGGTCAACTGAAAAACCTCGGCCAAGTGCTGCGTTTCCGTTAATAGGATGACTCTCCGGCACCTCTGGTCGCCTGTAAAACCGAGGCCGTCCCATGGGCCAGCTCCCGCCAGGGTGATCGGAGACGCTAGGTTGGCGAATGGAAATCGAAGCTCGGCAACGCGGCTGCGGCGAGCGGCCCGGTCCGGCGGAGCCTATTTCGCCTCCTCCAGTTTGCGCACTCGAGCCGCCAGTTCCGGCAGCCGCGCGAACCAGGCGTATTGTTGCTTGAATTTTTCGAGCGGCCGCGCGGGTGTCCCCCAAACGGTCTGCCCGGTGCGAATCGTCTTGCCGGTCGGGATGCCGGCCTGCGCGCCGATGATGGAGCCGTTCTCCAGCGTGCAATGATCGGCTATGCCAACCTGCCCGCCTACGGTTACACCCGTGCCAATCGTGCTGCTGCCGGAAACGCCGGTCTGTGCGGCGAGAATCGAATGTTCGCCGACGCGCACGTTGTGCGCGACCTGTACGAGATTATCGATTTTGACGCCCTCGGAAATCTGCGTGGCGTCAAGAGACCCGCGATCGATTGTAGTGTTTGCGCCGATCTCCACGTCGTCGCCGATGATGGCCGTGCCAATCTGGGGAAATTTCCAATGCCGGCCTTCTCCGAAGACGTACCCGAACCCGTCAGCGCCAATCACGGCACCCGAATGAATTTCGACTCGGTTGCCAAGTTGCGCGCCGGAATAGAGGGTGACGCGCGGATGCAGCCGGCAATTTCGACCGATGCGCGCACCCTGTCCGATGAAACAGAACGCGCCGATCTCGGATTCCGGCCCAATTTCCACGGCATCTTCAATCACCACGTACGGGCCGATCGAAACGCGCGGCTCGATTTTCGCGCCGGGCGCGATCACCGCAGTTACGTGCACGGAGGGATGCGCATCCGGCCGCGGAAGCAGCCACTGCGCAGCCTTGGCGAAAGCGAATTTCGGGTCGCTCACTGCCAGGATGGTCTTGTCGGGGAGGCGTGTGCCACGCACGGCGAGCACGCATTTGGCCCAGGAAGCGGCGGCGCGCTCTTCGTAGCGCGGAGAATCGAGATAAATCAGATCTTGCGCCTGTGCGCGCTCCGGCCCGGCGACGCCCGCGATCGGTACGCTTGGATCCCCTGCGAGTTCGGCTCCGAGGTAGTCAGCCAGTTCGCGAGCAGTGCGAGTCATAGTTCCCTCTCTTGTGGAGCGCTATTAAGATCTGTCGGGCAAGCGCATCGGATTGTGATGCCTGCGCCTAAAACGGATACAGCGGCTTCTCGCCGGGCGGGCGCGTCTTCCATCTCCGGTGAACCCACAACCACTGGTCCGGATGAGCGCGCACAAAATCCTCGATCACGTGCGTGAAGCGGGCGGTGTTTTCGATGACGTCGGCGTCTTCGTCGCCGGTTCGTGCCAGTTCCACCGCAGGTTCAAAGCGCAGCCGGTATTTTCGCCGCGCCGCATCCCAGGACAGAAAGCCCGGAACCACCGCCGCGTCAGTCCGCAGCGCGAGCCGCGCGAGGCCGGATGTCGTGGAGGCGGAAACGCCGAAGAAGTCGACGAAGACGCTTTCCTCGATGTCGGTATTGTGGTCGGCGAGCACGCCAACGGTGCCGCCTTCACCCAACACTTTCAGGATCGCCCGCGCCGAGCGGTTTTTGTCGATCGGCTGATTCCCCGCGCGGCAGCGATATCCGTTGATGAGGGCGTCGACGCGCTGGTTCGCGATCGGGCGAACCAGAAAGTGTAAAGGATATCCGTAGAGCGCCTGGGCGAAGGGCGCCAATTCCCATGCGCTCATGTGGCCGGTGAGAAACAGCACGCCTTTGCCCCGGCGCCGCACCACGTCGAAATTTTCGAAGCCATCGACGACCACAATGCGCTCGATGCGCTCGCGGGTATACTTCGGAAATTGCGAAAATTCACCCGCCATCCAGCCGATCTGCCGGACCATGCCGCGGATGGCGCGCCGGCGTTGTGCGTCGGTCCAATCGGGAAATGCGAGCCGCAGATTGAACAGGGCTGCCCGGCGCAGCGGCTTGCGCACGGTATATGCGGCGGCGGCGAAAGTCGCTGCTACAAATCTCGCAGCCGGCCTGGGCAGCAATCCCAGAGTTTTCAGACCTGTCCACGCGGCGGCATACTCAAGCGATTCCCGCATCGTCGCCATTATAGGTTAGGAAGTTCAAATTGAATCGGCCGATGCTAGACTCGTCCCCACCTTGAACGAAATTCCCTCAAGCGATCGGCATTCCTGGCCATGGACCGCGGCATTGTCGGCAGCGGCGATCGCAATTTGCCTGTTCTGCAATCTTGGCGCGATCGGTCTTACCGGACCCGACGAGCCGCGATACGCATGGATCGCGCGCGCCATGGCGGAGACCGGCGACTGGGTCACGCCACGCCTGTACGGGCAGCCGTGGTTTGAAAAGCCGGTTCTTTATTACTGGGCCGCGACGCTTGGATTCTTGCTGCATTTGCCGGCGGAATGGGCCGCTCGCCTGCCGTCCGCGATCGCCGCTCTCGCTGCGGCGCTGATCATTGCGTGGCTCGCGAAACGACATTACGGAGGCGACTCGCGTT
>Ga0210404_10001065_pt1 | contig 12199 bp, 12 predicted proteins | sample IncBWH28MmetaG_FD_155455 | JGI IMG/M metagenome (GOLD analysis project Ga0210404, IMG submission 155455) | Forest soil microbial communities from Barre Woods Harvard Forest LTER site, Petersham, Massachusetts, United States - Inc-BW-H-28-M | ecosystem: Environmental > Terrestrial > Soil >... | reverse complement strand
CAGGTGATTGCAGCTACCCGAACGAATATAACACAGCGGACGATCGTCTCAGTGTCCGGCTCTGCAATCTCTCAGTCCGCAAATGAATGCCAGTCTTTCGTATAGCTGCGAGAATTGGAGCTTAATTCTTTTAGTATCGGCAGCGCGCGTTCAAACGGAATTAAAAAAGCAAACTTGAAACACAACGAGTCACGAACTCCAGGCAAATTTCCTTTAGCGAAAGGCGGTGTGCAGGTAGAGACTTCTCCTTTAAAATGGGATTTCAGAAAATCCGGAGGCTCCCCCATGCTAAGGATGAGGATGATTCGCCCAAGAATGATTACACCGATGACCAGATTAAGATTGCTGAACTGGGCCCTGGTACTGCTGTTTTCCGTTGGGATCGGGTCGCTGCCGGCACCAACGCTGCTGGCCCAAACCGCGGCTCCCGTGAGGGTTCCACCCGCCCTGCACGCCCGCCAACAGCCGTGCTGGCAGCAGGTCGGGATCTCCCACTCAGCAATGCAGCAGCGCAGGCAGATCGAGCGGAGCACACACGCCCAAGTGCAGTCGGTTTGCGCCGACTCTTCTCTCAGCCCCCAGCAAAAGCACGAAAAGATTCGGCAACTTCGAGAACAAGCCCGTCTACAGGTCGAAGGCTTGGTGAGTCCTTCGCAGCAGCAGGCGTTGCGAGCCTGTCAGCAAGAGCGCTCCGTGGCTCATGGCGGGCACATCGGTGGCGTGCATCATGGAGGCGGCGATTCTGGTCCGTGTGGCGAACTGGCATTCGGCAAGGGAAGCACACCACAACCAGAGGCGGAGCCTGAACATGAGCCGGAACAGAAATAGAATCCGAAGCTGATCTTCAGATTGGCTTTTGTCCGCGCTCCGATGCGACGCGAGGACTCCCGCTAAGCGAGGTTCATGAGCGTTGCTGCAGGTCGGCTATGAGCGGCGTGACCGCATCAGGGACTCGATCGCTTGGGCGCCGCGGCGGGAGAGCCTCCACCTGAACCGGCGGCCGCCGTTCTAGAGTCCCAAGCACTGGAGCATCCCAGCCATCCGGCTCCGCCAAGGAAATAAACCGCTGCTGCGCCCACAGAGTATCAATCAGTTTCCGCTGCCGCCGACTGAGAACCTGTAAAGGCAAAGTCTGGAAGTGCCGGAAAATCCAAAGCAGGTAGATACGCTGCAGCAGCGAGGGGTCGAGATAGCGCGGTCCAAGCGGCGTGAGCACGCGCAATACGCCGCTACACAGTTTTTCCATCCACATGGCCGATATCACCCAAAGATTTGCAATCTCTAATTCATGAGGGAGAGCACTTCAAGGGCCAGCATTATTGCATCAAAGCTGCCGCGCACGCATTAAAAATTCCAAATTACGGGGAATTTTTTTGCCCAGACTTGTGGTCCTATCGCGCCGAACAGCCTGATCAGCCTTGCACCTATAACAGTGCAGTCCTCCCATTCGCCCATCACCCTGGAATCTCGGGCAGGACCTCCATACTGCGGATGCTGGCCGCCACCCCAAAGTCGCTGCCGTCTTCGCTGTCTTCGATCCGCACCACGGACGCACGGCAGCACACCCATCGCTTCTCGCCACTGGTCAGCTCCGGGGGCAGGATCAACACCATCTCGAGTTCGCTCCCGGCGCTGATCTGAGAGTCGGTATAGAGAAAGATACCGCTCGTACTTAAGTCGCGGGTGTGGCCCGTGGTTTGAACCTTCCCCTGCAGGGACTTGATGGAAACCGGCAGGCGGACCGGGAGGCGCTGCAGGCCGCGGCGTTCGTTCTTAGCATCCGGCATTGGCAGGGCAGAGTACCATACCCTTCTCCTCTGGAGTCGATGATTTTTGATCCTGACCTTGAAGGCTTCGGGGCTGGTCTGGCAGGACGAACTGGCCGGGACCGCCACAAAAATGGAGCCTTGGCATCCAGGCAAATGGTAAGATTAGTGGCCAAGAACTAGGGTCTAGGGAGCGGTCCAGCCGTGCTAACCGCCGCTCCAGGGTTCACAATGATTCGCTGGATCGCTTTTGACGACGAAACTGCGGAAGCCGTTGTGAGCCGGTTCAAACGTGGCGCGGCTGAGATTCATCGCGGCCAACCCCTCGATGCGGCCCTCAATTTAGGCAGACCGAGCTTGCTGCTTTTGCCTTCCGAAACCCCGGGCCGATTATTACTGGCACGTCTCGAGCCCAAAGGCGAGCCTGCCCCCAAGATGCCTCAGGCTCTGGGATCCAGGGAAGGAAGGGAACGCCTTGAACCTCCCATCTTCGCCCAGCGTCGCAAGCCTCCTCAGCCGGAACTTGCTAATCGGAAGAAGTGGTGGCAGCGCCGCAGCGCTTGATCTGCAGAGCACGCCTTCGCCGAATTGCTCGCGCCTCCCGGAAGCCTTGGGGCGACAAGGCTCTCCCCCGGAAAAGCTTAGTCTGGATGAGTTGAATTTGACACTAGAAAGTGAAAGCCACGCCGCCGCGCACAGAGCGTGCCGACTGCACCAAATACACCGTGTGGCCATCCTGTCCTAACAACGGGATGTATCCCTGGGCCAGCAAATTACGAACATCAACTACCGCATCTACGTGATTGTTGAGAAATCGGGTTCCGGGGATGGGCTGGCGAAAGAAGATATTGAGGTAGGGATCCGCTTGACCCGCTGAGGCATTGAACATGTCCACTGGAGTGAGAGCTGGTCCGTTGATCCAACGATACGAGGCGATCCAGCGCGTTTTGAAACGAGGGAGAGTACCACTCATCTTTCCAGCCACACTGTAACGATTCCGGCTCAGAGTCCACTGGCGCGCATCTTGCAGGCTCAGATTCTCCTTCCCCAGGTCCAGGACGCCGCCATATTCGTAATCCAGCGTTGCCGTGAGGTCTGACGCCAACTTTCGCTGCAGCACGACCCGCAATCCTCGCGCATCCAGATTCCTTCCGCGGTAAGTGAAGGACCCGGAGTAAAGATCAGGCAACGCTTGCCCGCTGTCAGAGGAGAGTTCGCCGATGCCAGTGAGCGCGGGATCCAATACCCGGTCCGAGTACACCGCCACTTGCAGGTTGTTCTTGCCCACGCGGCGTGAGAGGGAAAGCTCGTGGTGATGGGCGTGCTCCACAGCGGGAGAGAAATTCGCGATGCTGACGTGCGGCCCGGACTCGCTCAAGTCCGCTGGAGCGGAGTCAAAGCCCTTGTCGATGCGGCTGTCCGGTTCAGATGAAGCGTAGCTGTATTCCAGCACGGTGTTGGGCGAAAGATGCAAATCGGCAGTGCCAAACGGGCTAAAAGCAGTTACCCGGCCCATGAACTGAATGCTCTGCAGTTGGCTGCCGAAGCGCAGTTCCAGGACATTCCCCACGGTAAGAGAGTCGGAAGTGGTGAGCGCGAGAGCTTGAAGATTAGCATTGCGCAAATCCGCCCCGGACGTCGGCAGGCTGCGAAAAGTAAGCGCCACCTGAGGCTGGGAACCGTTCCCCAGTTTGTGGCTATAGGAAGCTCGCAAGACGCCGGCAGGCGCCTCGCCGTAGCCGAGGTTTCCATGGAGGGCGACGGTACCGGCAGAAAAAACCGACTTCTCCAATGTGAAACCGGTACTCATATCGGGGCTGCCAAAACCCTCCGAAGGTGAGCCGGCAAGGAACGAAACCGTCCCCTTCAGGTCGTGATTTTCCTTCTCCGCACTCGAGGCGAGAACCGGAGCACCATCCAAAACGCGAAGGATGGGCCGATTAGAGACCGAACGCAGCACCCACTTCCAATCGTCTTCGTCAGCTGGACCACGCGCCGGCGCCAACTCAATTGCCTCAAACAGAGTACTCAGGGTGACGTTCACCAAGACACTGCCGCCGGGACGAAGCCCGACGCGTTCCCGCAGCGCCGGAAGAAAGGAGGGAGCGGAAACTTTTACGTTGTAGCTGCCGGGCAATAATCCGCTGGCAGAATAGAAACCCAATTCGTCAGTGAAAACCTTGAGGGTCTGAGCTGCCGACCCGAGAACCTCGACCATCGCTCCCATCTGGGGGACGCCGGTGGCACTCCGCACGTAGCCGGAGATGGAACCCGGTCTTTCCGCAGCTACCGCCGGAAGAGCCAGACCCAGAACCGTCATCAAGAACACGAGCTTGCGGAGCTTCACTCCAACCACCTCGTGGAAGACCAAGCACACTCTGCTCAATTACTCCACGGCAAAGGTCGCCGAAGGACCGAGTGTCTGCTTGGAAATCTTATCATTTACTTTAATCTCGATACGATAAATCCCGGGATCGAGGTTGGCGGCCGAGAGTGTTTTTTGCAGGGTCACTTGGTCGCCGATATTGCCCATCTGCTCCGTGGATTCTATCGTATGGATCACGGGTTTATTGGTCGTCGTATTTACGACATCGTACTCAACCGTGGCCGAAGGCTTGTGCGTCTTATCGTCCATGCTGAGGTTGTACACTTGCATCCAGAAATTCAGCTTCTGGTTGCGCTTAAAAACGACGGGCTTGCCGTCTGACGAGGGCACGCGCGGCCGTACCTTGGTTGTGCCAATCACAAAACTGCCAGTTCCTACATTCTTAGCCGCCACCGGTTCCATCTGGTCTGCTAGGATCAGTGAAGACGCTGAGAGGCGGTCGTCGGCATACTCCGGCACCTGCACGCCTTTGCTCCAGGTGCCCACACGATCTCCGTTCACATCCTTCACCACCACATCGAAGCGGTAGCGTCCGGGCCGCAGCGGGAGCGCCTTCCAGTATACGGAAGAATTCTCTGTGACTTTGGGCAGAAGTTCGGCTGGCACATCTACCTGAACTGTGTCCTCAAAGGTCTGTGCGGTGCGGCCGCCGATTGTGGTTACCCGGCCAAATATGTTGACGGTTCCCCGTTGCACGCCATCCTTGTTCACAAACGTGACATCGCGGTTCTTGATCTGAATCGTCACCGGAACCAGCACGGTGTCCCCGGTCACTCGCACGAAGTCTGCGCGCACATCAAACGGCATCAAGTTAAAGCTTGTCTTGTGCTTGACGACTTCTTCGAGATCTTTGAACTTCACTGGCGGCGGAGCTTGTAATTTAGCGAATTGCTCCAGGCGATCAAATTGTTTGCTCTGCTGGCTGTTAGTGAAGGGACCTGTTCCGAGCCTCTCCAGGCCACCGTTGAAGCGGCTGGCCTTGCTCGAAGTACCCATTTGCTCCGAAAGGGTCAGGCCAGCACCAGGCACATTCAGCAGAGCGTCTTTCTCGGACCGATCCAGGGTCATGTGGTAGTCCCCGCACATGCACGAGTCCACAAACTCGATGATCACTTCCTGGCCAATGCCCTCAAGATAACGGTAGCGCCAGTCCTCGAATGGGTAGGTGGAGGTAGTTCCGCCGCCCTCATCCTGGGGACGGTCGTAGGTTCCACCGGAGGGATGCGATTCGATTTCATCGGCTGGCCCATACATGATGTAAATGCGGCCGCGGTCGCTCTTCCAACCTGGAATGCCAGCGGGGAAATGTTCATTGGCATATGCTATGCGCCGATAATGTTCTTCTTTGAATTCATTTTCCACACTATCTGGGTTGGGATTGCGGCGCTGCCAGAATGCTTCAATGAAATTGTCCCGCTCTTCGTCGTTGGAGAGTTGCTTGAAGGCGGCCCGTTCTTCGTCGCTTATGATCCAGCGTACGTCTTCATCCAGCCACTTTCTGTAGGATTGCCCGATTTCCTGCTTGAAACGCTTTTCGTTTTCTTTTTTCTGCTTTTCGGTTAACGGGCGGGTGAGCGGGTCCTGACTTGGCTGGGTCGATCCGGGGGTGGCCTGATCTGAAGTGTTCGATTTCTTCTCCTGCTTCTCCTGGGCTGCAGCAAATGACGCGAGGCCCAAAACCGCAACGAGCAGAAAGCAAGCGAACAGAAGACGAGAACAGAGCCTGACCCGGAGCATAAGAGGGGTACTCCTCGCGAACACTCTTGCTATGGCATTCTATGTCTTTCGATGCGGCAAGGCAAGGCTAAGTAACCTCGACGGAAGGGGTCATAGAGTTCGCCAACAACCTAGTCATTGCTGTTGTCGCAGCCCCCAAGGCGCTGAAATCACTGGTTTTTGCCGCTCACTCCCCACGCTATAATCACAGTCTGATCGGGAAGAGCCGGAGCAGCGTCGAAGCGGGTTCGGCTCGCGGGAACTTTTACACCTACCATGCCGTATCTGAAGGCAGGATGCCGGGTGGAAGCGGACGAGATTGGGGTTCAAGCAGTTCATGGGATACGGGTTGCTAGTTCTCCGAATGGTTAACCAGATAACTAACCACTCATGGCTTCGTCCAATACTGAGCCGGCCAGGTTGGAGCAGAGAAGAACGGAGCGGCAGGTGTCCCTAGAGGACGAGGAGCGCAAGATGGCAACTGCAGAAGTTATCAACATTTCGCCACCTACGATGTCAGCGTCCCCTGAATCATGCATGATCTCTACGATCGATTTGTGGAAAACCTACGACATGGGGTCGGAGCAGCAGGTTCATGCGTTGCGGGGGGTCAATTTACAGATCAGACGCAATGAATATGTCGCCATCATGGGTCCTTCGGGTTCGGGCAAGTCCACGCTAATGAATCTGATTGGCTGTCTGGACACACCCAGCAAAGGTCAGTACTGGTTGAATAATCAACTGGTCAGCGAACTCGATGATGACGAATTGGCTCGCATCCGCAACAAGGAAATCGGCTTCGTTTTTCAGACCTTCAATCTACTGGCTCGCGCAACCGCGCTGCATAACGTTGAACTCCCGCTGATCTATGCCGGCGTACCCGCGGAAGAGCGGATCGAGCGCGCCAAGGAAGCGCTAACCTCCGTAGGCATGGAATCACGCATGATGCATAAGCCCAACGAGCTCTCGGGCGGCCAGCGGCAGAGAGTCGCAATCGCTCGCGCCTTGGTGAACAACCCCTCTATCATCCTCGCCGACGAGCCGACCGGTAATCTGGACTCGCAAACCGGAAACGAAATCATGGCGGTCCTGGATCGGCTTCAAGCGCAGGGAAATACCATCGTCCTAGTCACGCACGAGCATGACATCGCTGAGTACGCGCATCGTGTGGTTCACATCAAGGATGGTGTCGTGGAGAGAGACGAAGTAAAGAAGTAAAGAAGTAGCTGCCTATCTGATGTGATCTAGGGCTTCATCAACCGCGCCCTCTTCTGGCTTGCACTCATGCTTTTCGAAATCGGCTTGGAGTTGCTGTCGGGCTTTGTCAGGGTCGAGCACAAGCTCGGGGCGGGTCCGGAAGGCCAACCTGCAGACATCACAATACGCCGTGCTCGGAGTGCTGCCGATGTATCTCGCGATCTTGAGATTCCGGTCTGGCATGTCAAGATCATTGCAGGCTGTAGCTGGTGAGTCAATTCTTGTCAATTCTTTTTGAGCGGACGAAATTTCAACTACTCTGTGAAATCCACTTGTAATGTGCCGTCGGAGTGGCGATCCCTGCCCGCAAACTAGCTGAAAAGACAGAAAATTTACAACCCGTTGACCAAACCTATGCGGTGGTTTGGTAACGTCTCTGCCGACCTGTTTGACGCGGGATGACGAGCGCGGCGGCACCCCTTCAACGGCAGGTGCGGAGAAATCATGAGAAATCTGCGAAAAGCTGTCCGGATTCGCACCCTCAGCACGCTGACCCTGGGCGTCTCAGCGGTTCTGGTAGCACTCGCACCTGCGCAAACCAACCAGCAAGGTTGGCCCAGTCACGCCCACGACACACAGCATACCGGAGTCTCGTCGGTGGCGGCGCAGCCCTTGCGCAGAATTCATTGGAGCACGCCGGTCGATTTGGATCCCCAACTCAGCTTCGGTGAACTTCTGATTCATTACGGCTCGCCTGTGGTAACGCCATCCAATACCGTTATCGTGCCGGTTAAGACTGGATCAAACCGTTTCCGGGTGGAGGCGCGGAGGGGAACAGACGGCTCTCTGCTCTGGAAGCTAGCCACTACTTATAGCGCGCCGAGTGCCGGCTTCACTCCCAGTTTCGGACCAGTTCTAGCTCAGAATAGACTCGTCATTCCAGACAAGGGCGGCACGGTGCTGGTACGGGACAATCCTGATCAAGCCCAAGGCAAAGTAACGCGCTTGATATTCTACGGTCGCAAGAATTTCGAAGCAGATCCGGCAACTTACATCAGCAACGTGAAAATCAACACTCCGATCACGGTCGACAGCAAAGGAAATATTTTCTTTGGTTTTGTGGTGCTGGGACCGACTCCAATTGGGCTCGAAAGCGGCCTGGCCCGCATCGCACCCGATGGAAGCGGGTTGTGGACGACCGCAGCGTTCGCCAGTAACGATCCCAACATCACGAAAATTGATATGAATTGTGCTCCGGCGCTTTCCGCCGACGAGCGCGTTGTATATGTGGGCGCGAACAGCTTCGATTTTGGATTCGGGTACTTGCTCGCTCTCAACAGCCAGACGCTACAGACCATCAATCAGGTGCGACTGATCGACCCGGCCACGGGACTGGATGCGGAGATCCCGGACGAAAGCAGCGCCACCCCCACAGTCGGCCCCGATGGCGATGTGTTTTTTGGGGTTCTCGAGAATCCGTTTCCGGGCCACAACGATCGCGGCTGGCTGTTGCATTTCAATGCTGATCTTTCTCAAGAGAAAATTCCGGGGAGTTTTGGCTGGGATGATACGGCATCGATCGTGAATGCATCCTTAGTGGCTTCCTACCATGGGACGTCAACGTATCTCCTTATGACCAAGTACAACAACTACGCTGGCCAGGGCGGCGACGGGGTGAACAAAATCGCGATTCTGGATCCCAATACTTCTATGCCCGATCCCATCCTTGGCAACATGGTGATGAACGAAGTTTTGACCATCAAAGGCGTCACCCCGGATCCGAACTTCCCAAACGTGCCCGGCGCGGTCCGGGAGTGGTGTATCAACACGGCTGCGGTTGATCCGGTCACGAAATCCGTCCTGGCCAACAGCGAAGACGGCAAGCTGTATCGGTGGAATCTCACTACCAATCATTTTTCCCAAGTTATCACTCTCACCGGCGGCATCGGCGAAGCGTACACGCCGACAATCATCGGAAGTGATGGCACTGCGTATGCCATCAACCACGCGGTTCTTTTCGCTATCGGGCGCTAACAGCGCGCACTTTTAGGGCCCGTGGTTCTCTTACGAGGCGGCTTTAGCTGAAGCCGATGGCGGAATCTGAAAGGTTCACCAGGAAGCGTCTACTGCGTCGTTGCCTCGGTCTTGACGTCCGCGGTGTTGGTAGGCGTTGTCGGCCGGGCAGCGAAGAAGTTGTGATCGTACAGATTGCGGTACATGTGGCCTGCAATTTCGGCGGCTTTGGGACCGAAGGTCGGACGTCCACCCTCCAGGAACACCACTACGACGATGCGACCCACATCAGTGTTGGCGTAAGAGGCAAACCATCCGTAGCGTGTGCCAGCCTTGGAACAGGTGCCCGTCTTGCCCAGAATTTCTTCCTCGTTGAAGTTCACGCGCAAGCTGCGCGCGGTTCCGTAGGTGACTGCCCCGGCCATTCCGTCAGAAAGCTCCGGGATCAGCGGAGCGATATCCAGGCGTCGCTTCACCACCGGCTGGAAACTTGCAACTTCCTCCGGCGTGGCAGGGTGTTGCAAATAGTAAAGAGTGCCGCCGTTAGCAATCGCGGAGACTAGGGCGCCAAGCTGCAGTGGGGTCATTGAAATCCCTTCCCCAAAGGAGCACATCTTGCCCACACCGCCCAGCTTGGAAGGAATTTCAGCATCGGGGTACGCGCCCAACTGTTCGCCCGGAATGTTGTACCCTGCCATTTCGCCCAGACCAAACTGGTGGGCGTAGTAGCTGACCTTCTCAAACCCGAGCTGGCGTCCCAAAGCCTCGAAGTAGGCATTGTTAGAATGCGCTAAGGCTGCGGTCAGATTCATTCGGCTGCGGCTGCCGAGCCTGATTTCCGTGTCTTTCGTAATCAAATCCTCGCTCAACGCAGCCAGGGCCACTGACAGCTTGATGGTCGAACAAGGTTGTGCCCCGCTCGAAAGTGCCAATTTCTGGTTCACCATGGCCAAAATGCGGCCACTGGTCGGCTCGACCGCCACCACGGTGCCGTTCATGTTACCCAGCGCATCGATTGCAGCTTGGCGAACCATCGGGTCATCGCCCGTAGTGATGTCTCCTTCGGTCACGTCATTCATGAATGAACTGGCGGTGAAGCGCTCGTAATAACGATGCCGCCGGTGGGTCGTACTCAGCACATGTGCCGAGCGAGCGTGGCTGTGAGCTAGCCGGGTCAAGCGTTTGCGAGCGTGGGGAGTCTCACTCACGGACTTGGATTTGCGAGCGTTCAGCGAACGCGTGCTAACCGTAGCTGCAATTCCGCTATGTGACAGTAGCAAGGAAAGGACAAAGATCAGGCTGCCGAACGTAGACCCTTTGCTGGACATCAATCCCCTGTGTTTATCCCCGGACTTCACCCAAATGCAACGCACGAAACTTGCCAAAGATCAGTCGCCGCAAACGTAAGCCCGCTAACTGCTCGATATTAAGAACTTATCATCAAGTACGCAATAGAAAAGTTATTGCCCGAAAACCGGGCCACTTTTTGCGTAATCGTAAGCAACAGCAGCAGTTAGCACGCATTAAGGCGCATGCAGTGACCTTTGGTAATGATCGAAGCCGTTACCTGAAAGATACCTGCTCTTAAGGAAAATGTTTTTCCTATGTCTGCACAGCATAGCCCCAGTCGGTTTCCCACCAGAGCGCAAACTACGGGCGAAGCTGCCTATGCGATATAGTTAAAACTTCCGTTCCAGGAACTGCCTCAGCAGCTCGTAGTCACTCGGCCCTAACACCAGACTTGTGAGTGGAAGCGCCATGAAGGATTGTCTGTTCTGTCGCATCATTAGCGGTGAAATTCCAGCCAAGAAGATTTATGAAGATGAACATACCTTCGCGTTTGAGGACATCAATCCGCAGGGCCCGACCCATGTGCTCGTAGTACCCAAGAAACATATTCGCGGTCTAAAGGAAGCTACGCCCGAGGATGCTGCTGTGATCGGATACTGCCATCTCACGGCCGCGCACATTGCCCATCAGCGTGGCATCGAAGAAAGCTATCGTACTGTGCTCAACGTGGGGCCGGGGGCAGGACAGTCGGTTTTTCACCTGCACGTGCACCTGATCGGTGGCCGCACTCTTCGCTGGCCACCGGGTTAGAAATCGCACGCCCGATTACCCTGCAGTTTCCTCTTCCGGAGCGCCGTGACGGCGCAACAGCTGCGGCAGGTTTTGCGAGAAGGCAGAGCGCGGCAACACCATATCGCATCCGACTTCGTGCGCCTTCTGCTTTAAATCGCCCTGCACGTGGGAAAGAAATCCGATGATTGAAGTCCCCTTCTTCAACTTCGTCTTGAGCTTGGGAATCAGGGTGAGCGGCTTGGCGTTAGCGTTATTCATGTCGAAAATGATCAGCGACGGTTTCTCTTCGCCATTCTGCTTCATGTGGTCGAGCAGGTCTTTTTCGTTTTTGCAGAATTCGACTTTGACGTTGAGCTTGCGCGCCGTCTCCTGAATTTTTGCCTGAAAAAACAGGTCATCGACGAAAGCAAAGATGCGGGAATTCGCATCCTCTCGCTGGGGCAGCGGCTCGGGATCAGCGGGGGCGTAAGACGGGGCAAAACCAGGACGGCCCCGGCCCGGCCGGCCTCCGTTGTTGCCGCCCAGCGCGGAGCGGTAGTTGTGATCCATGGGGGCGGTGTAAATGCCACTCGATTGCTGACGATCGCGGCCGCCGGGCTGTCCGCCACGGTTAGGCGGACGACGCCCTCGCCGTCGTCTGTTTCTCCCTCCGCCTCCGGAGGGACGTCCGGGTCCTACATTCATATTTTTCTCGCTTTGTCGTTCTGCATTTAGCCCGCCCAAAGGGGGACTCGATTGTTTTGCCCTTTACTACCGCTGGGTGTTGCCTGCGCGTCGCACACCTAACATGCGTAGAAACCCAATGCGGCTGGAAGTCACTCGTGAATTATCTTTTTTGTCCGTCAGGCGCCTGGAACCAGTTGGGCGCGGAGGGCCAGCTAGGGAGCGTGGCCGTTGGGAACAATCTAAATGCTACCCCTGTGAGGCGGCGAACGCAAGGCCTAACTCGGATAGTTTTGCACAGAAGTAATGGTCAATGCTTTGGGTCGCGTGATGTAACCAACTGTTCGAGACCGACCTGTCCTTCAGCCAGCACTCA
>Ga0210404_10001063_pt1 | contig 12232 bp, 9 predicted proteins | sample IncBWH28MmetaG_FD_155455 | JGI IMG/M metagenome (GOLD analysis project Ga0210404, IMG submission 155455) | Forest soil microbial communities from Barre Woods Harvard Forest LTER site, Petersham, Massachusetts, United States - Inc-BW-H-28-M | ecosystem: Environmental > Terrestrial > Soil >... | reverse complement strand
GAACGCAAGGTGTCACCGCTTGTGCGCGCCACCGATGCGGTGCTGGTGGACAACACGGCGATGGGCGTCGAAGAAACGGCGCGGCTCATTGTGATGCTGGCGCAGGAACGCGAGAAAGAATTGGCGAAAGCCCGCGCATCATAAGCAAAGCCGCGCAACAGCCAGCAAAGACAGTGAGGTTACGTTTTGTTCCGCAGCTGGCTCAATTCGATGCTAGGTACTTGAAAAGTAACAAGTTATGTCAAAAATGGGCCAAAAATGCAGTTTTTCAGAAATATTTCTTGACAGATTTTCTGATTCCGTTTACCTTTGGGATACCTCAGTCGTACATCCCGGTTCGCTGGGATTCCTCACTGAGCGTGAAAAGGCAGATATGAGACACGAAGACAAAAGCCAAGACGCAGTGAAGCCATGGCGGCAGGGTCTCGTGGTCTGCTTGGTCACGCGACTGTAAGCAAATCCGCCTAAGTCGTTTCGATCCAAAGAGCTCCATCGCTGGATGAACGTTTCTCATTCGGCGACTACGAACTATTCGCAGAGTTTTCGCTGTGGGAGAAGTGTCCCCGGAAGGAGGTGAGCTTGTGAAACCTGCTGTTCCTCAACCACGCGAAGCCGAAAGATGCGTAGCAGGCGCCGCTAGAGAAACTCGTTGAGAACACGCTCGGGCCTCCCGATACCTGGGAAGCTGCCTTGTCCGCAGGGAAGGACAAGCGCGAGAATTGCCAACGGCTCCTGCCGCATCCCCCGGCAATCAATACAAACGGCACAGCACTTTCACGGCTGCGAGCCTTCGTTCGAAATTGTGAGTTTGCTCAGGTCGGTGCGGACATCGAGCTGAGGAATTCGGCGTTGGCTTTGGTCTTGGTCAAACGGCTGAGCAGGAGTTCCATCGCCTCGACAGTGGAGAGCGGGCTCAAAACCTTTCGCAGGACCCAGACGCGGCTGAGTTCGTCAGGCGGGAGGAGCAACTCGTCTTTACGCGTGCCGGAGCGCTGAATGTCTATCGCAGGGAAGACGCGCTTATCAGCGAGGCGCCGGTCGAGATAGATTTCCATGTTGCCGGTGCCCTTGAACTCTTCAAAGATCACGTCGTCCATGCGGCTGCCGGTGTCAATAAGGGCGGTGGCGACGATGGTGAGGGAGCCGCCTTCTTCGACATTGCGCGCGGCGGCGAAGAAGCGGCGGGGACGCTGCAACGCGTTGGCATCAATACCGCCGGAGAGCACTTTGCCCGAAGGCGGGGTCACGGCGTTGTAAGCGCGTGCGAGACGCGTGATGGAGTCGAGAAGAACGACGACGTCGCGCTTGTGTTCGACGAGGCGCTTGGCTTTTTCGAGGACCATTTCGGCCACTTGAATGTGACGTTGCGGCGGTTCATCGAATGTGGAGCTGATCACTTCGCCCTTGACGGTGCGCTGCATGTCCGTGACTTCTTCCGGGCGCTCGTCGATGAGCAGCACGATCAGCGCGACTTCCGGATGATTGGTGGCGACGGCATTCGCCACGGCCTGCAGCATCATGGTTTTGCCGGTACGCGGCGGAGCGTTGTTGTGTCCGCGTTGGCCCTGGCCGACGGGGCAGAGCAAATCCAGCACGCGGCCGGTCATGTTCTCTTTCGTCGTTTCCATCTTCAAGCGGCCTTGCGGATACAGCGGCGTCAGGTTGTCGAAGAAAATTTTGTTGCGCGCGACTTCGGGGTCTTCGAAATTGACCGCTTCGACTTTGATCAACGCGAAATAGCGTTCGCCATCCTTCGGTGGGCGGACCTGGCCGGACACGGTGTCACCGGTGCGGAGGTCAAACTTGCGGATTTGCGACGGCGAGACGTAGATGTCGTCTGGGCCGGGGAGATAGTTATATTCCGGCGCGCGGAGAAATCCGAATCCGTCGGGGAGGCACTCGAGGACACCTTCGGAAAAGATCAATCCATTTTTCTCCGTCTGCGCGCGCAGGATCTGGAAGATCAGCTCCTGCTTGCGCATGCCGCTGGCGCCGGGAATGTTCAATTCCTTGGCGATCTTGGCGAGGTCGGTGATGTTCTTTTCCTTCAGCTCGGCAAGGCTAATACTCATCTGATTGTTTCCTTCAATGCTTGTTTCTTTTGGCATATATCCTTAGCTGTGATGGTGAAAAATTGACCCTGAGAATCCGGATTGTTTTTGAGGTGGCGCACCGCACCGGCGGTTGACCGCTCCGCGGTCACAAAAACCGAAGACGCGAAAACCTGCCGAGATGGGCAAACCAGACTTTCTGCAACCGGGGCAACGCCGGGCCACACGAACCGGCCACTTCGCCTAGTGCGACTCCAAACCAGTCGGAGTTACACGCGCGGGACGGACTGAGCCCTAAACAACGCTGCTTAGTTGGTCAAACTCTTGTCTTTCTCGGCGCCGGCGACAAAAGGTTCCGCAACGGGCGCAACCGCAGCGTGCTCAAGCGGGACAGTGGGCCGCTCCAGCGCAATTTGCAGCACTTCATCCATGGTCTCGACAAAATGTAGCGTGAGACTGGAGAGGATCTCCTGCGGGATGTCCGCCAGGTCCTTCTCATTGTCCTTCGGAAGCAGTACCGTACGCAAGCCCATTCGGTGGGCGGCCAGCAATTTCTCCTTGACGCCGCCGATGGGCAGAACTTTGCCGCGCAACGTGATTTCGCCGGTCATGGTCACATCGCGGCGAACGGGATTCTTTGTGAGCGCGCTGACGATGGAGGTGCAAATCGTAATTCCGGCGGAAGGGCCGTCCTTGGGAATGGCGCCTTCGGGCACATGCACGTGAATATCAATGCTGCGGTAGAAATCCCTGGGCAGGCCGAGCAGATTCGAACGCGAACGGACGTAGCTCATCGCGGCTTGTGCGGATTCCTGCATCACGTCGCCAAGTTTTCCGGTGAGCGTGAGGCGCCCCTTGCCTTCCATCAGAGTGGCTTCCGTGGACAATACAGAGCCGCCCACTTCCGTCCAGGCGAGGCCGGTGGTCAGGCCGATTTCGTTGTGCTTCTCGAGCCAGAATTCGCGGTACTTGAGCACGCCGAGAAAGTCGTTAACGTTCACCGGCGTGATTTCCGCGGCTAGAGTTGCGCGGTCGGTGACCACTTTGCGCGCCATCTTGCGTGCGATGTTCTGAATTTCACGCTCCAGGCTGCGGACGCCTGCTTCATGCGTGTAGTGCCGGATGATGTGCAGCAGTCCCTCATCCGTGAACAAGAGATTCTTGTCCGTCAGTCCGGTCGCTTCAAGCGCCTTCTTCACCAGGAAGCGCTTGGCGATCTCGAGTTTTTCCTGCTCCGTGTAGCCCGGCAGGCGCAGAATTTCCATGCGATCCTGCAGCGGTTGCGGAATGGTGTGCAGCACGTTGGCGGTGCAGACGAACATCACTTTCGAAAGATCGTATTCGACGTCGAGGTAGTGATCGGTAAAAGAGTGATTGAGCTCCGGATCGAGCACTTCCATCAACGCGGCTGAGGGATCGCCGCGGAAGTCGGTGGACATTTTGTCCACTTCGTCGAGAACGAAGATTGGATTGACGGTGGCGGCCTTCTTCATCATCTGGATGATTTGGCCAGGCAACGCGCCGATGTAGGTGCGGCGATGGCCGCGGATTTCCGCTTCATCGCGCACGCCGCCAAGCGAAACGCGTACAAACTTTCGTCCGGTAGCATGTCCTATGGACATAGCCAGGGAAGTTTTGCCGACGCCCGGAGGCCCCACAAAGCACAAGATCGAGCCCTTGGGATTCTTCACCAACTGGCGGACGGCCAGAAATTCCAGGATGCGTTCCTTGACCTTCTCGAGGCCATAGTGCTCTTCGTTGAGAATCTTTTCCGCGGCCTTGATGTCGCGAATTTCCTTGGATTTTTTCTTCCAGGGCACCGCGAGCAGCCAATCCAGATAATTGCGGCTGACGGTGGATTCCGCGGACATGGGCGGCATCAGTTCCAGGCGCTTCAGCTCCTGGATGGCCTTTTCGTGCACTTCCTTGGACATGCCGGCCGTGTCGATTTTCTTTTTCAGCTCGTCGATTTCGTTCTTTTCGCCGCGGCCGAGTTCTTTCTGGATGGCCTTGAGCTTTTCGTTGAGGTAATACTCTTTTTGCGCGCGCTCCATCTGACGCTTCACGCGCGTGTTGATGTTGCGGTCGACGTTGAGCTTTTCGAGTTCGATCTCGAGAATGTCGCCGATGCGGTTGAGCCGCTCCAGAGGATCGACGGTTTCGAGCAAATCCTGTTTTTCATCCACGGGGAGTTGGAGATTGGCGGCGATGGTGTCCGAAAGGCGCGCAGGATCATCCACGCGCGCGGCGGCGATCATAGTGTCGTAATTCAGGCTCTGCGAAAGCTTGATGAACTGTTCGTACAGGCCGGTAATTTTCTGTACGGTCTGGTCTACCTGCGGCGACGGCTCGACTCTAGCATTGAGAAGGCGGACCGTGGCGCGGAAGAAACCTTCTTCCGTGGCTACCGAAAGCGCGCGTGCGCGCTCCACGCCTTCGACCAAAACTTTGATGTTGCCGTCCGGAAGCTTTACGCTCTGGACAATATTTGCCAGCGTTCCAACGGCGTAGATTTCTTCCGGCTTTGGATCATCCACGGAAGCGTCATGCTGCGTGGATAGAAAAATCTTCTTGTCATCGGCGAGCGCTTCTTCGAGCGCGCGGACGCTGGCTTCGCGGCCAACGATGAACGGGGTCATCTGTTGAGGGAAGATGACCATATCGCGCACCGGCATCATGGGCACGCGCTTCATTTCCTGTTTTTCACGAGTAAACATTAAGGCCCCTGAAATTCTGTTGCTGCGGCCGGAAAGCGGCCGTCCCCTCTGAGCGGCGCTAGAAACGTCTTATCCCGCTTTTTCGAGCAAACTCCAATTGATCTCGCGCGTACGCACCATGTCCGCGGTCACCACGAAGTCGCGGATCTTCCGCTGCATGGGCAGGTGGTACATCAGTTCCAGCATGAGGTCTTCCAGAATCATGCGCAAGCCGCGCGCGCCGACCTTGCGCTGAAGTGCTAACTCCGCCACGGTCTCTAGCGCGTCGTCCGTAAAACGCAGGCGGACGTTTTCGAATTCGAACAGCCGCTGGTACTGCTTGAGCAGCGCGTTCTTGGGCTCGGTAAGAATTTTGACCAGCGCGCCCTTGTCGAGATCGTTCATTACGCCGGCAACGGGCAGGCGGCCCACAAATTCCGGGATCAGGCCATAACGAATCAAATCGCCCGGTTGCACCTGTTCGAGCAATTCCGTGTTGCGCCGCTGCGGAGTGGTCGGCGAGGCATCGGTATGGAAACCGAGGGAGCGCCGCCCGGCGCGTTTCTCGATAATTCTCTCGAGGCCAACAAAAGCTCCGCCGCAGATGAAGAGGATGTTCGTCGTATCCACGGGAGTAAATTCCTGGTGCGGGTGTTTGCGCCCGCCCTGCGGCGGCACGTTGGCGACTGTGCCCTCGAGAATCTTGAGCAGCGCCTGCTGCACGCCTTCGCCGGAAACGTCCCTGGTGATTGAAGGGTTTTCGTCCTTCTTGGCGATTTTGTCGATCTCGTCGATGTAGATGATGCCTTGTTGCGCCTTCTGGACGTCGCCGTCCGCGGCTTGCAACAGCTTGAGAATAATATTTTCGACGTCTTCGCCCACGTAACCCGCTTCGGTGAGTGTGGTGGCATCCACGATGGCGAAGGGAACTTCCAGCATGCGCGAGAGCGTTTGCGCCAGCAGAGTCTTGCCAGTTCCCGTAGGACCGATCAGCAGAATATTTGACTTGCTCAGTTCGATCTCGCCCGGCTGCTTGTTCAAGAAAATCCGCTTGTAGTGGTTGTACACCGCTACTGCCAGTTTCTTTTTTGTGCGGTCCTGCCCGATGACGTAGCCATCCAGGAATTGCTTGATCTCCGGCGGGCGTGGAAGCCGGCGAGCCGGAGCAGTGGTCTGCTCGCGCTTCTCATCTTCCAGAATGGTCTGGCAAACGCCGACGCACTCATTGCAGATGTAGGCGCGCGGATAGTCCGAAGGCGAACTGATCAGCTTCTCGACCTGCTCCTGGGTCTTATGGCAAAAGGAGCAGCGCAAGGGTTCGTCTGGATTGATTTTTTTCACTGGTGTGAAGGCCTCGTCTCCGCTGGGCTTCGACGGAGTCTCTACCCATCATTCTAGGCCGATTTTTCCCCCAAACAAAAGAGAAAGTCGCTCGGTTGCTAACTTTTTGGAACTGACGCCCAACCCCTGCTTCAAGCCGTAAAGCACTCTGCGATGCCGAAGACCTAGCGATGCTTGTAAATGATCTCGTCGATCATGCCGTATTCTTTGGCCTGCTCGGGATTCATGATGTAATCGCGCTCAACGTCCTTTTCAATACGCTCGACTGGCTGGCCGCTGTGTTTTGACAGCAGCGTATTAATAGTTGTGCGCATGCGCAGGATTTCCTTGGCGTGCAAATCAATATCGGTGGCTTGCCCGCCGAGTCCGGACATCCACGGCTGATGAATCAGGATGCGCGCATTGGGCAAGGCAAAGCGCTTCTTGGGCGCGCCGCCCGCGAGAAGCACGGCGGCGATGGAAGCCGCCTGGCCCACGCAAGTGGTGACCACATCGGGCTTCACGAACTGCATGGTGTCATAAATCGCGAATCCGGCGGTGATGGAGCCGCCCGGGGAATTGATGTATAGCTGAATATCTTTCTCTGGATCTTCTGCCTGCAGGAACAGCATCTGCGCGGTGGCCAGATTGGCGACGTGATCGTCAATCGGCGTGCCGATGAAAATGATATGTTCCTTGAGAAGCCGGGAATAAATGTCGTAAGCGCGTTCGCCGCGGCTGGTCTGTTCCACCACCATCGGTACGAGCGTTGTGCCGCGATATTCTGCTTCGTCGAAATTTTTCATTTGGTTAAGTCGCAGGCCCTTGGCCGGAATGGTTCACTTTGCATCCGTGGCCGCGCTTGCTGCCGCGACGGTCTTGATTTTTGCGTTTTGCGCAAGCCAGTCGAGAGTTTTGTCACTCCGCAGCTTCGCTTTCATCCTATCGAGCGTGCCTTGCTTTGTCAAACGAGCGCGAATTGCTTCCGCTGATTCGCCACTATGCCCGGCCATGTGTTCGAGCTCGTGGGTCACCTCTTCATCGGTTACGTCGATGTTTTCCTTGATCGCGATGCGGTCAATGATCAGTTCGGCCTTGACGTCATCTTTAGCGCGCTCTTCCTGACGGCGCCGCAGGGTCACCCAGTCCACATTTACCGCGCGCGGATCAACGCCCTGCGCGGCTAGCGAGCGCACCACCCGCTCCAGGCGCACATCCATTTGATGCTCGACGAGCGCTTCCGGTACGGGGAAGTCATGCAGCTTCACAATCTCCGCGAGGACTTTTTCGTGCAGCAGTTCCTTGTGCTTGTGGTCGCGCTGATGCCCCAGGCCTTCGCGGACTTTTTTCTTCAGCTCATCAAGCGAAGCCGCTTCGCTGACGTCTTTCGCAAACTCATCGTTCAGTTCAGGCAGTTTTTTCGTTTTGATGCCCAGCACTTCGACGGCGTAATGATATTTCTTGCCAGCCAGCTTCGGGTCCGGATAATCGGCGGGATAGTCCACGTCAAAATTCTTGTGCTCCCCGATGTTTGCGCCTTTCAGGTTGGCGTTGAACGGTTCCATTGTTTCTTCGGCGCCGATGTGGCATAGAACGCTGTCGGCTTGCAGCGGATCGCCGCCGCCCTCCGGCGTGCCGAGCAGTTTCACCTGGGCGAAATCGCCGTCCTGAATCGTCCGCCCTTCCACGGGTGCAAAGGCTGCGGCGCGCTCGCGCATCTCTTCGAGCGTCTTCGTGACGTCTTCTTCGGTGATGTCCATGGTGGGCATTTCGAACGCCAGGCTCTGGTACTCTCCCAATTCGAACTCTGGGAGCACTTCGAATACCGCGCGAAACTTCAGTGGTTGGCCTTCGTTGAAATCCAGCTTATCCACTTGCGGTTGCGAGACGGGCGTAAGCTTTTGCTCCGCGACTGCTTTTTCCACGCGTTCCGGCACCAGCGATTGGAGCACTTCGCCCTTTATGTCATCCGCGAATTTCCGCCGAATCAGGGACACCGGCGCCTTTCCTCGGCGGAATCCCGGAACGTTCGCGACACGAGCGAACTCCTTGGCGACGCTCTCGATCTTTTTCGTTACTTCCTCGGCAGGAATTTCCAGCTCCAATTCCCGGCGGCAGGTGGCTTCAGCCATGCGCTTACCTCTTTTCCATCTTCAGATTCGATCAGGGGACAAGGCCCGTGAGGTCAATCAGGTGTGAACTCGCCCTGCGTTGCAAACATTAAGTATAGAAGACACATAACAGAGCGTCAATTTGACGCTGCCTAATCGGCCGCAGCTGGCTGATTCAGCGCGCGGCTTAGATCCGCGTGCAGCAGGCGGTGGAAAAGGTGCTCGCCGCCTTCGCGGCGCACAGAGAGGCGACCCGCCACATACGCGCGTGAACCCAGGCCGCGCTGCACTGCGTCGCAGATGGCCTCATCTTCATCCTGGACTTTTTCGCTGACCTTGATGCTCGCCTGATTTTTCTTCTCGGCTTTCTTGCTGATGTCCGCGAAGTAGTAGTCGAAAACTACCGCGCACTTATCCACGCCCATCGGTAAAACAAGATTCGTATCCATCAGGCCTTCGTAGGCGTTGATCATGAAGTTCGGAAAGATCCACAGATAAAACGCTCGGCCCTGCCGTGTCGCCGCCACGCCCGATTCTGACTTGGCATCGGACGAAAGCGGGCTGGATTGCAGACAAGCACGCTCAAAATTCTCAATCGTATATTTGGTGTACTCGATGACGCTGCTCAATCCCTTGTGTGCGTGCGGTACGTGGTAGCCGCCGTCCAAATAATTGTCCACGTACACTTTCCAGTTGCAGTGCAGCGTGTAGATGCGGCGATCGAAGTATTTCAGCTTTTTTCCGAGCTGCAGCGGCGCAACGAGTCCGGGCACGGCGCCAAGGAATTCTTGCAACGTACCCGCGCGGCCATCCAGATTCACAAAGACAAAATTCTCCCAGGTTTCCACCTTTACGGGGACAAGGCCGTTTTTTGAGCGATCGAAATTGCAAACCCCTTCAAATTCGACCATGCCTTTTAGCGCGCCATCGACGCCGTACGTCCAGCCGTGGTACGGGCAGCGAAATTGTTTGGCGCAGCCTTGCGCTTCGGTAACCACTGCTGCCGCATGATGGCGACAGACGTTGTAGAACGCGCGCAACTGGCCGTCTTCGCCGCGCGCAACGACGATGGGTTCTCCTGCAATGTCCGCGGTGAAGAAATCCCCCTTGCCACGCACCTGATCCGCGCGGCCCACCACCTGCCAGGAATTGGCGAAGACGCTTTGCTGTTCGAGGTCGCCGATGCGCGTATCGAAGTACCATGGCGAAGGAATGGTCCACGCGTGCTCCAGGGAATCGTTGGGGTTATAAAGATTGATGAGCTCGCGAACGTTGCGCTCCATGAAATGCTCCTGGACCCGGCGCCCCTGAAACCATCCGGGAGGGAATGCCTGAACCACTTCATACCGCGAAACGCGATTCGAGGAAAGAGAAAACGCAGCTGCGACGGCAAGACTTCAGGGACGAACAGATTCGTTCGAGGAATGGAATCTATCTAGCAGCGGCGGGTACGGCGCTCGTAAATCCACATCAAATAGGTGGTTGCCCCGACAAAGAGGGCTGCATCAATCCAATACTTGGCGGGGTTGCCTTTGAAGAGAAAAGCAGCGGCAATGAGGCCGAATGCCCAAACGAGGGACCAAAGAATGATCGGCATCCGATATTTGTTAGGGTTAGTCGTCATAGCGAGTACTTTAGCAGGATTTATGGTGCGGAAGGAGGGATTTGAACCCCCAAGGCCTTTCGGCCACAAGATCCTAAGTCTTGCGCGTCTGCCAGTTCCGCCACTCCCGCAGTGGTAGTTCCATTCTACAAGCGGTGGAAGCGGCGTTCCAATGGGATTTTGCAGGATATCTCATCGCAAGGTGGGTAAAGAGAATAGGTCAGAGCTAGCTCGGCGGTGTGGCTTCTACTTACGCCATCGCGGCGGGCGCCAGGTTGACAACGGCTTGCCTGATCGACGATGTTCTTGCGACGACGGCGATCAAGAGCTGCTTCTGCGGCCGGTGGGCTAGTCCCAACGGCAAGGGAGACAGCTGACCGTTTACTGGCCTTCATACCAGTTTCGGCCGGCAGAGTTGAGTTGTAAATTGAAGCTGTCCCAGTCCAAGGTGGAGTCATGAACGAATTCACGGCTTGGATGCAAAGCAATTGGTATGCGCTGGGAAATCTCTTCAGTCAATTTGCCTTCCTGGCAGCTGGTATCTGGTTTGCACGCAAAATCCTGAGAACCATTAGGGCATCGCAGGAGCAGGTTGGTGCGCTGCTCAAGCTGTCAGTCACGGGAGCGATCGGCGAGCGGCAGACATCGAAGGCAGCCGCCGAACGATTTTTCGCAGACGCGAGTCCCTATTGGCTTACGCCACCGGAAATCCCGGTTGTTGGCGCTCCCGAACTGCAACAGAGCGGTCCGGACCGATGGACGACTGCCAGGCACCGCGTACTGCTGTGGTTGCAAACCCCAATGCGCAGAAGGGAAGTCGCCCCGTGGCGCAAGGCGATCAAGTGGCTGCAGGCTCCTGCCGGAAGCTGAGTGCGGCGTAAGTCCGAAGATGCGGGCTCACGTCCACACACCTCAAAGAGACACCTTCTGCGAGGTCTCACCGTAGTTTAGGCCGGCGTCGCCCTACGACCGTCAGAATGAAGTGAAAGCGGAGGGCGCTCGGCCGCAGCCTTCAGTCCTTCCTTTTGTGAGGGAATTCTCCCGTCCGCGCCGAAAACTGGGACGTTTTGCAGAAATGCCCTGATCCGAATAACGCAAGAAGGCCTTTTCCAAGTTCGAACATATTGAGCTAGGTGGTTCGCTCACCGGGAACTTTCGCCGTGGCTGCGACCAGCAATAGTGCTGGATTCGGAGAAGTGGCGGGAGCATAATACGGTGCTTGAGTTGAGAATTGGTTGGCAAGTCCCCCGCCAAGCCAAAGCGCCTACCCAAGAAGGCGCGCGAGTAAGGTGTCGCTGCGAACGAGGGCAGCGCCATGATCATTCAAGAGCAAGCAGATCATCTGGTGGTAATTCGCCAGACGGACCATGCCGTCTTGGCGGGCCATTTTGCGCGTGAATTGGGGAATGAGCAGTTCATGCAGCCGGAACCCCTGGAATCCTTCCGCCTGGCGGCGATGGAACACGATAACGGGTGGGACGAGTGGGAACTTCTTCCGGGCATCGACCCTGTCACTTTTTTGCCGTTCAGCTTCATGTCCATCTCCACGCGCGAACACATCGAGCTTTACCATCGAGGAATCGAGCGGGTGGTGAAAACCGACCGCTATGCAGGCCTGCTGGTCAGCATGCACTGCCTGGGCCTGTATGATCGCACGCGCGCCACCATGCCGGGATTCTCCGCGAAGTACGTGAAATCCCAGGACGCGACCATGGTCACTGATTTCCTGCAGGTACTCAGGTTGCAGCAATTGCGCTTGAAGGTGGACTTGCGCGCGGACCCACTGATGAAAAATTTTACGGAAGAAAAATGGCTGCAGGCGAACTCGCAGCGCCTCGAAGCGCTGGACCGGCTTTCACTTTATTTTTGTATGGGACCGCTGGAAGGCGCCACCATCGACGCGGTACCCGCCGATTACCAGGGTACGGAAGTGGATTGGGACTTGCAACCCGATGGAAGCAACGCTGCAACGCTGGAACCCTACCCGTTCCGCCGCGATCCGCTGGAGATCAGTATTCTTGCACGGCGCATCCCGAAGCGGCGTTATGCGGATGACCCCGACTTTCAGAAGACGCTTTCTCAGGCGCCGTATTTCGCTCTGAAATTCACCTTGCGCGCCGGTGGCGCGAAGATGCGCGCGCGAGTCGCTGGACGCTGATCATGTCAACTGGCGACCGCGCGTTTCGGGCAATAGCAAGGCCAGCAAAGCAGCAGCCAAGAAGCCTCCCGCCAGCAGCAAAAATGCCGGGCCAAATCCAAATCGAGTCGCGATAGCCCCCACGGCGAACGGCGCAACCGCGGATAAGCCCCGTCCAATGTTGTAACTGAATCCCATTGCCGTGGCGCGAATTTCTCCTGGAAAAAGTTCGCTGGCAATGGCCGCATAGCCGGAAAAGAAGCCCGTGCCAAAAAAAGCCACGAAAGGACCTAGGAGCAGAAGGGCAAGCGGGC
>Ga0210404_10001062_pt1 | contig 12234 bp, 15 predicted proteins | sample IncBWH28MmetaG_FD_155455 | JGI IMG/M metagenome (GOLD analysis project Ga0210404, IMG submission 155455) | Forest soil microbial communities from Barre Woods Harvard Forest LTER site, Petersham, Massachusetts, United States - Inc-BW-H-28-M | ecosystem: Environmental > Terrestrial > Soil >... | reverse complement strand
TTAATTGGATAACATATTATCCGTTAATTAATGTGAGTACAACATCATTGCTAGCCAGAAAGAAGTTTTTTATTTCAAGACGTGAACTTACTAATGATTGTTTTTTATTCAACACCCAGTTTATAATCCCCATTTTTAGGGGATTATTATGCTTGATTTCATTATTTTGGCAGGAGCATTCATTTGCTTCTATATGTGCTTTGTAATAACTTTTGACTCTAATAACTAGAATTGATTTTTTTAGTCAGGTAAACATCAGCCAATCCAGTACCAGCAACACCCAAACCAATTCCTATTGCTCGATTTATTAATTTGTCCCTATCCTTTTCAGCTCTAGCTATTTTGCTTTCAAGTTCAAGTTTCTTCTGCAAAGAGATATTTTTAACTTTGGCTTTTTTCTTTAGTTCAGGAATATTTCTCTGATACGCGGCTATTTTATCTTGTATCTCTTTTAATGCGACTTCTTTTTTGCTGCGTTTTTCCTGAGTTTTTTTCTCTTCTTCAAAACTTCTTTTGACCCTCTCAGATTCCGACTTCATTTGCTCGGCTAGGTGCTTGGCGGCTTCATGTTCAGCCTTGGCTTGATCAACATTAGCCAATGATTCACGATGTCCTTTAATAAGATTTCGTGTCTCTTCTGGCGCTGCTTCAATAAATTCTTGAGCCAATTGGTCAAACTCATGGATATTTGCTGGCTTATCGGCATAACGCTGCCCCAAGATACTACGCACCAATGTAGGGTTTTTCTTTATAATATTGCGGATAATCTCTTGACCAGAACCATTACCACGCAAGTTATAAATCAAATCTTTTGAAGGAGCATAGCCTTTATTCAAGAAGGTTTGATAAGTAGAGTTCTTATAAAGCGGAGCGATTTCCTCTCGCCATCTTTTGTTAGCAGATTTCAAGTTCTCTAATTCACCGCCTAGATCATGGCTTTCCATAAGTTTCTCTAGGCTATCGGCATTGCCTTCCATTTCTTCGGCCTGGGCTAACATATCTTTTTGTAAGTCTTTATTACCAGCCACTTCACGAGAAAATGCCTTTATACGAATCTTTTGAGACATATTTTTAAGACTGCGGTAATTAGATAGAACATCAGCAGCCGGTATAATGTCATTGCCTTTTGTGGACGGTTTCATTTGTTCCACGATTTGTTTCACGGTTTTTTCATACTCGGCATCGTTCTTGAAGAACCCTTTGGAATTCTCCAATGACTTACGCGCTTGAGTCTCAATCTCTTTGAGCGTCTCATACCGTGGAATAACAATATTCTGGTCTTTCAAATTCTCTTCAATCGTATCGTATTGGCTGCCAATTTCTTTTTTAACGCCACCCATACGGCGATTTGAGCCTTTGACTGGTATGCCTTCAATCTCATTGACCACTGATTCAGCAATAGGAACTCCATGCTCATAGCCTTTGTATAAGTGATTGGCGAGTTGATTTTCAGCTTGCGCGGATTTTTGTTGCTCAGTCTTCAATAAGCTTTCGGCTTGCGGTACTAATTCCTCGCCAGAAGGAGAACCTAACATATTTTCAGTGTTTACCTTGGGGATTCCTTGGACTTCTTCGCCTAGTTGATTGGCTTGTTGCTGCAACTCTGGCAATTCAGCTTCCATTTTATTGACATCAGCGCCTAAGCCTTGGCTCTTAGATAATTCTTTTAAAGCTTCTTCGTCATTAATGGCAGTTTGATATTGTTCCTCGGTAATCTTTCCTTCACTTTTAAGTCTATCCAAGTTTCTCAGTGAGGATATGCGATCTTTTAATTTCATGAACCCTCGTCCTGCACTTGGGATAACAGAGCCAGCAGCGCCTAGAGCAGCTCCAGTAAGTGCCCCTTCTCCTCTATGACCTTCTGGTGAGAATCCAGCGCCTAATGCCGCTCCTTCTGCGCCATAAACGGGTAAGCGTCTCAATAAAGAAGGTGCTGCCTTTTCAACAATCTTACCCCACATAGGAATAGAGCGAAGAGCCGCAACACTTCCAGCACCAGGAGCCAAAAGTCCTGCCATGCTTCCGCCTAATTCAGCAAATGGATGGGATTTATCAGATTCACTTTCAGCAATCAAATCAGGCCATTTCGCATTTTTATTAACTGGTAATCCAATTAGTGATGCCAAGTTTTCAGCGCCTTCTAATGGAGTTCTTATAGCAGAACGCAAAAATGCTCCTGTGGCTGTACCAGGCGAATTATCTTTTGGAGTTTCAGCCATCTTCGTAGCCATAGGCAATAATGCCCTAATCACAAATTCAGGCATATTAGGGTGTTGCGCCTTAATCATTTTAAATGCTTCGTCTTTATCGGCATCTGTTGCTTTTAAAGGCTTAGGATTTTCGTATTGATTCCAATCAAATTCAGGCGTTTGATTTTCATATTTACCCCAATCAAATTCAGGCATGTTTGCCTCCTGCCGCTAATGCAGCATCAACTTTATCACTAGGAATCATGACTCTTTTACCATTGGGTGAAATCATTGGAACCATCCCACCTTGCGCGTCATTCGTTTCAGAGCCTGTTACTTCTTTAAAATATTGCTCAAAATTATAAGGGAATTTTTTGCCATTGCTTAAGCGCTCATATTCGGACTTCATTTGCTCAAACGATTCTTTCATGCTTTGTTTAAGATCTTTTATCACACCAGCATTATAAGCAGTGGACTTTCCAAGATTAGGTTTGGCCTGTTCTACGAGCTTTGAAACACCATACCCACCACGGCTAGACATTTCTTTAGCCATGTGAGCTTGTAAAGCTTGTGCTGCCGATAAGAATGTACCTACATCCTCGTCTTTAGTCATGCCCAAAAGGTCGGCTAATTGAGTAGTACGCCCAGCTAAATCAGGTTTACGTTTTAAGATATCAGCAATCGTGTTTACTTTTCCAACATATGGCAATAAGGCTTGAGCTGTCTTTTCAATCTCATCGAGCTTTTTACGAGTAGCTTTTGCTTCATCAATACTAACGGCCTGATTAATCGCACCAGCATGTTTTTGCTCTGGCGTTTCAGGTGCGGCAGCTAAAGGATCAATACCGAACTTATGCTTAAAAAATCCTCTCAGCATAGGATTGTTTTTCAATGCCTCCATATCTATACCATTACCACCACCTTGAGAGGCTGAATTAGCTTGAGGTTGCTGCATTGGAGGAGTTTGTGCTTGCTGTAAACCTTCTGGGCTAAACATACCCATGCCTTCGCCCATTTCTTGAGTTGGAGCTGGCATTTGTGCCGCACCTTGTTGGCCTTCTTGTTGTCCACCTGCTCCGCCTGCTTGTCCTTTAATCCAATTCTCAAGTGCCTTGTATTGATTCATCTCATACATGGGGTCATTTGAATGTTTCAATTTCAATAACTGTTGCTCTAAAATCATTTTACGCATAGGGTCAAGAGCACCTGATCGAGCAGCCGCTTGCTTTTTAAGTTCGAGTTCTTTCTCAAATTGCTCTTGTTGCTGCTTTTGCTTTTCTCGCTCTAATACTGGCTGCATGAGACGAGAGAACATAGTGGAACCAGTATCAATGCCCTTTAAAAAGCTATTGCCTGGCAAATCAGTGTTTGGGATATTCAAAGCCATATCATAATCCTTATGCTATTACCCTAAAAAATCGTCATTCATGGCTTTGTTAGAAACCACGATCCTTGACCTTTATTCTTTGCTGCCCAGGAAGAAGTCTATTTTTATTTTCGCGCTTCTTCGGTTTAATTCGCGTACCGTTTCGTGTTCGTTCGCTAGTGTTTAAACCTTATGTATCATGGTTCGTCTATTCATTATCTTATCAGGTATTGCGTAAAATTTCGCTACTTGTGGTCATATCTTCGCTTCCATTCGCCATATTTCCTTATTTAATTTCCATGATTTTTCAATACTAATTCACCACTAAATAGTTTTTCGAGGACTGACATATCAGCAGGTTTTTCCTCTTTGGTTTGAAGTCCATACAGCTTAGGAACCAGCTTTGAAGCTTGCCACTTGATAGAATCAATCTTAAGGCGCTGTCTTGCTACAATGCCACTATCTACACGTTCAACACCATATTCGTCAACATACGAATTGATATCGCATAATTCATTGATGCTTTCAGCCAATACCTCGGCTTGAAACATTTTAGCTTGGCGAAATTTCTCTGCAAAATCGGGATGTTTGTATCGCCATTGATAGATCGTCACTTCACTAGGCATATCGTCATACTTTGAACAAAGCTTGGCTAATCCAATAGGGTTGGTTGCTACTCGTTCGCATATAAGGTCTGCAAGCTCATTATCGTAGATTGACGGTCTACAAGCTTTATTAATGAATTTGGATTTGGGCTTAGGTTTAACATCCATATTTAACCACCTGTATAATTAATGATCATAATCTTCTGGAAAACGTTTTTGCATCAATTCCATTACTGATTCAAAATCAAGATTTTCATCTTTAAGCTCACCTTTACATACCTTTAAAAGCAAGTCCTCATAAAAGAATTCAGCACGTATTTCGCCCATTTCAGCAGCACAATTGAAAACAGGGTATTGAGCTTTCCACTCCTCAAATGTTTCTGGAGTAATGCCAAGCTTTAAACAAACCTCTTCAATAGTCTCTCCATTGTTAAACATGGCAGGTAATTGTTCTGCGATTTCCTGAGTATAAATAACCTGATTCTCACTCATAAAAGTCCTTTTCTATGGTTAGTCCAACACTGTATTTTTTTATGATATCAGTATTGTGCGTAAAACTAAGTTAACTGTATAAACACTGCTCACCAGAAAGAGGGTTTTCTTACTGGCTTAAATGTAAAATTTAACGTGTTACCGAACATGAGCAAAACGGCTTACGATACCCACATTGACATGACAGTGTGCCTATATCCGACTTTGAATCTTGTTTTTTGATAATGCTTCGGTAATGGTCAATAGCCTGTTCTAAGTCATAGTCGTTTTCTTTTAGCGCACAGTCGAGCAAGTCTTCTAACTCATCCCTATTACCATCGTGAGAATGCTTGATATATTCCCTTAAAATAACCAAGCGACTTCCTAAGCTATTTTTACGATCACGGTGTATTTTTATAGCCTGATATTCTTCATTGCTCAAAATACCATCATTTACAACTACTTCACCTTGGTTAGTTTTAATGGTGTAAGTCATTTTGTTACTCCTTTTACCTACAAAAACGCTCTTTGGTAACGTCTCTATTAAGCGGTAACGGCTTTGATTTTTATATACCGTTACCGCTACAGCCCAATACTGGCGTGTGTTTTATCTTCTTGGTAACGTCGGTAACGTCGGTAACGTCTTTTTTTATGATGAGCATAAAAACATATAAACATATAAACATATAAACATTTAGATGTTGGTTATTTTTTAATCATCAAAAACCTCACACGAGCTCTTATATAAAAACAGACGTTACTAACGTTACCTTAATTAATTAATATCTTTTAAATATATATATATAAAGGGCTGTAGGCTGGTTTTTTCGGTAACGTCTCAGTTTTTATTAAACGTTACCAGCCGTTACCAGCCGTTACCTATTCCCACATAAGTTTGTTGAATGTATAAAAGCGCCCATTACCGTGTTTTGGTATTTTCTTTTGCTTACACACCTCTATTTGCTCTCTTGTATTTATTGTTGTTTCAATCCAGTTTGATTCTCTGAGTGTTTTAATGGCAAAGTTTTTAGTAAATCCTTTATGTATTTCTTCAAAAGCATGTGGGTAAACGTAATAAATCCATTCATCATTTATTAGCTCTTTAAATCCGGCACGATTGATAGTTTTCGATTGTTCCTGATTATTAATATCTGTAAATCGACTTTCACCATTAGTAGCAAAAAAAGCTCTAACTTGTTGTAGAAGTTTCGATCCTTCTTTGTTTCCTACTCCTCCACGCTCAGTTAACCACGCATCAAGGCATTTTCTAGCTGATGTTACAGCTTCATTAGGTTGCCAACCTGTTAAATTCCATTCGGTTGCTAATTCACCGGCACAAGCAGCCAAAGCAAAGCGATTAATAGCTCGTTCAGTTTGTCCTTGTACCTTTTGAGGTAAATTCTCGACTAGCTGTTCTTTTACTTGTTTGAATTTTTCAGGAATTTTTATAATGTTTTGAGGTTTTGTAAGTTCTTCTAAAAATGCTATTACGCATGTACCGTAATACCGTGTGGATTGTTCTTTAAGATAATTGCTGAATTCAGCACCTGATTTAATTCCTTCTGGTAAGCAATCAAATACACCATGCTCACCAGTTACAGCAGGAATATCTAATACTCTGACGAGCTGTCCTTCAGTTTCACGGTTCCCACCTTCTCTAGTATGTTGATAAACAGGTATTTCTCCTGTGAATAGGTAATTGTTCCTAAACTTTATAATCGGCTGAGAGTCTGTGTTTGCCCTCATTCTTGCCTTGCCCATTCCATTGCATAATGTATATACAGTGTCTCCCATATCCTTTGAATTCATCTGAGAAATTTCATCTAGTATTAACAAACAATCATTATGAGAGTGTGCTGTGTTTTCTAGGGCGTTTGTGGTTGTGCGGCATGACTCAACATAATTAGGATCGCTAAAAATAGAACCGCAGACTCTAGCTATTGTTGTTTTTCCGGTACTACTCTCACCAAAAAGATTAATTCCTCCATTTGTGCTATTGGTTGGGCTTAAGAGCATTGATGCAAGACCATGTGATAAAGCAAATACGAGACGAGAGTTTCCAGCGCAAAGTTTGCTTATATTTTCGCGCCATTCTTTAAGAGTGCCTTTTGATTTAAACAATGTATTTAGATTGTCAGATTGATAAACGAGTGTATTTTTATCATTACTGTGACCTATTGTTTGACCAGGTAAAACAAAAAAATCATTCTCATTAAAATGATGCCATCCCATACGAGAAACACTTGAATAATGCTTTTGTGGGTTACTATCCATGAGATAACCCATAAGTAATTTTTTCTTGTAGATAGATAATCCTATATCAAAAAATAAAGAGCATAACTCTCTTTCATCCGCTAATAATCTTCTTGGTATTGATAATTTTATTGTTTTTCCGCGCTTGTTTTTGCATTTTAAAGTCATGCCTTCGCTTTTATCATTGTATAAATCAGATTGACTTGCTTCTACCTCGATTCTTGAAGAGATTGTTATTGCCTTTGTTGTTCCATCCTCTTTTTTGTCATAATAAATTAATGCTTTTTCTAATAACTCAAATCCTGATTTTTCTTTTTTTAATTCCTGTTGGCACATTTCTTCGACAAGGCATTCGTCTTTAGTTTGCATTTCTAATTCCTTAATAACTTTTTGTGCCTCTGAGAGCTGTCTTTCAATTTCAGCTTTTGCAGCGTCTAGGCCGTGGGTTTGGTGATAATCGTTCCAGTCGCCAGCTTCTGGGGGAATTACAGCTATGCCGTTTGTTTTAGTGGCTGCTTCCATCGCTGCTTTATTGCCTGTGTTTGATTTATCGCTGTCATTGTCACCCATGAAGGCCAATCGCTTGCCAAAAAAAGAGACATTTAATCGCTCTGCCTTGCCCTTCACTCCATTAGCGTCAAATGTCACAATGACGGTCGCTCCTGTGGCCATATGTACACTTAAGCCCGTGCAAAAACCTTCGACAACGCTGACATAAGGCAAACAGTCATTACCCTGTATGGTATGAATACCTTCACTTATAAGCGAGCCAGCAATATAACCTCTAGTACCGTCTGCATTGATAAACTGCACTGAGATAAGTTCATTGTTTGAAATGTCGTAAATAGGAATTATTAATGAATTGGCGTAAACGATTTGTTTGTCTGTAACCTTATAGTTTCTGGTGTTTACTAATACAGGCTTATCAATGCCTTTATTTTGTAGGTAGGGGTGAGGACGCATAATACAGTTGGATAAAATGTTATCCGCATAAGCGCCAGCAACTTTCTTTCTGGTAAGCAGCTTTTGATCTTGTTCGAGCTTCATTGCTTGTTGTTTATTTTGTTCTTCGATAGGATTGCTGAGCTGCTTCACATTATTTTTTTGTAATGGTGAATTTCCGCTTAGGTTTAGATAGGTAGCGACTAGCTTGAATGCCTCGTGATTCTCAATTCCCCGATATAAAGCAATTAGATTAATACCATCACCACTAGAACAAGTGCAGATCCAATTTCCATTGCCTTGACGGTTATCAAATCGAAAATCATTTTCACCTCCGTGTGATGGAAGAGGACAGGTTACATGCCTATTATTAAGGCATTCAGCAGGGATGTTAAAGTGAGTAAGGATCTCAGGCCATCTGCCTTTTGCACAAGCTATGATTTCAGCATTACTTGTTCTATAATTTGTTGTCTGTGTTTTTGGTTTGCTTGGCGGGGAAGCAACCCCGCTGCTAGCGCTCATCGTAGCACCTCTGAACTAGGCTTTAATTTAACAACCTCTTTAGTTAACCCATCAACTTTTTTAATCAGTTGTTCAACTAAGTAATTTTGGTTCGTGGTTATTTTTATTACATTATTTAAATCAGTTCTAACAGCATTTTTAAACCAATCATCTTTTGTGGCTTTCTTGCTTGGCTCTTCAAATTGATAAATGGTCATGATTACTCTCCAGAAGAAATTAAATGGAGCGACCAAAGATACTGATGTTGTTTCGGGAGCCTTTTGATATGAATCTTAAATCCATGTTGTTCTAAAATTGCGCGCGTGGCCTTTAGGGTGTCTGATTTATTTGCCGCACCAGTCTTTAATGAAATCTCCCTCGACAATATGCCATCAGGGTTTTTCGCAAGAATTTCTATGATAGACTTTTGATTGAATGATAGATTTTTGACCAAAGATTCTGGTAGGATTATCTCTTCATGAGATTTGTTTTCTCGATCGTCCATATTTTACCTCGGTTAATTATTATTTTTATTAACCGAAGTACGCTGTTATTACGCACTTTTGTTCTATTTATGAATATTCATTTGTAGTATTTTCTTTCAAATGATTCCAATTTTCCAAAATTACTGTTTATAATAACAAAGAGGTTGGTTTTGGTTTTCGGTCTTCATTGATTTTGGTCAAAGAATTCCTTTACCTAAAATAGCCTCGCTACGTACTTCGGTGATCCATCGAAACCAAGACCGGTGCAAGGTATGAAGGTTTCGATGGAGCTACTTAGCGTATGATTATTACTATCGTTCCGCCTTTATCTATAGTACTTCTGTTTTTAAATTCGCGCAAATTAGCAAAATCAATATAAATTTCTTACAAAAATCTCTCTCCAGCATGATTATCAAATAACTTTGCGTTGCGAACATAACCCATAACTGTTTTTGGGTGAGTATGTCGTGATACTTCCATTAACTTAAACAGATCAGCGCCAGCCTCAGCACCACTGGTAATAAATCCAGCTCTCAAGCTATGGCCGCTAAAATCATCAACGGTTAACCCTGCAAGCCCTGCGTACTGTTTTACGATATTGGCAACACTTCTTGATGTTAATGCTGTTGGTTGGAGAGCTCCACCTTTCTTAATTGACCTGAACAATGCGCCTTCGGTTATATTGGCGGTATTAAGCCAAGTTGTGAGCACATCAACTACACGAAAATTTGTGCCGTTTGGGATTGCAATTACTTGTCCTTGTCCTTCTTGATCTGTTTTTGATTTACGAATCTTTATCTTAATGCCTTCTGGTGTTCGCTCAATGTCATTAACCATAAGAGCAACCAACTCAGAACGTCTGAACGCACCAGCAAAGCCAAGTAACAGTAATGCTTTATCTCTAAGCCCTGTTAGCGTATTAGGGCAATGAGTAATCATGGCTGTCATACGTTCGGCTGTTAATGGTGCTTTCTTGTCTTGAGCGGTTCCTTTCTCACGCTTAATTCCTTTAAATACTGCTTTAACTCCTTTGTGTTGCGTAGGGTTCGCGAAGCCGTTCGCTTCGTGCGCCATACGAATAGCTGCAAGTCTGCGTGTTAATGTGGCAGGTTTGATACCTGAGCTTGTTTGTTGCGCAAGAAATCGCGCTACAGTATCAGGTGTGGCAGGTAGTGTTTGTAATTCCATTGATTCACACCATTGAGAAAAAATGCGTAAATCAATACCGTAAAACTTAACGGTACTTGGTGATAATGCTTTTTTCATATAATCCCTTATCAGTTCGTCTAACTTCGCATATTCCTTTGCGATTAGTTCGTTGTTGTTCGTGTTTATTGTTAGTTCATTTTTACAGCTATTAAGCATTTTCTAATACCTTCTTTTTACTTCCGAGAATGTAACTTATAGGAAGTGATTATATAAAAGATGGAAATTAATGCAAGTACTTTTATTCGCTCTAATCAGTCATGGGCTATCCAAGAATAAGATCATGAGTTCTAGACTGATAATAATTGAATTTAACCCCAGCATATTTTTTCTATATACTGTTTATTGATTCCGGCATGATGCTTGGAACATGTGGAGTCAAGGATGATGTTAGATACTGATTCAAATAAAGCTGCTACGTTGCTGACCATTCTAGAAGTTGTGAAATATTTAGGCTATCGGTTTGGTTATGGTCGTTGGATAAAGCTAGAGGACTTAATGTATGAGCTATTAACTGAATTTGATTATTTAAAACATGATGGACAAATTCACTAAGCGCTATGTTTAATTCGTTACACACATTGTTACCCCCAGAAATTGGGGATAAGTTCCAACATGGTTTGGATAATATTTTATCCTAATTCCTTCGCTAAAATATTCCCAGAAACTTTTTTCTTTTCCCTTTGCTACTATGTTCCAAAAGCTTTTGATTGCTACTGAGAGTCTCTAATAGTATTGTTTTCTCTGCTGTGGCTGTCTCTAGTTGTTTATGTAGGAATTCGTTTTGCTTACTCTTCTCAGCTAACATCTCCTTAAGGTGCTGCACTTCCAGCTCAAGAACTGTTCGCGTACTGTCATCGTCATTGTTCGTATGTGATCGCTTGGTGTGCGCATCAGGAAAAACACGGTAAAACTCAGATTTATCTATAAGGTAATTCCCTCCTTCATCCCTTGAAGCAGATAGTTTTCCCTTTTTGATCATGCCCTGTATGTGTCTAGCGCTAAACCCCGCTATTTCGGCAGCTTCTCGCGTACTGATTGACGAATTGTTTTCGCTCATATTCGCGTGCCTTCGCTTATTATCATTATTATTTCGCCATGTGGTTACTGTTATTTAAACAAGTCAGCATGGCTACCTGTTCTAACAAAAATAATAGAATCATCTTTTATCATATAAATTAACAACCAATCAGGCTCAATATGGCATTCTCTACAATCTACATATTCACCCTTTAATGGATGGTCGCAGTGTTTTGCCTCTAATGGCTTTTGTTCAGCTAATTGACGCATAATTTTTTTGATTTTTTCTAAAGATTTTCCACGTTTAAGTACCAACCGCAAATCTCTTTCAAATCTATTTTTATTGATAGGGGCAAGCATCAGATATCCAAACTATCAAACATATCATCAATGCTTTTATAAGCTATAAGACCTTCACCTTTTCTAGCTTCCTCAATAGCCTTAGCTGTTTCTTTGTTAGGCATGCTTAAATCAAGCGGTATTTCATGCTTTCTTAAAACTTGCTTATAAAGCATAGTGATAACTTGGGTGGCTGTTACACCAAACTCATTAAATATAGCCTCTGCTCCTATTTTAAGATCAGGCTCTATCCTTGCTCTGACATAAGCTGATTTACTCATAATATAACCCTCACTAATACCATATCTATAATTGTATCTCATATGGGGTACAAAATCAATCGAAAGTGATTACATAATCAATCGCCTGACTCACGCGCCTTCTTTAACTCTTCTAGGTGGCCTAAATCTGCTCTTATTTCATCGGGCAGTGCTTCAAACCACCATTCATCATATTTGTTGGATATTATTTTATCCGTTATAAACAAAACTGACTTTTCGGTAATATACTCACCTAATCCCCGTCCGCTTCTTCCCAAGTCATGAGCAATAAAGCTTTCAAGTTGTTTTCTCACAGCTATATGAGCTTCTTTTGTTCTTGGCACAGTCTCTAATTTGATAGCCATTAAATCGGATATTATTTTATCCAATGATATAGTTGTACGACCCTCTAAAAGTTGAAGATGATAGCGAACTGTTTTATTTGTCATTAATAAATACCCTACGACCAATTAATTGGATAACATATTATCCGTTAATTAATGTGAGTACAACATCATTGCTAGCCAGAAAGAAGTTTTTTATTTCAAGACGTGAACTTACTAATGATTGTTTTTTATTCAACACCCAGTTTATAAT
>Ga0210404_10001061_pt1 | contig 12261 bp, 10 predicted proteins | sample IncBWH28MmetaG_FD_155455 | JGI IMG/M metagenome (GOLD analysis project Ga0210404, IMG submission 155455) | Forest soil microbial communities from Barre Woods Harvard Forest LTER site, Petersham, Massachusetts, United States - Inc-BW-H-28-M | ecosystem: Environmental > Terrestrial > Soil >... | reverse complement strand
TGAACAAAATCCTGGAAGTGGATTTTCCCAACGCGCGTGTGGTGGTGGAGCCCGGCGTGATTAATTTGGATGTGACCGGCCGCGTCGAGCCGCAGGAATATTTTTACGCGCCGGATCCTTCCTCGCAATCGATTTGCAGCATCGGCGGAAACGTGGCGGAAAATTCCGGCGGCGCGCACTGCCTGAAATATGGATTTACCACCACACATGTTTTGGGATTGGAAGTTGTGCTTTCGGATGGTTCACTCGTGCATTTCGGCGGAAAAACGTTGGATGCTCCCGGTTACGACTTGATGGGAGTTTTTGTCGGATCGGAAGGGACGCTGGGGATTGCGACGAAAATCATTCTTCGCATCGTGAAGCGGCCGGAATGCGTGCAGACGCTGCTGGCGGCATTTCCTTCCACAAATGAAGCGGGCGCGGCGGTGAGCGACATGATCGCGGCGGGTATGCTGCCCGCGGCGATCGAGATGATGGACAATCTGGCCATCCAGGCGGCGGAAGCGGCAGTACACGCGAATTATCCAAATTGCGGCGCGCTCCTGCTGGTGGAATTGGACGGGCCGGTGGCGGAAGTCGCCGCGTTGATGGCGCACGTGGATGAAATTTGCAGGAAAAATGGCGCGTGGGAAATTCGTGTTGCGCAGTCGGATGCGGAGCGGGCACTGGTTTGGAAAGGGCGGAAGGCGGCGTTTGCGGCGATGGGCAGAATTTCGCCGAATTATATTGTGCAAGATGGTGTGATTCCACGCACGGCGCTGCCGAATGTGATGCGCGAGATTGGGCGGCTTAGCAAGGAAGCGGGATTGCGCGTGGCGAATGTCTTTCACGCGGGCGATGGGAATTTGCATCCGCTGGTTTTATATGACCGGAGAATTCCCGGGCACGAAGAAGCGGCGGAAGCGCTTTCGAGCCGCATTCTGGAGTTGTGCATTGCGGCGGGCGGATCGATTACCGGCGAGCACGGCGTTGGCGAAGACAAAAAGAAGATGATGCCGAAAATGTACAGCGAGCCGGATTTGGAGACGATGCAGCGAGTGCGCTGCGCGTTTGATCCGCTGCAGCTTTCGAACCCGAGCAAGATCTTTCCGCGGCCGCGATTGTGCGGGGAAAAGCCGGGCGAGTACGTTGCCCATCCTCTGGAAACCGCGGGAATCGCGGAGCGGTTCTGAATGGACGCCAGCGTTTCTTCGAAGGCGATTGCCAACACATTTGAGGCCGATGTTCGCGAAATTGTGACGGCGAAGTACGTTCGAACCGCCGCAGAGAGCGATGCGGTTGCCGGCGCACAGCCGAGCCTGGTTGTCGAGCCAGGGAGCGAGCAGGAACTGGCAAAAGTCTTAAAGCTGGCCAACTCTGCGGGACTGGCTGTGATTCCGCGAGGCGGGGGAACGAAGCTGGAATGGGGAAACCGGCCTGAACGGGCGGATGTTATTTTGTCGATGTCGCGGTTGAATCGCGTGATCGAGCATGCCTGGGCGGACCTGACGGTGAGCGCGGAGGCGGGGCTCACGATCGCGAAATTGCAAGAGACGCTGGCGAAGCATGGCCAGCGATTGGCGCTGGATGCGCTGTGGCCGGAGCGCGCAACCGTCGGAGGAGTGCTTTCGACGAATGATAGCGGAGCGTTGCGTTTGCGATTTGGCTCGCTGCGGGATTTGGTGATTGGCGCGACCGTGGCACTGGCGGATGGCACGGTGGCAAGCAGCGGCGGCAAAGTGGTGAAGAATGTGGCTGGCTACGATTTACCGAAGCTGGTCACGGGCGCGTTCGGAACGCTCGGCGTCATGACGCGCGCTATCTTTCGATTGCACCCGTTACCTAGAGAGACGCGAACGATTTCATGCGTGACGGCGGATGCGCGGGAGGCGCAACGGCTGGTGCTGGCGCTTCAGAATTCAAAGCTGGCGCATTCGGCGCTTCAGATTTACTGCGGAGGAGAGGCGAAGCCGCGCGTGGACGTTTTGTTCGAGGGCACGGAAGCGGGATTGACCGCTCAGGTGGAACAAGTGAACTCGATGATGGGTTCGGCGACGACTACCGATGCCGGCAAAGATGTGTGGAGTGCGCGGCAGGCGATTTGTTCGGCAGAGAAGAACGGCAATGCTGAATTTGCGGTCGCGAAATTCGCGACTTTGCCCGCGCGAATGGCGGACACGTTCGAAACGATTGCGACATTGTCGGTTGGGAAGCTGCGTTGGAACATTGTTGCGCAGGCGACCGGGGTCGGATGGGCGCGCTTTGAGGGGGAAGCTTCAGCGATGGACTGCGCGCTGCGAGAATTTCGTGCGAATCTGGAACGTGGCGGGGGCTCGCTAGTGATTGCCCACAGGCCCGGGGGCATAACAACTTTCGACGCGTGGGGGAATGCTGGCGACGTGCTGCCCTTGATGAGCGCGGTGAAGCAGCAATTTGATCCTCGGGGCACGTTGAACCCGGGGCGGTTTGTCGGCGGGATTTGAATAGGGAAGAGAAAAAAAAGATAACGCAGAGACGCAGAGGACGCTGAGTTGTCGCAGAGAAGAGAAGCGATGAGAAGCGAAGGACTAAAGATGGCCGGGAGCGCGTTTGACGCGCATCATCCGCCTTCGCGGGAGATTATCGATCAGTGCGTGCACTGCGGATTTTGCCTGCCGGTGTGTCCGACCTACGCTTTGTGGAACGAAGAGATGGATTCGCCGCGCGGGCGGATCTACTTGATGAAGCTGGCGGCAAACGGACAGGCGACGATTAATTCGCAGTGGGTAGGACATTTCGACACATGCCTGGGATGCATGGCGTGCATGACAGCGTGCCCCTCGGGCGTGGACTACGGAAAGCTGATCGAGGCGACGCGGGCGCAGATTGAACGGAAGTATGACCGGGGATGGCTCGAGAGGGTCTACCGGCGATTGATTTTCGGGCTGTTCACGCGGCCGGATCGATTGCGCATGATGCGGATACCGCTGGTCTTGTATCAAAAGTCCGGGCTGCGAAAGTTGGTGCGCGGCAGTGGTGTATCGCAATTATTGCCGAAGCGTTTACAGGCCATGGAAGCGCTGCTGCCGGAATTGCCAGCCGGGGAAGAAGTCGCAGAGGTGACACCAGCTGTGGGCGAGAAGCGGCGGCGAGTGGGAATGCTGCTTGGCTGCGTGCAGCGCGAATTCCTTCCTCAAGTGAATGCAGCGACGGCGCGGGTGCTGGCAGCGGAGGGATGCGAGGTGGTCAGCCCGGCTGCCCAGCCTTGTTGCGGAGCGCTGCTCGTCCATGCCGGGGAGGAGGAGGGTGCGTTGGCGCTCGCGCGGCACTTGATCAATGTGTTTGAGCGCGCGGAAGTGGATACGATTGTGACGAATGCGGCGGGGTGCGGCTCGAATATGAAGGAGTACGGGCATTTGTTGCGCGATGATCCAAACTATGCGGACCGCGCGAAGAAATTCTCCGCGAAGTGCAAAGATGTCAGTGAAGTGCTGGCCGAGTTGCCGATGGGTGCGCAGCGAAATGCGCTGCGCCTGAAGGTAGCGTTTCACGACTCATGCCACTTGCAACACGCGCAGGGCGTGCGGGCGCAGCCAAGAGACTTGCTTGCGGTGATTCCCGAGTTGGAGCTTTTAGAGATTCCGGAAGCGGCAATCTGCTGCGGGTCCGCGGGGATTTACAACCTGGTGCAGCCGGATGCCGCCCACGCGCTGGGGGACCGCAAAGCGGAGCTGATCGCGTCCTTGGATGCCGATGTCGTGGTTACCGGAAATCCCGGCTGCATTTTGCAGTTGCAAGCTTCGCTGGAGCGCGCCGGAAAGAAAATTCCCGTGCTGCACACCATTCAGCTTTTAGACGCATCGATACGCGGTGAATCGCTGGTTTGCTCCCAAAATACAAGAAGCAATAGCGAAAAAGCGAGCCATTAAGCGGGCAAGCTGGGCTCCGACTACTTGCGATCCGGCTGACCATCCACAAGTAACAGCGACCGGTAGAGAACTTCCGCGCCGTTGGCCACATCTTGCCAGGAGGTGAACTCTTTCGGAGAGTGACTGATGCCGTCGCGGCTGGGAACAAAGATCATCCCGAACGGCGCGAGCTTGGCCATTTGCTGGGCGTCGTGTACCGCGCCGCTGGGCAAATCCATGGTGGCGAGCCCGAGCGATTTCGCGGCCTCGCGGATCGCTGCCTGCATCGCGGGGGCAGTGCGCGCCGAAACCACATCATCGAACTCGGTGCAGCGGGTTTCAACATTTTCCTCTTTGTCGATTTGCTTCAGCTTCTGCTGGACTTGATCCCACATGCGGTCAATTTTGGCGGCGTCCAGATCGCGCAACTCGATGGGAAACTCAACGCGGCCCGGAATGACGTTGACCGCTCCTGGCTCCGCCTTCATATAGCCGACGGTGCCGACTTGTCGGCCGGTTTCCGCTCGCACCACATCGCGCACGGTTAGCAAGTCGCGCGACGCCGCAGCGAGCGCATCTTTCCTGCGATCCATCGGGGTAGTGCCAGCATGATTGGCGAAGCCGGTGGCCACGCACCGCCAGCGTTTGAGCCCTACGATTCCTTGCACGACACCGATGGGAATCTTGGCCTCGTCGAGGTTCGGGCCTTGTTCAATGTGCAATTCAAGGTAGGCGGCGAGGGCGCCGGGCGCGATGCGTGCCTCGGTGAGACGAGCCGGATCCTGGCCGTAGCGACGGAGCCAATCCGCCACGGTAAGGCCCTGCTCGTCTTTCCGGTCGAGAATTTCCGGTCCGATCAGCCCGGCAGCGATTCCGGAGCCCATAGTGCTCACCCCGAAGTGATTGCCTTCTTCGTTCATCCAGACGACCACTTCGAGCGGGTGTCGGGTCTTGACGTCGCCCTCCTTCAGCGCATTGATCACTTCGATCGCGCCGAGGCTCCCCACATCGCCGTCGTAGTTTCCACCTTTAACGACGGAGTCGATATGTGAACCGAAGAGCAAGACGGCTAGGTTCTCGGAGCCTGCACGTCTGCCAAAAAGATTCCCGGCGGGGTCTGCACGTACTACGAGCCCGGCTTGCTTCATCAGCTCAATGACGTATTCACGGCCCGGCAGTTCGGTATCCGAATAAGCCAGGCGCGTGACGCCGCCTTCCGGATTGCGCCCAAACTCGCTTAGCTTCTCCAGCGTGCTTTGCAAGCGCTGCGAATTGATATGAAACTTTGAGGCGGCAGGACTGTGAGCAGGTGCGTTAGCCCTTGGGACAGATTGCGCGGAAAGGGAAGTGAAGGATGAGGAGAGCATTGCTAGAACGATGAGGGCGCACGAGCGCATGAAGGAGCTCCTAGCGGATCGGAGGCTTACGAGTTGCGGGAGATGGTAACAGCGCGACGACGCGGAGTCGAGGCACGCCTCAGACGCAAGGAACGCTTGCCGAGCGGGGAGTCAGGAAGATCGATTACGAGACGTAGCCGTTCTTCAGGCCGAAACAGGAATGGCGGATCTGAGCCACTGCTCCATCTGGTCGTGGCCAACGACGCCGGGCTGCTGTATTACCACGCGGCCGCCAGAGAGAACGACGAAATTCGGTATGCCGCGAACGTTGAAGCGGCTGGCGAGTTGCGGATATTTTTCAGTATCGACTTTCAGCACTACAGCCTTGCCCGTCATATCGGCAGCGGTCCGGGCAACTTCGGGAGCGGCAGCGCGGCAAGGTCCGCACCACTCCGCCCAGAAGTCCACAAGTATCGGAACTTGGGCATTCTGAACGATTTCATCGAATAAGGCATCGTCGACCGCGAGGGGTTCCGCCATGGGGGGCAGCGGCGACTTACAAGCTCCGCAACGCCCGGTGCTGGCCAGATATTTTGCTGGAATGCGGTTCTTCTGTCCGCAATTGGTGCATGCGCGAATGACGGGCATATGGACCTCCGCCAATTCTGATTGACTCTGGGATATAGGATGCTGGGGACTACGCCAAGGCTTCTCGGACTCGCTGCTTTTCGCGTTCGATCGGCAAACCCGAGATTTCTGACGGTCTAAATGTAATACGATAAGCGCCATGAAATTCGCCAAGATCGTCTTCCGAGTAGCGGCCATTTGGGGTGTGCTTATCATTACGCCGCTATACTTCATGTTCGCCTTGATCGGCCGGAACGACCCGCCCGCGATCACGCACCCGGGGTTTTTCTATGGATTTGTGGGGACGGCGCTGGCCTGGCAAATCGCGTTTTTCTTCATCGCGAGCGATCCGGTGCGCTATCGGCCATTGATGATTCCTTCGACGTTTGAAAAATTCAGCTATGGCGCGGCGGTTGTCGTGCTGGTCCTGCAAGCACGGATGCGCAGCTCGGACCTGCTCTTTGCCGGCACGGACTTGCTGCTCGGTGTTTTGTTCGTCATCGCCTACCTCAAGACGCCGCCTCGCGTTTCTTGAGAGGAGCAATCGCCGTTAGGGCGCGGTGGATCTCTTAAGACTGATTTTGCGCCAAAGTGTGCCGTCTTTGAGGTCCATGGTTCCGGACATTTTTCCGTCCTGAACGGTGAAGCGCAGGACGCCTTTGGGGAACTCGCAGGTCAGCGACTGCTTTACGGAGTCGTAGCTACACTCTGTTGTGCCCATGGTTTGGAGCCTTCCATCGACGATCTTGTCAAGCTTCATGGAAAACCAGCCAGGTTTTCCGGCCAACTGGGTCACGTGATAGAGAGAATCTTCATCATGGCACGCGCTCTCTCGCACTACGCAAATCGACTCGCCGCGCCAATCGCCGAGTACGGTAGAACCGTCAGCGGAAGATTGTTTGCTTTGCGCGGCGCACACGGGAGGCCAAGATGCGAAAGCAATTGTCAGAGTGAACGCGAGTAAAGCAGAGGATGAATTCATCACCGGACGGCGGCAACGCCATGAGAGTCGTAAAAATGTTTGGGCATCCAGTTCTCCCGGCCCTCCGGGAGCAGATCTAAGAGGTTCCAAACCGGGCTGAAGAGATCGATGCCGCGATGATGGCCGCCGCCCAGGGACCCTTCCGTGGTGTAGAAGTGATGCACCTCGCCATTCGGCAGGCGCTTGAAAACGCTGACCGCCGGATGCTGGTCATCGTCGCTGGTTTCCACATTGAAGTCGCGGTTGAAGGAGTTGGCATGGCTGGAAAGCAGACGGATCTTGCTCCAGCCGCGTCGATGGCCCCAGGCGCGAAGCTTTTCGAGAGGCGCCCGCGCGACGAGGACAAAATTGACCTTGTCTCCGACGTGATGCGCAATGGCATCGTATCCGTCCGCCCACATGCTGCACATGGGACAGGCGCGGTCGTTCTTGGGCGCGTACATCAGATGGTCAACGATGAGGCTGCTTTTGCCGTCCTGAAAAAGCGTGGAGAAACGAGTGTCGAAGAAATGCGAAGGATCATTGTCGCGCAGGTCAAGCGGACCTTCTCGGAACACATAGTCCTGCTTGACTTGGGCACCCATCGGAAGCTGGCGACGGAGCTGCGCGACGCGCTCGCGCTGATCCTTGAGCGCGATTTCCGCCGCAAGCAGTTCGTCGCGCTGGCGGCGATATTCGGCAGTTTCACCTTCAATGGGATGTCCAGGCATAGGAGACCTCCGAGGAATCAATGAAGTGGATTCACTATGTTCGCGGCCATAAGGAGAGTCAAGCGCAAGAATGTAAAAAGTGAGTCAGCGTAAAGCGGGACCTGCGGGGGAGAGGAAAGAAAAAAGGCGGGCCGATTGGAATCGGCCCGCCTGATAGATTCGCGAAGGCGAATCAGGTTTAGTACATGCCGCCCATGCCGCCGCCCGGGCCTCCGGGACCGCCGGCCGCTGCACCCTTCTTCTCGTCTTCCTTGAGTTCAGCGACGAGCGCTTCGGTGGTGAGCATCAGGCCCGCGATGGAGGCTGCGTTCTGCAGCGCCAGGCGAGTGACCTTGGCCGGGTCGATGACGCCCATCTTGACCATGTCGCCATAGTCGCCGGTGTCCGCGTTGAAGCCGTAGTTTTCATCCTTCGACTCGCGGATCTTGCCGACCACCACAGCGCCTTCATGGCCCGCGTTCAGCGCGATCTGACGAGCAGGCTCTTCGAGAGCGCGCTTCACGATGCCGACGCCGACAGCCTCGTCATCATGCAGCTTGAGCTTCTCGACGGCGCCCAGGCAACGCAGAAGCGCAGTGCCGCCGCCGGCAACGATGCCTTCCTCGACGGCTGCGCGGGTCGCGTGCATGGCGTCCTCAACGCGAGCTTTCTTTTCCTTCAGCTCGGTTTCGGTCGCAGCGCCAACCTTGATGACCGCAACGCCGCCCACCAACTTGGCAAGGCGCTCCTGGAGCTTTTCCTTGTCATAGTCGGAGGTTGTGTTCTCCACTTGTAGGCGAATCTGTTTTACGCGGCCTTCGATTTCGGACGACTTGCCGCCGCCTTCGACGATGGTGGTGTTGTCCTTGTCGATCGTGACCTTCTTGGCGCGGCCGAGATCCTCGATCTTCACGTTTTCCAGCTTGATACCGAGATCCTCGGTGATGGCCTTGCCGCCGGTCAGCGTCGCGATATCCTCGAGCATAGCCTTGCGGCGATCGCCGAAGCCAGGCGCCTTGACAGCGCAGGTCTGCAGTGTGCCGCGCAGCTTGTTCACCACGAGTGTCGCGAGCGCTTCGCCCTCGACATCCTCAGCGATAATCAGCAGCGGCTTGCCCATCTTGGCGATCTGCTCGAGCAGCGGAAGCAGGTCCTTCATCGAGCTGATCTTCTTCTCATGAATGAGGATGCGCGCGTCTTCCAGAACGCACTCCATGCGCTCCGGATCGGTGACGAAATAGGGGGAGAGGTAGCCGCGGTCAAACTGCATACCTTCGACCACTTCCAGCGTTGTCTCCATGGTCTTGGACTCTTCCACGGTGATGACGCCGTCCTTGCCGACCTTCTTCATCGCTTCGGCGATGATGCCGCCGATCTGCTTGTCGTTGTTGGCGGAAATGGTGCCGACCTGCGCGATCATATCGCCCTTGACGTCGCGGGAGAGCTTCTTGATCTCTTCCACGGCGACTTCCACGGCGCGCTCGATGCCGCGCTTGAGAGCGGTCGGGCTGGCGCCTGCCGCTACGGTCTTGACGCCTTCGCGGAAGATCGCCTGCGCGAGCACGGTCGCGGTGGTGGTGCCGTCGCCAGCCACGTCGCTGGTCTTGGAAGCCACTTCACGAACCATCTGCGCGCCCATGTTCTCGAGGGGATCGCGGAGTTCGATTTCCTTGGCAACGGTCACGCCGTCCTTGGTGATGATCGGCGCGCCGAACTTCTTCTCGATTACCGCGTTGCGGCCCTTTGGGCCGAGGGTAATTTTCACTGCATCGGCAAGAGCATTCACGCCGCGAAGAATGGCCTGGCGGGAATTCTCACCTGTTACGATCTGCTTCGCCATACTGGTATTTCCTCCTGAGATTCTTTGCTAATTCCTGGGATCCGCGCCGGTCCAAGACCGGCCACTACATTTACACCCGGCCGGGCTGAAGCCCAGCCTTTACAGCAAAAACGGTTACTTCCTGCCGCCCGCAGCCTTCGCGGAGCCGCCAAGTTTCGCCAGGATCTCTTCCTCGCGAAGGATCAGCAACTCTTCGTCGTCAATCTTGATTTCTGTACCGCTATATTTGCCGAACAGAACGCGGTCGCCGGGTTTCACGTCGAGGGGGATGAGCTCGCCTTTTTCGCGCTTGCCGGAACCGACGGCGATTACTTCGCCTTCCTGCTGCTTTTCCTTGGCTGTGTCAGGGATGATGATGCCCCCCTTGACGCTTTCCTTCTCTTCAATGCGCCGCACGACGACGCGGTCGTGGAGCGGGGTGAGATTCACTGCCATCTTGAAAGAACCTCCGTGGAATTTGTGCTGCGATTTGAACCGGCCAGGGAGCTTAAGGGGTTTAGCACTCCTCGTAGCCGAGTGCTAATATAGCAGAATCATCCGACATGTCAAGTAAAAGGGCAGCACATTGAGCGCCTTACACTCAAAGCTGACGTCGAAGTAAGGCTTTTAGGTTCAGTAACATACCTGGTGCAAGAAAAATCTGGCACTCGGCTATTGTCGTGCTTACCTTAGAGACGTAAAATCCCAGGAGGGCGACTCGTAGCTGCGGTGCGGCTCTATGTCTTCGCTTGTCTATGTTCGGCTGATCGGCTTCACAGCGGGAACTCTGCTCCAGCTTTTCTGGATGGTGGTGATCCTCGGCTATCGCCGCCAGCGCAACTTTGAGCGCGTGTTTTTCTTTTTATCGCTGGCGCTGTTTTTTTTCTACGCAGGGTCGCTGCTGGCGTTAAACACCGCAATTTATTACTTGGAGCCCCCCAACTTGGTTGGGGAGTTTGCGATCACGATCGTTTCCCTGGGCCTGCTTCTTATGCCGGCGCTTCTTTTGCACTTGCACTTGGAGTATGCGGAAACGCGAGGCCTGCTCAGGGTCCGGGCCTGGAAGCGGGCGGTGTTGTTCCCCTTCTATGCCGCTGGCGCACACTTGGCTTATCATCGGATTCCACTCGTTCTACGCGACGCTCATTTCAACTTTTTCACGCCTGGTAGTTCGCTTGGGGAGGGTTTCGCCATCGTCCTGGCAGTGGCTTGCGCGTGGTGCGCCTGGTGGCAAAAGCGATTCGCCGAAGCCGCACCAGAAAAACCACAGCGCTATTTTCATTGGATGCTGATGGCGTTCTTCATCGTGGCGTTCGCCGGCGTAGCGAGCCTGCACTTGGCGCCGTTTCAGATGTCCGAGACGAGCGCGGAGGTGCTTGGGACGATTTTTTCGTTCCTGCCGATTTTGCCGTTCACGATGCTGATTTACCTGGTGCAGCGGAATAATTTCTTGCAGATTGGGCGGCAAAAGAATCTGCTGTATGCGGTTTCTGCCACATTTCTCGCTTTGCTGTATTTGGCTCTCGTGCGGCGCGTGAGCACCTGGCTGGCCCCGGAAATTCCTCCGGAGGCATCGGCATCGATTCTATTGTTTGTTTTGGTGATTTTTATTGAGCCGTTGCAGCGGGCGCTGGGCAGGCGGCTCCGGGAAACGGCCCAACGGGAAATGGATCGTGAGCAGCGGCTCATGGCGGAAGTGCAGCAGGTGGCGCGGTTGGGTGTTATGCCGCAACTGGTGCGCGTAATCGAAGAACGGTTGAAAGAAGAGTTTGCGTTTGCCGATGCCGGCCTGACCTTGCACGACGCTGCGCCCGAGATGCAAGGAAGGTCGGCAAGGAAGCAATTTAAGGAAAGCTTTGCCATCCGGCAGGGCAACCGCTTGATCGGAACACTGGGGATTGAGCCGCACGGCGCTATGATTTCAGGGGAAACGCGGGCGGCCTTGGAATTTTTGTGCGAACAGCTCGCGGGTTCATTGGACTTGTGCCGCTTGATTGAAGAAAAGGTGCGGCTGGAGAGGGAATTGGCGGAGCGGGAGCGCTTGGCACTGCTGGGGCAGATGGCGGCGAGCATTTCTCACAATTTGAAGAACCCGCTGGGTTCGATTAAGACGATCTTGCAGGTGCAGATGGAAAATCCGGAGCTGCCGGACTCATTGCGCGGGGAGACGCAGATTGTTCTGGACGAAATTGGCCGGCTATCTTCGAAGCTGAATCAACTGCTGCGATTCAGCCGGCCGGCAGTGCGCGGGGGAAGCGTGGAAGCGAGCTGCGATGCGGCCGCGGTAGTTGAAGAAGTGGCGGGCGTGCTGCGGCATGAAGCGGAGCGGCGAGGTATTGCGCTGGAACTGCAGCTTTCCACGAACGGCGCGAGGTCGGCGGCGGGAGCGGATGCGGTGAGCGATATTGTGTCGAATCTTGTGGTCAACGCGCTGGAGGCCACGCCCCGCGGAGGTCGCGTGAATGTGGCTGCGGCTGCGAGTAACGGTTTTTGTGTTTTGAGTGTCGAAGACAATGGACAGGGAATCGCGGCGGACGCGCGGGAGAGACTATTGCAGCCGTTTTTTACAACCAAGACGCAGGGCACGGGTTTGGGACTTGCGATTGTGGCGCGCAGGGTCGCGGAGATTGACGGCAAGCTACAGTGGCAGAGTCCAGTGAAGGATGGGCGGGGAGCAAGATTTCAGGTAACGCTGCCGCTCCGGTCGTAGGTGGCGTGCGTGAAGATCACGTTTTGGAAGCAGTGTGAGAGTAAACGCGGCGGTCGTTTGCAGGGCAGGATAAACAAGACCGCCGCACTCCAAAAAGGTTGGCGATGAAGACGATTTTGATTGTGGATGATGAGCCGGCGGCGCGGTATGGGTTGCGGCGAGCGCTGGAATCCAAGTATCGGGTGGCGGAAGCCGATTCCGCGGAGTCTGCGCGCGAGACCTTGGCACGCG
>Ga0210404_10001060_pt1 | contig 12262 bp, 5 predicted proteins | sample IncBWH28MmetaG_FD_155455 | JGI IMG/M metagenome (GOLD analysis project Ga0210404, IMG submission 155455) | Forest soil microbial communities from Barre Woods Harvard Forest LTER site, Petersham, Massachusetts, United States - Inc-BW-H-28-M | ecosystem: Environmental > Terrestrial > Soil >... | reverse complement strand
GGGGCTGCGCGAGGAAATCCCGACGACGCGAGCGTTCCTCGATCAGGCCGAAGCGAGCCGCCGGGAGCTCGAACATTGCGGGGAGGCGAATGCAGTGCCGGCGTGCGGCGTGAAAATCGACTACATCTATCAGGTACTGCGCGCGTTTTCGCCGGAGCAGGTGTTCGCGCAGACGTTGCTGGGATTCGAAGCGGCGGCGGTCGATCCGCGTTTCGTCGGCATCAACTACGTGCAGCCGGAAGACGATCACACGGCGATGGCCAATTACGCGCAGCAGATGAGGCAGCTGGGATATTTGCACATCGTATACCCGAAGCTGCACATCAGCCTGCATGCCGGTGAGCTCGATAGCGGGATGGTCCCGCCGGATGGACTCCGGTTTCACATTCGCATGGCGGTCGAGGTGGCGCATGCGGAGCGAATCGGACACGGAGTCGACGTGATGCAGGAGGACCAGCCATTCGATTTGCTGAAGGAGATGGCCGCGAAGCACGTGATGGTCGAAATCAACCTGACGAGCAACGAGGTGATTCTGGGAGTTGAAGGCTACGACCATCCTTTTCCGATGTATCGCCGATATAAGGTGCCCGTTTCGCTCTCGACCGATGACGAAGGCGTCTCACGCATCGATTTGACGCACGAGTACGTGCGCGCGGTGGAAACGTACGTGCTGAGCTACCAAGATCTGAAGGAGATGGTGCGCACGAGTCTCGAGCACAGTTTCCTGCCGGGCGCGAGCCTGTGGCGGGAGCCGGACGAATTCCGACGAACCGTGGATGACTGCGCCGGAGATCAGCTCGGAACGGAAAATCCTTCATCGAATTGCAGGTCATTCTTGCAGTCGAGCGAGCGGGCGCAGCAGCAGTGGGGACTCGAACACCGGTTCAACACGTTCGAAGCAAGCCACTAGGGCGTGGACTGGCCTACCTTCGGCAAGCGGCGGTGAGTGCGTGTCAGAAAGGCTGTATTGAGGGGATGTCGAGGTTCGGGCATATCTCGATTCGGCTCTCGTTGCCCGGCGCAGGTACTGGTTCCGACATGGAATCCGCTAATCAAGGGATGATTGATCGTCAGAACAGATAGGGTGTGGACACAATGGCCATCGCGCCCCTCAACGATGGGCGGGGGCTCGACACAGTAGAGATACGAACACCTAGGCTTTACGATCAGGTGTTTGACGCAGGGCTTACAACAGAGGATCGTTGACTTCTGCAGTTTGGGCCAAAACTAGGAACCTCCATGGACTCAAGAAAAACCGCAGCTCGCCGTGTGACTGAAGAACTGGAGGGCTCTGGTTCCCCTGGTCACCCCATCGCTCCTGGGCGGAATCGAGCCTCCTGTGCCAGCGCCCTGGTGGAATCGGCAGGGTGAACTCAGTTGGGGTCTGATCGAAGTGACCGACAATCAGTACCTGTCTAGGAACGATCCCCCTCTTTACCAGCAGCACTTTGGGGTCGGCAAACGATATGACCTCAAAGGCATTTTTGTCGAGCTGAGCCAGCGCGGGCACTTCGCGCCGTAACCGAAGCAGTTCCCTATAGAAATGCCAAAGGACACGATGGTGGCTCGCGGTTTGTAGATCCCAGTTCAACTTGCAACGCCGGAAGGTAGATTCGTCCTCAGGGTCTGGAATGTCTCCCGTCCAGCCAAAACGTGCGAATTCATTTCTCCGCCCCTGACGTACAGCCGCAACCAACGATGGATCTTGGTGACTCACAAAATATTGAAAGGGCGCTATTTCTCCGTACTCTTCGCCCATAAATAACAGAGGAAGGTACGGCGAGAGCAAAACGGTTCCCGCCGCAAGCTTTAGTTGATCGAGGGAGAGCGATGGCGACAGACGGTCACCGAGACGGCGATTGCCAACCTGATCGTGGTTTTGCGCAAAAACGACGAAGCGTTTAGGCGGAATATCTTTCGAGGATTTTCCATAGCGCTTTTGGCGAAAGGTCGAATACCGCTGGGCATACAAAAAACCGTCTCGGTAGCTGCCCGCCAAATCCTCGATCCCGGAATAGTCCTCGTAGTAACCATTCCGTTCGCCCGTCAAGAGCACATGCAACGCGTGGTGAAAATCGTCGTTCCATACAGCATCGAGTCCCAACCCACCGGCCCCAACAGGACGGACGACCCGCGGATCGTTTCTGTTACTTTCTGGAATTAGGTAAGCGTCACGGCCGACCTCTGTCGCCCTGGTGTGCACGGCTGCGCCAAGTTCTTCCAGAAATGTCTGCGCGGATGAATCCACAATTGCATGGATGGCATCGAGTCGAAGCGCGTCGATATGAAAATCCGTGACCCATTGCAACGCATTTTCAATGAAGTATCGGCGAACCTCATCACTGCCGGCACGATCGAAATTGACAGCTTGTCCCCAAGGTGTCTTGTAGAAGTCCGTGAAATAGGGGCCGAAATCCGCCAGGTAATTCCCTTCCGGGCCGAGGTGGTTGTAGACCACATCGAGCACCACCGCGATGCCCTGTTGATGGCACGCGTTGACTAACGCTTTTAGGGCTCCGGGTCCGCCGTAGGACGCCTGGACTGCGTAGGGGTAAACGCCGTCGTACCCCCAGTTACGATTTCCGGGGAATTGAGCGGCCGGCATCAACTCGATTGCTGTGACACCGAGATCTTTCAGCGCGGGCAGACGCGGGATGATGGCCTCAAAGGTTCCTTGCGGCGTGAATGCTCCTGTATGGAGTTCGTAGAAAACGTACTTTTCCAGTGGAAGCCCGCGCCATTCCGAATCGCTCCAGTCAAACCGATGTTCTACGACTTGCGAAGGTCCGTGAACGCCTTGCGGTTGATACCGCGATGCCGGATCAGGCCGCTCCTTGTCATTGTCTAGCCGATAGCGGTAAAGAGCACCGGCAGAAACACCTTCAACAACGCCGTGAAAATAATCGCCTCCGACAGAACGCATGAGAATTTTGCGATTTTGCGGATCAATTATGGATATCTCAACGCGGGTCGCATGCGGAGCCCAGACAAGAAAACTGCACCCGTTTCCGTCCAGAATGCGGGCGCCGAGGAGTTGTTCACGCAGGGAGGTTGCGGTGTTGAATTTGTGATACGTTCCCATGGCTCGCAACATTCTTAGTATACACAGCGAGAGTGGACTGCCAGACGCCTCCGGTTCCTGCGAGGCCTGGCAGACCAGCAAGAGGATATTTCAGACTCCTATGCTGAGCGCGACACCTTGGTGTCTGGAACTGCATCAAAATGAGAGCACGATATAGCAGGTCATTTCGCTGCGGTGGTAAGATCCACTTCGCGACCGGGAGCTTGCGAGCATGGAGGAGCAGCAAGAGAACGGACAGCGTCGTGTCGTAATCGAGGGGGTGTCGCCGGAAATCGATTGCGGGCGATTCGCGATCAAGCGCGTTGTTGGTGAAGTTGTGGTTGTGGAAGCGGATGTATTCGCCGATGGTCATGACCAGGTCGCTTGTCAGGTGTTGTACTGGCAGGGCGAGGATACCTTGCGATCATCGCCGATGAGGCCGCTCGGCAACGATCGCTGGCGCGGCGAGTTTTCGGTCGAAAACCTGAGTCCGTACCAATACACGGTGGAAGGATGGATCGACCCTTTTCGGACTTGGCTCGTCGGACTGAGGAAGCAAGTTGCTGCTGGGCAGGACGTTCACGTCGAGCTGCTCATCGGAACGGAACTTATCGAGGAAGCGGCGGCACGAGCGTCTCGGGATGACGCTGCGCAGCTCCGCCAGTGGGCGAGCAGGTTGCGACAAGCCGAGGATCCCGAACGCGCGGCCATTCCGTTTGAAGAAACGCTTCTGGAAATCATTCAACGGTATCCTTCGCGCCGCTTTAGCAGCCGCTACGAGAAGCATCTCAACGTTACGGTCGACCGTGAAAAGGCACGCTTCTCCACCTGGTACGAAATGTTCCCCCGGTCTTGCTCAGATCAGCCCGGGCGTCACGGAACATTTCGCGAATGCGAACAGCGGCTGCCGTACATCGCGTCGATGGGCTTCGATGTGGTTTATCTCCCGCCGATTCATCCCATCGGGCGCGCTTTTCGAAAAGGAAAGAACAATGCTGAAGGCGCGCAGCCGGCTGATGTCGGCAGCCCTTGGGCCATTGGCTCCGCAGAGGGCGATCATAAATCCATTAACCCCCAACTCGGCACATTAGTGGATTTCAAACGCTTCGTCGCCGCTGCAGGCAAAAACGGTCTTGAAGTAGCACTCGACATCGCGTTCCAGTGCTCGCCCGATCACCCCTACGTGCATCAACATCGTGAATGGTTCCGTACACGTCCGGACGGCACCATCCAATATGCCGAGAATCCACCCAAGAAATATCAGGACATTTATCCGTTGGATTTTGAGAGTACCGACTGGCAGGCGCTGTGGCACGAGCTGAAGAGTATTTTCGTTTTTTGGATCGATCAAGGTGTGCGGATTTTTCGCGTCGACAATCCCCATACCAAGCCTTTCGCCTTCTGGGAATGGGTGATCAGCGAGATCAAGAGACACTATCCCGAGGTGATCTTACTGGGGGAAGCATTTACAAAGCCTCACGTTATGTTTCGGCTGGCCAAACTTGGATTTTCTCAATCCTATACCTACTTCACGTGGCGTACCACCAAGCATGAACTCACCGAATACGTCAACGAGCTGTTGCATACGGAGATACGTGAATATTTCCGTCCGAACTTTTGGCCGAATACTCCCGATATTCTTCCGGAATCTCTTCAGCAGGGCGGGCGCCCCGCATTTATGGTCCGGCTTATTCTTGCGGCCACTCTTGCGGCCAACTATGGAATCTATGGTCCAGCCTTTGAGCTGTGCGAAAACACTCCGCGTCAGCCTGGCACCGAAGAGTATTTGAACTCCGAGAAATACGAGCTTAAGAATCCCGACCTGAATTCGCCGGCAAGCTTGAAGGGTTTTATCACCCGCATGAATCGGATACGCAAGGAAAACCGGGCGCTACAAAGCAACGATAACTTTCGATTTCATGAGACCGACAATCCGTCGATAATTTGTTACAGCAAGGCCACCAGCGATCTCTCGGAAGTAATCATCGTCGTCGTCAATCTTGACTACGTTTACAGGCAATCGGGCTGGGTAGATCTCGATCTGGGGGCCTTGGGCCTCGACGCCAACCGGGCATTCCAAGTGCACGATTTGCTCGGCGAAGGTACCTATTCGTGGCGCGGCTCCCGGAACTATGTGGAGCTGACGCCGGATAGCCTCCCGGCACATGTTTTGCGCGTGCGCCGCTGGGTCCGAACGGAGCGGGATTTCGATTACTACTTGTAGTGCAGGTGACCTCGGCGATTTGCCCGAGAGCATGAAAGCAAGAGGAGCAGGCGCTTGCAATTAGCTTTGAGCGAACTCGACCGGTACCTGTTTTCGGAGGGTACTCACCACCGGGCTTACGAAAAGCTCGGTGCTCACCTCACCGAGAGTGATGGCCGTCGCGGGGTGCAATTCGCGGTTTGGGCGCCTAATGCGAAGTTGGTCTCGATTATTGGAGATTTCAACGACTGGAATCCCTCAGCCAGCGTCATGCGTCCGAGCTCAGCGGGCGTTTGGGAAGGTTTCGTGCCCGATATCGGACAGGGGGCTATTTACAAATATCACGTGGAGTCGCGCCTTCGGGACTATCGGGTTGACAAAGCTGATCCATACGCTTTCGCCGCCGAGATTCGCCCGCAGACGGCATCGCGCGTATGGAATCTTGGAACCTATGCTTGGCATGACGAATCGTGGATGGCGAGCCGGGCGAAAAACAACTCTCTGGATTCTCCCATGTCGATCTACGAAGTGCACCTCGGCTCGTGGAAGCGAGTACCGGCGGAAGGTAATCGGTGGCTGACCTATCGCGAACTAGCCCCTCTTCTGGCTGACTACGTCCATGACACCGGATTTACGCATGTTGAGTTCCTTCCGATCATGGAACATCCCTTCGATGGTTCGTGGGGATACCAGACAACCGGCTACTTCGCTCCAACCAGCCGGTTTGGGACACCTGCCGATTTCATGTACCTGGTGGACTATCTTCATCAGCTCGGAATCGGTGTAATTCTGGATTGGGTTCCCGCGCATTTTCCGAAGGACGAGGCCGCGCTCGGTTATTTCGATGGATCTCATTTATACGAGCACGCGGATCCACGCCAGGGGGAGCATCCGGACTGGAACACTTTTATCTTCAACTACGGACGTAGTGAGGTCCAAAGCTTTCTGATCAGCAACGCGCTGTTCTGGCTGGACAAATATCATATCGACGGTCTTCGCGTCGACGCCGTTGCTTCGATGTTATATCTCGACTACGGGCGGCGCGAAGGCCAGTGGATACCCAACCGCTACGGCGGCAAGGAAAACATCGACGCAATTAATTTCCTGCGGGCTGTGAACGAACATGTCTACGCCGAATTCCCGAGTGCGATGACCATTGCTGAAGAGTCGACCGCCTGGCCGCAAGTTTCCCGACCTAACTATGTCGGAGGTCTCGGTTTCGGTTTGAAGTGGAATATGGGCTGGATGCATGATGTGTTGAACTACATGTCCCAAGACCCGGTGTTTCGCGCCTACCATCACAATGAGATCACGTTCAGCTTGATCTACGCCTTTGCTGAGAATTTCGTCTTGCCTTTCTCACATGACGAGGTCGTCTACGGCAAGGGTTCCATGTTGCGCAAGATGGCGGGCGACGATTGGCAGAAATTTGCAAACTTGCGCCTTCTCTACGGATTTATGTTCGGCCATCCCGGCAAGAAACTTCTGTTCATGGGCGATGAGTTCGGCCAATCGGCGGAGTGGAATCACGACGCGAGTCTTGAATGGAATTTGCTGCACGAACCGTTTCACGCGGGACTGAAACGCTGGGTTCGCGATCTCAACACGCTATATCGCGGCGAGCGTTTGCTGCACGAAACGGACTTTAAGGCGGCCGGTTTCGAGTGGGTGGATTGCAAAGATTTCCAAAGAAGCGTTATCGCCTTCCTCCGGAAGGGCCCGAATCCGGACGACCAGCTTCTTTTTGTGTGCAATTTCACTCCGGTCGCGCGGCAGAACTACCGCATCGGCGTTTCTTGGGAGGGTCACTGGAAGGAAATCTTGAACAGTGATGCTCCGTTGTACGGTGGCTCCGGCCAGGGAAACTTCGGCGGATTATCTGCGGTTCCCCTTCCGATTCACGGCCGGGCCTTCTCATTGAACATCACGCTCCCGCCTTTGGGAATTCTTGTCTTCCGGCCAGGATCACGCGACACGGCGTGAGATGCGGAGAAAAGCGACGTGCCCAAACAGCTCGGCAGTGCGACGGATCCGCTCTGGTACAAGGACGCCATCATCTATGAACTGCACGTTCGCGCATTTCATGACAGCAATGGCGACGGGATCGGTGATTTTCCGGGCCTGATTCAGAAGATGGATTATCTTCGGGATCTTGGCGTCACGTGTCTGTGGTTGTTGCCTTTCTTCTCGTCGCCGCTCCGGGACGATGGCTACGACATTTCCGATTACCTGAACGTCCATCCGATGTACGGAACGATTGACGATTTTCGGACCTTTCTGGCGGCGGCTCACGAACGCGATCTGCAAGTGATGATCGAATTGGTGGTGAATCACACGTCCGATCAGCACCCGTGGTTTCAAGCAGCCCGCCGGGCTCCGCGAGGATCAGAAGAGCGAGACTTCTACGTGTGGAGCGATACGGAAGAGAAGTACAAGGACGCACGAATCATCTTCACGGACGCCGAAAGATCCAATTGGACATGGGATCCGGAAGCGAAGCAATTCTACTGGCACCGATTTTTCTCGCACCAGCCCGATTTGAATTACGACAACCCCAGAGTTGTTGAAGAAGTTCTTAAGGTGATGCGGTATTGGCTGGATATGGGCGTTGACGCTCTGCGGATCGACGCCATTCCTTACCTTGTCGAGCGCGACGGCACCAGTTGCGAGAATCTTGCAGAAACACACGCGGTCATCAAAACGCTAAGACGCGAGATCGACGCCAATTATTCGAACCGGGTTCTACTCGCGGAAGCCAACCAGTGGCCCACCGACGTCCGGCCTTACTTCGGCGACGGGGACGAGTGCCATATGGCCTTTCATTTTCCGTTGATGCCTCGAATCTACATGGCCCTGCGGCAGGAGGACCGGCTGCCGATCACCGACATCATCGCGCAAACGCCGAGCATCCCGGATGCCTGTCAGTGGGGCCTTTTCCTTCGAAATCACGACGAACTGACACTCGAAATGGTGACGAACGACGAGCGCGACTACATGTACATCGCCTACAGCGCAGATCCCAGAATGCGCGTGAACCTCGGCATCCGACGCCGGCTGGCTCCTCTGGTCGACAACAATCGCCGGCGAATCGAACTGCTCAATAGCCTTCTGCTTTCTTTCCCCGGCACACCGATCCTCTACTACGGCGATGAAATCGGAATGGGAGACAACATTTACCTGGGCGACCGCAATGGTGTACGTACCCCGATGCAATGGAACGCCGATCGCAATGCAGGGTTCTCCACGGCCACCCCGGCCCGTTTGTACAGCCCGGTCATCATGGATCCAGTCTGGGGATATGAAGCAATCAACGTGGAGGCTCAACAGGGCGATCAATCGTCGCTTCTGAATTGGGTCCGCAACATGATCGCTTTGCGGAAACTTTTTGGCGTGTTTGGGCGCGGCGGTATCGAGTTCCTCGAGCCATCGAACCGCAAGGTGCTGGCCTACCTTAGGACGTACGCAGACGAGCAGGTCCTTTGCGTTGCGAATCTTTCTCGATTCGCGCAGCCCGTGGATCTGGACCTATCTAAATTAGAGGGAACGGTTCCAGTAGAAGTTCTTGGGTATGTCGAATTCCCGCCGGTCGGGCGTGAGCCGTACCGGCTTACGTTGGCACCCTACAGTTTTCTGTGGTTGGAGCTTCAGCCGAGAGATGAGATGTCGGACAAAAGCGCGGAGCCTGCTGAACAGGCGACACTGAATGTCACGGCGGGCTGGGAAAGCATTTGCGAAGGCATGGGCCGCCAACGTCTGGAGATGGTGAGCCTGCCCGAATTTCTCCCGAAGCAACGGTGGTTCGCGGGAAAATCCCGCCATATTCAATCTACCAGGATTATCAATTGGATTCCGCTGGGCGAAATGCCATCGGCTTTGGTGATTGTGGAAGTTCAGTTCGAAGCCGGAGAGCCGTCGGTGTATCTGATTCCCCTGGCGCTTACTTCTGGTGAGGACGCCGACGAATTGCGTCGCGCGACCCCGAATGCAATTGTCGCGCCCACTACATCAGGGAAAGAAACCGGTGTATTGCACGACGGAGTTTTCAGCGACAAAATCTGCCTCGAAATGCTCTCACTGATTGAAGAGGCACGCGAACTGTGCGCGCGCCACGGGAATATCAAAGGCATCCGCGGCAAGGCCTTTCCGGATATCCTCGGATCAGCCGAGAGACCATTGGCCGTCCGACGCAGTTCGGCGGAGCAAAGCAATACCTCGATCCTGTTCGGCGATCGCTTCATCTTGAAGCTGTTCCGCCGCCTGGAGCCCGGGCAGAACCCCGATGCCGAAATCGGGCGGTTTCTTACTGAGAAAACGTCATTCGATCGGATTCCTCCTTTCGCTGGTTCGATCGAACTCAAGCCTTCTCCAGATTCGGAGCCGATCACCGTGGCCATGCTGCAGGGCCTGGTCGCCAATGAAGGCGACGGCTGGAAATGGACCGTCGAAGAACTGGACCGCTACTTTGAGACGTGCGCTCCGCTTCGGTTTCCAGAAAACGTGGAATCTGAAATGGGAGATCCGCTTGCACTGTCCAATCACCCAGTGTCCCAGGCGGCGAAAGACGCTCTCGGTATCTATTTTGATGCTGCTACGACGCTCGGGCGACGAACGGCCGAATTGCACCTAGCGCTGGCTTCACGTCCCGACGAGCCTGCGTTTGCGCCGGAACCTTTGACAGCTGAAAATCTTCGTGCGGTCGTCACGGACCTCCACCAGCATGCCTCTCGCGTCCTGGACGTGCTGAGAGAGCGCCTGTCGTTCCTGCCCGACGAGGTCGTCGACATTGCGGCAACGGTGCTCAGTCGCCGCCGCCGCATTCTGGATCACTTCCGCGTGCTCGAATCGGAACGTCTTCAAACGCAGCGGATTCGGATTCACGGAGACTACCATTTGGGCCAGGTGTTGAAAGTCAAAACTGATTTCGTGATCCTTGATTTCGAAGGGGAACCGGCTCGCTCGCTGTCGTATCGCCGCGCCAAGCAGTGCCCGCTGAAAGATGTAGCCGGCATGCTACGGTCGTTCAGCTATGCGGCGTACTCAAGTCTTATCAGCTACACCACGCGCCATCCTGAAGATGTGGCTCGTCTGGAACCGTGGGCCCAGCTCTGGGAGAGGTCGGCGGCCGCCGCTTTTCTACGCGCATATCGAGAAACCGCCCAAGGGGCGGAGTTTCTGCCGGCCGCGAACGCCGATCTTAAGAGCCTGCTCGACCTATTTCTCTTGGACAAAGCAGTCTATGAAGTGCTCTATGAACTGAATGCCCGACCCACATGGGTTCGCATCCCTTTGATGGGAATCATGAGCGCTCTCTCTTTGAGTTATTCCGGAACCTGAGCACCACCGCGAAAAGAGGCGAGGCCAAACAGTGGAAGTGGAACCTCTCCCGCAGCAAGCGCAGGAAAAGACCGAACAAGTGGAGACTGCCGATCTCGTCATCGGGATCGTCGCGGAACTCGATCACGAGGCTCTTGTCGCGGTACGTGATGGTCTGCGAACGCTTTCTGGATCGCCCCGCGTCGCTATACTGATAGACGATCGAACCCCCCAGCCGGATCCTACAAGCTCGGAAGCCTTTGAAAAGAGCGGGGATCCCTTTCTGGTCCCGTGGCCGAAATTGACACCGGAGACTCCCGGCACACCGATGGCCAGCATGGCAAACGCGTATCAATCCGTCTTTGCAGCCTGCGAACAATTTGGGGCGCAAGCCTGCGGCATCATCACGTCCAAACTGGAGACTGCGAGCTCGGAATGGATTCGCCAATTGGTACGGCCACTGCTTGAAGACGGTGTTGATCTCGTCACACCTCGCTACGCTCGCCACAAATTCGAGGGATTGCTGAATAGCAGCATCATCGCTCCTCTAACGCGATGCCTCTACGGAAAACGAATCCACAATCCTATGGGACCCGATTTAGGGATTTCGCGGCGCCTTTTCCAGAAGATGGCCGGAACAGACAGAAATCCTGGGAGCGCCGTGAATCGCGGGAATCCGCTGGCATCCATTGCGCCCGGTGCTCTTTGTAACAGTCTGCAGGTGTGCGAAGTGTACGTCGCTGCGCGCATTTACCCGCCAACCGACTGGACGAATATCAGCTCCATCCTCGCGCAGGTCTTGAGTCCCATCTTTCTCGATATGGAGCGCTACGCGACGTGCTGGCAAAGAACGCGCAATTCAGTTCCTGTGCCGGCTATCGGCGATCCTGTTTCTGTGTCTCAGGACACCGGAACGGTGGACATCAGCCGGCTGGTCGAATCGTTCCAGCTGGCGAATCGTGACCTCCAGGAGATCTGGGGTTTGGTGTTGCCACCCTCCACGTTGGTCGAACTTAGAAAAATCTCGCGTATGCCGGTCGAGCAGTTTCGTATGTCCGATGATTTGTGGGTTCGCATCGTCTTTGATTTTGCGCTGGGATACCATCTCAGAATCATCAATCGCGATCATCTGCTCAAGTCGATGACTCCGCTCTACCTGGCTTGGGTCGCCTCCTATGCCCAGGGTTTGGCATCAGCCGGAGCAGGGACATTGGATCAAACTCTTGAGCGGTTATCGGTCGCCTACGAATCTGGCAAACCTTATCTCGTCTCTCGATGGCGCTGGCCGGACCGGTTCAATCCTTAGATCTCGAAAAGCGGACGGAGGTGTTTATGTGGGGACAAATAAAGCAAGCATTGGCACAGTCCACCGCACAGTTCCTGACCAGACTTGCAAGCCTGCTCCCCGGAGTTGTGGCTCTCGTCCTTGCGTTGGTCGTCTCGATCATATTGGCCTGCATTCTTGCAGCAATCGTGCGCCGGTTCCTGGGAGCCGTCCAGTTCGATCAACGCTTGGCTCGGTGGGGCGTTCCTTCTCTAGCTGAATGGTCCCCGGCAAACAGCCCAACGCTTCTGGTCTCGCGAGCGATCGCCGCTATGGTTATCTTTGCCGGCCTTCTGATCGGCATTGCTGCTTTCGACGCGGAATGGACGTCCTTGTTCGTACGAAGCGTCTTCGCTTACAT
>Ga0210404_10001055_pt1 | contig 12287 bp, 10 predicted proteins | sample IncBWH28MmetaG_FD_155455 | JGI IMG/M metagenome (GOLD analysis project Ga0210404, IMG submission 155455) | Forest soil microbial communities from Barre Woods Harvard Forest LTER site, Petersham, Massachusetts, United States - Inc-BW-H-28-M | ecosystem: Environmental > Terrestrial > Soil >... | reverse complement strand
AGAATGTAATCCACGAGAAGTTTTGTTTGATCCTTGTCGTAGCCCTGGAACGATGCAGGAGTAGGACCGGAGAAAACCCAGCGGTTGTTCACGCGCTTGAACAATCCGGAAGGCATGGAGGTACCCGGGCTGATGGCCTGCGGGTCGATGATCCAGCGCTCCATCCAATCTGGTTTCAAGCGTCCGCGAGCTTGGAGGAAGTTGGGGGCGGTGGCGACTTTATCGTGAGCAGGGTCGCCCGTGGCGTGACATTTCAGACAGGGCGCGGCAGTGCTGCTGAAGAGGCTACGCGCCATCTCGGTTTCTTTGGCGGTCAGCACGGGAACTTCTTCCGGTATGTAAGGGAACGGCTGCCGTGAAAGCGCCTGGAAAAAGCGGACGAGTTTGCCCAGTTCATTTTCTGAGAAAGAAAAAGTAGGCATGCGCACTTGCAAGTAGGAGCGCACACCGTTGCGATTGTTGTCTTTGTCGCTCAGCGATGGATTTTTCAGGAAACGCAGCATCCATTCGGGATCTACGCGCGAGCCTTCGGTGAGGAGCTTGGGCGGGAGTTGCTCCTGCACATCCTGGTAGCGGGCCATGGCCATGAGAGAAGTTTTCTGGCCGGGGATGAGTTGGTGGCAGCCCATGCAGTTATATTTTTTGACGACCCACCAGCCTTCTTGAATGTCGCGGCGATAATCCAATGGTTTGTATTGATAGTTGGCCGGAAGAGGATTTTCCTGGCTGCCCAAGAGGAAAGTGGTGAGCGCGCGAACCTGTTCTTTTGTGAGGTGCAGGTTGGGCATGCGCAACTTCTCGGTTTCGGGCTTGTCCTTACCCTTGTCCCAGATATTCGGCTCGGCAAGTTTGTGTTCGAAGAAACCCTTTTGATCGTACCAGGGATTTTTTGCGGGGCCTTCGGGCAAACGGGCTGCATCGTCTGCATCGGTGATCGGTTCGCTGCCTCCGCGTTGAGCCACATCGGTGAGCAAAGCAAAATCCAGCCGCTCGATGGGCTTGCTGCCTTCGATGGTCAGTTCCGTGCCGATGCGGCCTTCGTCCTCCAGGCCTGAGATTTCATGGCAACCGGCGCAGCCGAAGTGGCGAACCCACTTCTTACCTTCCGCTTTTAGATTCGAATCATCCATGAACGACGCATCAGCGTAGGAAGACGGCTCCTGCTTTTTCAAGGAGATGAGATACGTGGCGACGTCTTCGGCGTCCGACGGAGCAAGCCGCAGGCTGGGCATTACGGTCATGTTCTGCACTTGCAGTTCGTGGCCGTCGTTCGGGCACTTGCTGTGGTCGAGATCGAACTGGAATGGCAGGCCCTTCTTTTTGTAATCCTCGGGGCCGATGTCTTTCTTCTCGTATGGGCAGTAAGGGCGCGTACGCTCACGAGCGTTGTGGACCCAGCGGACAAGGTAGTCGTAGTTGTCCTTTTCGCCGACGCGAGTGAGATTGGCGGCGAAGGTTCCGCCCTGAACCTGATCGCCTTCACCAATGGAATGACAGGCGAGGCAGCCACGCGTTTCGAATAGCTCTTTTCCGTGAGCGGCGTTGCCGCGATTGTGCTTGGGCAAGGAATCGGTCAGCGCCGACTGCCAGATGAAGGCAGAGATGGCCTTGATCTGATCGTCGTTGAGGCGGAAATTCGGCATCTTGGTGGTGGCGCGGAAGTCGCTGGGCTTTTTGAGCCACACCGGAATCCAGTTCTTGTTCAGTTTGAGGCGGATGTCCTTGAGATTGGGGCCGACCTTTTTCATGTCTTGCAGAAGGCTCTTGGTGGAGCGGTCGAGCTGCACAATGCGCAGGTCGAGCTTGCTGTTGGTGACTTTCAGAGCGACGGCGCGATCGTTCATCCGATTGGCTTCTTCGTTGCTTTCGGCCTTGTCGGCTTGCTTCATCAGATCGCTGGCTTGCTTGAAATTGTCTTTTTTCTCTTGTTCGATTTGCTTGATCTGCTGAGCAACGGAGAGCAAGTCTTCGGGTTCTTTGTCATAGCCTTCGTAACGGTGACAACCCACGCAGCCACGCTGGCGGAAAAGATCCTTGCCATCGCTGAGTGTCCAACCGACGTCGTTGCTCACCACCACCATGTCCGCGGAATGGCAAATCTGGCAGCCAGATTCGTAATTTCCCCGGGAGAAGAGAGGCCAGAGCCAGTGTTCGTAGTTGCCGTGGGCTTTTTCAACACTGGTGGTCGCGCGGCCATTGCCCTGATGGCAAGGAGAGCAGCCGAACTTGTCCGGATCATGAACCTTCAAGAGATCGGGTTCCGGATGGCTGGTGAAGGCGCGCGCATATTCATCCGGTTTTTTCCCTTTCAATGCCATGGAAGCAGCGGTGAGTTTCACCGGCTCGCGAATGCCCATGTGGCAGGACTCACAGCGGTCGACAATATTGGCGCTATCCTCTCTTTCGAGGTTGGCGCTGTGCTCGTTGACGTTGATCTGGCGAATTTTCGGTGTCCAGGCTTCCACGCCGTTCTGCAAATTCGTGAGTTGCAAAGGCGTGAGACTCACCATGTGATCGGTAACGTAGGAATCCATCAACGTTTTCTTTTCGTTGACAGGCTTGATCAATTCACCAAGTTCCGCGCTCAGCTGGGTGCGTTCGTTTTTCAGATCGTTATACGTTTCTTCCAGTTCGTCGTAATTCTTAAAAGTCTGTTTCTTGCCGTCGGGCATTTCGACGGTGCTGGGTTCTTTCTTGTAGTCTTCGAGGTCTTTTAGCTTGCTCTTTTTTGAAGAAGCGCTCGTTTCCGTCTCGATGCTATAGGTGGAAGCGTTCACGTACGCGCGCCGGTCCGTGAAAACATTTTGCACAGCCAAGATCTTGCCGCCCAGGTCGCGCAACTTTTCGTTGATCTCCTTGATCCGCGGGGCGGCGTTCTGACTAGCGGCGTCATAATCCTGCTTCAGCTTCTGGTAGTCGGCACTGTTCACAACGTCGTTTTGAGAGTCGCTAGACTGCGAGCGTGCGGTCTTCAGGAATGTCGAGTAGCGGTCCTTCCATTCGTGCTGGAAAGTTTTCCAGGGCCGCTGACCAAAATCCTCGTCCCACATCGCCCAAAAGAAAGTGGCCATGAGAATGACCATAGAAATGACGTAGTGAGGGGCGAGCGATTTGCTGACTACTGGATCGTTTTCGGGGATGGGCTTCTCGGCCACCAGTTTCTCCTAGACGTTAAACCAAGGTGTAATCCACACGTACTTAATGTGGAAGAGCAACCGCAACAGCATCTTGATCGGCAATCCGATCATGGTTAGAAAAAACGTCATCATGATGGAGTACTGCAACAAGCTCATGCGTTTGTAGTCTTTCGGATTGTTACGCCGGAAAAAGGCGTGAACCAGCATGCCGCCGAAGGCGAAGAAACCGCCGACCACCGCAGCTCCGAAGATGCCTTTGCCCCAATTCGACGTGATTCCGAAGAGGTCGGGCAAATCGCGGTTGACTTCATAGATGAGGCGGTTGTGGTCCCAGGTCTGCCCGGGCCAGAACCACTGCCAGCCAGGGCCGCGAATAAAGGTGCCGATGAAAATCATCGAGACCCATAAAATGATGAAGCCGAAGAGAAATGTTCCGATGGCGAACTTGCGCTGCTTCCATGTGTAGTAACCGACGCCAAGAGGATTGGTATCTATATAAGGAATCACCATCAAGCCGATAATAATCAGGGTGGGCATGACCACGCCCGCGATCCATGGATCGAAATAAACCAACATTTCCTGGAGCCCGAGGAAATACCATGGAGCTTTCGCCGGATTCATGGTCAGGTTGGGGTTCGCGGGCTCTTCCAGAGGTGCGTTTAGTGTGATGGACCAGACCATCAGGATGATGGTGACGATGATGGCGGCGAGAAATTCCACGCGCAGCAAAAATGGCCAGACGTGGACTTCCTTGGCCCAGCCGGGCTTGAAGGGCCAGGCCTTGCGGTGATGCGTTTTCGCCAGCGCTGCGTCCCCAGCGAGTTGCTCGATCAATACGTCATTGGCATGCGCTTGTTTCCAAGCCAGGTAGATGTAAAAAGCAAGCAACGGGATCATGGCAATGATCGGGACGTTGTCCGCAGCGGAGAGGATTTCCCACAGTTGTTTCCAATCCATGGCTACTTCTTCGCCTCCTTCACTTCGGAGTCGAGCACCACAGCCGCCGGGCCGGAAATGCCGCCATCCGTACGCACGCGCCAGAAGTGCAGGATCATGAAAATGGAAGCGATGATGGGAATGCCGATGCAGTGCCAGATGTAGGAGCGTAAGAGCGCATTAGCGTCCACAATGGAGCCGCCCAACAAACCGAAGCGCACATCATTGTAAGGAGTCATACCTAACTGCGCCCCGAAAGGACCTTCGTGGCCGAGGAGCGGGGTGGCGCGGGCCATGTTGGTGCCCACGGTGACGGCCCAGAAGCCGAGCTGATCGTCGGGAAGCAAATAGCCGGTGAAGGAGAGCAGCAGCGTGAGCACCAGCAGGATCACGCCAACGTTCCAATTGAATTCGCGCGGCTTTTTGTAGGAACCCGTGAGAAATACCCGGAACATGTGCAGTTCGACCGCAATGACCATCAAATGGGCCGCCCAACGGTGCATGTTGCGCAATAATTTGCCGAAGGGCACATCGTGCTCAAGATAGAGCACATCGCGAAACGCCTGCACCTTGCTGGGGTGGTAGTAAAACATCAGCATTACGCCGGTAAGGGTCAGGACAATGAACAAGTAAAACGTGATGCCGCCCATACCCCAGGTGTAGCTGTAGCGCACCGCGTCGCGGTTGATCTTGGCCGGATGCAGATGCAGGAAAACGTTGGAGAGCACGCCGAGGGCGCGATTGCGCGGCGTGTCATCGTGCTTGTGGCGGAAAATCGAAGTGAAAACCTGAGTCTTTGTGGGCTTCTTCAGGATTTCGACTTGTTCTTTGGCTTTCGCCGGCAAGTCGGTTTTGAGGGACTCGAGGTCCTCCTTGACGCCCGTTTTCAGACGCTCGACCAGGCCAACCGATTTGCCATTTTTCCCGTTCGGCGTTTTCTCTTCCGGCATCGTCTGCTCTCCCGTTTCCTAGCGGCTCGGTCTATTGCTCGCTCGGGTGGGGCAAGCCCCACCCCTACGAAAACTTTCCGTACGGTTACACCGGCAAAAATGAACCCGGATCGCTGAAGTGGCTGGGTTGTCCCTTGGGCCACTGGTAGAGCCGGGAAGTATCCACGATGATTTGGCCATCGGGAGCCAATTCCACATGCGCGCGGTCCATCGGACGCGGCGCGGGACCTTCGAAGTTGACGCCTTCACTGTCGTAGCCGCTGCCGTGGCAGGGACATTTAAATTTGTTCTCGCTGGCTTTCCAGTCGGGAGTGCAGCCGAGATGAGTGCAGCGGGCGTAGATGACGAACACGCGATCCGGCGTGCGGTCCACCCAAATGCGGTACTTCTGTTGCCACTTGGTATCCACGCCGAGGGCGTAGTCCGAGGCATACCCGATCTTGAATACGGTGGGAGGTTCGAACAGCGTGCGAGGAAGGAAAAACTTAAAGAAAGCGATGAACCATGCTCCGAGGAATCCAGTGACGGAAACCCACACCAGGCGGCGGCGCCGTTCGTTGACCTGGCTGGCTTCCGGGCCAGCAGTCGCCAAACCTGCAGCAGCCGCAGCTTTGGACGTTCCCACGGCAGGCGTACCGACATAACTCGTTGCTGATCCGGCGCCGGTTGCGGGCGACTTCGGAGCCTCCGGCTTGGGTTTACCTGCTTCGGTTTCCGGACCTGCCATTCGCTACCTCCTGGACTAGGTGCTCTCCGAATTATGCAACGGTCGTAAACAAAATTCTATTCAAGCGGTGAAGGCGGACGATCACAAAAACCGTTATTGAAAAGAAATCCGAAAAGTGCGGAGGAAAAATTGCTGGCCGCTCCGCGGTCACGCAGTAAACCTGCAGGCTGGAGGCAGGGACAGAGCGCATCCGCTCGGAGCGTCAGGGGCCCGACGGATTGGAGAAGTGTCATTCGAAAACATCGTGAGGCCCTCAACATTTCAACGGACCCCCCAGAAACGAAACGGATATTACTCAAAACAAAAATTTTCGTCAATGCGTCTTTGCGAGGTGCGTGGAAATAATTTACAACGACGGCCGGAAGAAGGTTCGCCAGAAAAAAACAAAGATGCAAGAAGCCGCTTGCGCTGAGAAAAACCTGTGATATATTCGCCCCGGTTTGCATGCCCCACTTTTTGTTTTAGAGAAATCAAGCAGCGCCTTAGTGGGGAAGGCCGGGAATCCAAATCGGGAGGTCGCGCTCGATGGGCCTGGTACTTCTGATCATCATCTGGCTGATCACCTTAGTGAGCACGTATTTCTTCGTGGCGAAGACCTGGTGGCTGCCAGCGGGAGCCTCCGCCGCGGCCGCAGGCATCGATCATCACTTCACGGTCACGTTTATCCTTATGGGCGTGGTGTTCGTTGCCGCTCAACTGGCGCTGGGGTACCTCGTCTGGCTGTACCGCGAGCGCGGCTCGTCATCCACTAAGGTTGCGTATTCCCACGGCAACACCAATCTGGAGATCGTCTGGACGGTGCTGACCACCATCCTCTTTGTGGGGCTGAACCTGGCGAGCAGTTCGATATGGGCTTCGGAGCGTTTCCGTGCCGCAGAATCGAACGCCGTGCGCGTGGAAGCGACGGGGATGCAATTCGCCTGGTATTTCCGCTATCCCGGACCGGATGGCACGTTTGGCGGGACGAAGCCGGAACTCGAGGACGCTTCGGCGGGCGGCGAAGCCGCTCTGGGTCTGGACACGAAAGACCCCGCGTCGAAAGACGATGTGGTGACGGGAATCATGGTGGTGCCGGTGAACCGGGAAGTCGAAGTGATCTTGCGCGCCCACGACGTCATCCACAGTTTTTTCATTCCCAACATGCGCTTCAAGCAGGACGCCGTGCCAGGACTGGCGATCCACATGCATTTCACGCCGGTGCAAACGGGCGATTATGAAATTTTATGCGCGGAACTCTGCGGGCTGGGCCACTACAAGATGCATGGCATGTTGAAAGTCGTTAGTCAGGAAGAGTTTGATAAATGGTTGGCGGCACGGGAGGCGGAGAAGCAATAACTATGGCTACCCACGAATTCGCTGCCCAGGATGCACACGCGCACGCAGCCCCTCAAGGCTTCATTCGAAAGTGGGTCTTCAGTCTGGACCACAAGGTCATCGGCTTGCAGTATTACTTCCTGGCGCTGGCGGCGGTATTTGTCGGGATGTTTCTATCGCTGCTGATGCGCATCCACTTGATCTGGCCCACGGTGGCGTTGCCGATTCTGGGCGACATCAAACCGGAGACGTATCTCACGCTGGTGACGATGCACGGCACGATCATGGTGTTTTTCGTGCTGACAACGGCGCCGCAGGGCGGCTTTGGCAACTACTTCCTGCCGATTCAGATCGGGGCGCCGGACATGGCGTTCCCGGTGCTGAACATGCTTTCCTTCTGGACCACGTTTCTCGGCTTCCTCGTGATGATCGCGGCGTTCTTCGTCGCTGGAGGTGCACCGCTCCACGGTTGGACCGGTTACGCGCCATTGAGCGCTGTGCAGTCCTCTGGGCCGGGTGAGGGACTGGGCGCGGATTTGTGGATCATTAGCATCGCGATTTTCTGCATCGGCGCGCTGATGGGAGCGCTGAACTTCATCACAACGACGCTAGATATGCGCGCCAAGGGCATGACCATGATGCGCATGCCGCTCACAGTGTGGGCCTGGTTCGTCACCGCTATTCTGGGCTTGCTGGCGTTCGGCGTGCTGCTCTCCGGCGGCATTCTTTTGCTGATGGACCGCAACCTCGGCACGAGCTTCTTCGTGCCGCTGATTACCATGAACGGGCAGCTCACGGGTCATAAGGGCGGCTCGCCGCTTCTGTGGCAACACCTGTTCTGGTTCTTCGGCCACCCCGAGGTTTACATCGCAATTTTGCCGGCGATGGGGATGTGCTCGCAGTTGCTCTCGGTGTTTTCGCGCAAACCAATCTTCGGTTACAAAGCCATGGTGTACGCCATCATGGCCATCGGGTTCCTGGGCTTTATGGTCTGGGGACATCACATGTTCATGAGCGGCATGAGCCCGTACACTGCGTTTGCGTTCTCGATCATGACCATGGGCATCGGCGTGCCATCGGCGATTAAAACTTTCAACTGGCTAGGGACCATGTGGGGCGGACGGATCCGGTTTACTTCACCGATGTTGTTTGCCATCGGATTCGTTTCTCTCTTTGTTTCCGGCGGAATCAGCGGACCGTTCCTTGCGCAACCGGTGCTGGATATTCAGTTGCACGACACTTATTTCGTGCCGGGGCACTTCCACCTGATCATGGGTGTGGCGTCCATCTTCGGGATTTTTGCGGCAACCTATTATTGGTTTCCGAAGATGTTCGGACGAATGATGAACGAATCGATGGCGCGCTGGCACTTCTGGTTTAGTTTTATCGGCACTTACGCGATCTTCATGCCCATGCACTATCTGGGCATGGCGGGGATGCCGCGGCGGTATTCGCAGATGACGGAGGTGGCCTATCTCCATGACCTGGTTGGGCTGCAGAAGTTCATTACTTACGCCGCGTTCATCACCATCGGCGGACAGCTGATCTTCCTCATCAACCTTTTCTGGAGCATGTTCAAGGGAGCGAAAGCCAGCGACAATCCGTGGGAAGCGACCACGCTCGAATGGACCACGGCGACTCCGCCTCCTCACGACAATTTTGGCGGGCACACTCCGGTCGTGCACAACGGTCCTTACGAGTACAACGTGCCGGGCGCGCCCCGCGACTTCGTGATGCAGGACGATCCCGAGATCGAGCCGGCACACTAATCAGACATGGCCAGCTTCTCCACCACGGCGACTGTTGACGATCCGCGGATATCCGGCGGCAATGGCGGCATTCTGCCTCCGATTATGGGCGGCGGTGACGGTCGGCGCGGATCCGGTTTGCCGGACTATGCCACACGGTTGCGCCGGGCGCGGCTCGGATTGCTGGTCGCGCTGACGCCGGTGCTCATGCTGTTTGTTTCGTTTACCAGCGCTTACGTGGTGAGGCAGGGATTGCCTACACTTGATCCGCGCACCAACACGATGGTTCACGACTGGATTCCAGTAGCACTGCCGAAACTGTTGTTGATCAATACGGGCGTGCTGGTATTGAGCAGCTTGTTCATGGAGTTGGCCCGCCGTCAGTTTAAAGGGCACGCGGCACTTGCATCGGCAACATCGGCGCAGGCAGTCTCCTCGGGTGACCAGATGCTGATTCCCTGGCTGCCGATGACTGTAGTTCTTGGACTTTTGTTTCTCTTCGGTCAATGGATGGCGTGGCGGCAATTGGCCGCCAGTGGCTTTTATGTAGCGACGACGCCAAGCAGTTCCTTTGTTTATTTGCTGACGGGCACGCATGCCATTCACTTGATGGGCGGGGTTCTTGCGCTGTTCGTTGCAGGCGTCGCTTCCCTGCTGGGCCGTTCTTTGTTGACGCGGAGCATTGTGGTGGATGTGACTGCGTGGTACTGGCATTTCATGGCCGGGCTTTGGATTTACATTTTGTGTTTGCTGGAGTTTGCGAGCTAACTGTACGCTTCTGACCAGGAGGCCGAACGCATGGCTGATTCCGCGTTGCACGACATCCCGTCGGTCTATGAACCGTCGCTGTTCGGGACGTACTCGAAGAAAATCGGGATGTGGTTGTTTCTGCTCTCCGATTCGCTGACGTTTGGCGCGCTGCTCTACGCTTACAGTTACGGGCGCATTTCGTTGGGGGATGCCTGGCCCAAGCCATTTCACTCCGAGAGCATCATCAACGCCACGGTCATGACGGCGTTCCTGCTAACGAGTTCACTGACAATGGTTTTTGCGGTGCGCGCGTCGGTCCATGGCGATGCCAAATGGCAGCGCCTGTGGCTGTTGGCAACCATGCTCTGCGGTACCGGATTCATCGTGCTTCACGGCCGGGAGTGGAGCAACCTGATCGCGGAAGGCTTGTCGCTTCCGATGTTTCCCAAAGTTCCTGGCCATGAGGCAGTGAGCGAGTTCGCCGATGTTTCAAAAACTGTGCCGCAGTTTGCGGCGACGTTTTTCGGCTTAACCGGCATGCACATGCTGCACGTTACGCTGGGCGTGATTTATCTTGGCGTGGTCGCGCTACGCCACAAATTTATTCCCATCCTGCTGGTGCTTTGGCTGCTGGCCTGGCTGGGAACGCCGGCTTATAGCCCGTTCCACTATGGAGCGCACGTGCTCTTAATCGCAGCCATTGTTTGCGGGATTATCCTGTGGCTGAAGCCCAAGGTTTACGATTCGTCCGACGTGGAAGTGGCGGGGCTTTACTGGCACTTCGTGGATCTCGTGTGGATGTTTATCTTTCCTTTGGTCTATCTGATGTCGGCAAAGATTCTTTAGGAGCCTGAGCGATATGGATACTTTTCAGCAAGCTCTCGCAGAACGCGCCGCAGAGGAGCAGCGCCATCACGGCAAAGCGGTGTTCTTCTGGGTGTGGGGCGCGCTGCTGGTGATGACCGCCATCGAAGTTTTTCTCACCTATCAACACATGCAGCCCGGGAAGATGCTGACCATCTTGCTAGGCTTGTCGTTCATTAAAGCCGCGCTCATCATTGGCTACTTCATGCATTTGAAATATGAAGTATCGAGCATGAAGTGGGTTACCATGTGTTCGGTGGTCGGTTGTTTGATCTTAATGACGATCTTTTTCTTTCCGGATGCGTTTCGCATTCTCTATCTGGGAGTGAAATGAGAATTCGCGCCGCTCTTTTCGTCCTGGCATTCTTCTTGAGCGCCGCACCCGTGTTCAGCCAGGGCTGTGCGATGTGCTACAGCTCGGCGCAAGCGAGCACGAAGGACGGCCAAAGGGCGATTAGCAAAGGCGTTGCCGTGTTGGTGGTGCCTCCGATCGGATTCATGACGCTTGGCGTGGGATTGGCGCTTCGTTACGGAAAGAAACGCGATCTCGAGCAGGGCTAGCCCCTTGTCTTCTCCGGAGCTACAAGAGTCTGGAGCGGCTCCCTTAGAAAACTTCAACTACCTCATCTTCGCACAAGCTTTCTTTACCACTGGCTAATATTCCTCTTGCATTGCGCCCACTGCTGAAAGGATGATCTTGGTTTTTGAAAATTATGGCGCGCCAGGAGGGATTCGAACCCCCGACCCTTAGCTCCGGAGGCTAATGCTCTATCCATCTGAGCTACTGGCGCGCGGTAGGCGCTTCTCGATGCTTCCCGAGCGCGCAAACGTAAGGCGACCACCAACCTGCGATCTTATTCTATCCGGTATGATTCACTTGCGCTAGCGCACATTGCTCCTCCCGCGGCTTCTCCGCACAAGTCACGCAATTGCCCGGGAGTGGATCTCCTTCGCCAGCTTCTCAATCTCTTCACTTTTTTTCAGCAGTATTAACGAGAGCACCTTTGCCGAATCTGTCTTTTCCACTTCGGCCTTCAATTCGCTTGCCAATTGAAAGAGTCGTTCGACGCTCTTCTTGATGTCCTTCTGGTTCGCTGCAAGGATCGTCTTGGGGTCGAGTTTAGGAGGCGTCATATCCTCTTCGGGTTTTTGCGTCGGGTCGCGCGTAGCAGCAGTGGGGCGTGCTTGCGCTGCAAGCCGGCGGGCGAAGATCACCATGGGTAAACCCGAAGCGAGAACTTTCGTCAGAAACTTGCGTCTTGTTTGCATAAAATCCTCCCCGCACCCGCCCGGCTCGCAGCCATAAGTCAGACTCCACTGCCCCAAAGCTCTTCCAATGTTATACTCCCTCTTTCAAAGAAATCATGCCTAGTCCTTTCAATCACTGGCTGGAATTGACCGTTCCCAATGGCCTTCGTCTTCTCGGAATTCTAGTCATCGCCCTGGTGGTGAATCGGCTCCTTCGTGCCTTGACAAATATAGTCATTAAGCCAGCTTCCACGCAGTCTCGCCAGGCGCAGCTTCGCGAGCAGCAGACGCGCACTCTGGCCGGCGTACTCTATGGCGCGGCAAGCAAGGTTGTCTGGGCCGTGGCACTGCTGACTTCGCTAAACGAATTCCACATCAACATCTTGCCAGCGGTTACTCTAGCGGGTCTGGCCAGCCTCGCAGTGGGCTTTGGCGCGCAAACCCTGGTTCGGGACGTGATCACCGGCTTCTATATCGTACTTGAGGATCAATACGTCGTGGGGGACACCATCCAAATCGCCGACACCATCGGCCGTGTGGAGCATCTAACTCTGAGGCGTACCGTCGTCCGTGACGGGCGCGGAGCTCTCGTGACCATCGCCAATGGGGAGAT
>Ga0210404_10001054_pt1 | contig 12295 bp, 13 predicted proteins | sample IncBWH28MmetaG_FD_155455 | JGI IMG/M metagenome (GOLD analysis project Ga0210404, IMG submission 155455) | Forest soil microbial communities from Barre Woods Harvard Forest LTER site, Petersham, Massachusetts, United States - Inc-BW-H-28-M | ecosystem: Environmental > Terrestrial > Soil >... | reverse complement strand
TTGGCCAGTTCAAGCACTTGCAAAAAATTATGAAGCTTTAGAGGAGATGCGGAAAGGTGTTAATAGACATTATAAGTTCGCTAGTCTTATTTTTGGTCGTAGTATTGATAGTCTTAGGATTGGTAGAAATAATCACGAGTTCGAAGCTGAGCTTCAATATAATCTTGGCAAACGTGGTCGCCATGCTAATAATTATGGGATGCGTGCTGATAGGTTTTCTGAGATATTAACTACCGAAGGTTATTCCGTACCTAAAAGTACTTGTGAGGTTATCCTTGACAAGATCAACAAAGCCGACCCCAACGTCGATGGAGTTTTTCATTCGTATATCCAGAAACAAATCTACGATACAAGAATTTTGCGAACTCCACTTGGACGAGAACGCCAGTTCTTTGGAGTTAGACAGAATGATAAGAATTATGCAATTCTTAATGAAGCGTATTCTTACATACCACAGTCTACAATCGGTGATAATACTGGGCTTGCCGTACTCTACTTGGATGCGTGTAATGATTACGTTGTACAGGAAGGACATGACAGTATTATCCAAGAGTTACCTGATTCCTTACAAGAATTACTCAAAGTTTATGAAGATACTACGAAAGCATTTAAAAGAGTTATCACTTTCGATAACGGGATTAGCGTTGAAATCCCTATTGAGGGAAAACTCGGGTTTGACTGGTTCAATACAGTAGAAATTAAAGACTGGAGTCCTGACGGTATTGCTGTCGCATATAAGGAACTTCATGAAAAATACCATAATAGATATGAAGAAAAACAACAAAATATAGTAATACCAAGGGAGCAAAATGCCACGACTGTTAACGAAGTCATGGCTGGATAGTTACTTAGATTATATTGATAGTACAGAAAATCCAAAGTCTTATAGCTTATGGAGTGCTATTAGTGCTGTCTCCTCAAGCTTAAAAAGACGAGTTTATATTTGGAGAAATTTTGTACAATACTTTCCTAATCAATACGTCGTACTCGTTGGACCTCCCGGTATTGGTAAGGGTGCAAGTATTCATCCAGTTACAGCAATAGTAAATGAAGCTGCAACGGTCAATTATCTAAGTGATAAAATCACAGCAGAAAGAATAATTCAGAAGCTCGCGGACGGTTTCACTAACTTACAACCGTCTATGACAGCAGGAAGCGTCGGTATGGTTAATTTTACTCAAGACCATACAGCAACAATTCTGTCTAAAGAATTACCAGTCTTTCTTTCATCTAGCGAATGGCTTCATGCTCTGATGTGTCAACTTTGGGACGAGAATACTTTCGAATATGAAACCAAGAACAAAGGAAACTATAAAGTTACTAACATGTGCGTTGGAATGCTTGCGGGTTGTGTCCCGGACTTTATACGCATGTTATCACGCGATAGCATGGCTCCTATTACGGGTGGATTTACAGCTAGAACAATATTTGTTTATGCAACAGAAAAAAGTAAACTCGTCCCCGGAGGATGGGGAAGACCGCAAGTTAGTATAAACCAACTGAAAGATGATCTAATTAATGATCTAAAACACATATCTTCTATAGAAGGGGAAATGAAATTTGATCAAGCTGCTTTGCAGCTTTGGGATAAAAAATATGGAGAACACAATAAAAAAGGAGATTTTGATAGTGATGTTAGTGCAAACTTCAAATCCAGACTTAGTAGTCACATCATCAAGACCGCAATTACAGTCTCTATTTCTGAATCAGATTCTCTCACAATTACAGAATCTCAACTACGACGAGCTATTGAACTTGTTGAAGATGTCAGAGATCAAGTCGATATCGTCTTCCGTAGCGTTGGAGAATCTCCGCTCGCAGTTGCTCAAGAGCGCGTGATAGAATTTATAAAGATAAAAGGGATAGTTTCTAGAGAAGAAATACTGCGATATAATTTCCGACACATGACGGATGAACAATTAACACAAGTTATGTTTACATTACTACATAGTGGAATGGTCAGTGAATATAGTCAGGCACACAAAACTGCTTATCAATGGATGAATATAGCATGAAATATTTAACAATTCTTGCTTTATTGATAGGTTATTCATCTATCCAAATAATTATTGAGCAGGATACTGGAATAACTTTTCGAAAGAATATTACAACTACAGAAGATAACCTTGTACTTATACTACGAAAAGATGGTGTAGTTGTAGCTAGTAAAGATGGTTTACTGAATAATGCGATACCTATAAATATTAAGTGTGATCCACCAAAACTAAATGATACTACTTTTACTTGGCATCATTGTCAAGCAATAAAAATTAATTGTAAATAAAGGAGCCACAAATGGCACTAACATTAGATGAATATCAAAAAACTTGCAAAGATACAAGAGCTTATAAAGATTACGGCCAAGGTACAATTGGTCCCGTATCTTATTGTGTTCTTGGTCTTTGTGGTGAAGCTGGAGAAACTGCTAATAAAATTAAGAAAGTTCTACGTGGAGATTATATTCTCGACGCATTAGCGATAGATCAAATTCTTGACGAACTTGGCGATGTTCTTTGGTACACTGCCATGCTAGCAGATGAGCTTAATGCTGATCTTAGCATGGTAGCGATGAAGAATTTAAACAAGCTTCGCTTGAGAAAAAATATGAACACTATAAAAGGAACTGGAGATAAACGATGAAGCGTAGCACAGCAGATGCAGAAGTTAATGCTGTATATGAAGCTGAAAAAGAGTGGGCCATCATTAATGAAAGCGAAGCTTTACGAGCTATCGACGATAGAGTGTTAATAATTGAAGATGAGTTTCGCTCAGGATTAGAATGTTCTGCTTGTAATGGTAAAGGTCATACAGATGTAATCTGTCAACATTGTAAAGGAACAAAATTTTGGAAAGGAAATAAAAGTCGTGGTTCGTGTCCAGACTGCGAAGTTGGAACTTTGGGTGCTAGAAAGTCCTTTGGATACGAGATTTGCGACGTATGTAAGGGCCGCAGTGCGTCTGTAATCGTTCCAGACACATCTAAGCGCCCTTCATTGACTGGACGGGTTATATCGGTCGGGAAGAACGTCACAGAGTTTCGGGTGGGTGATCATGTAATGTATACCAATTATACTGGTACAGACTTCGTAGTTGCTGGAGTGCGTTTAAGAATTATGCGCCAGCATGATGTTCTTTGCGAGCATAAACAGCTTGCCAATAAAGAAAAAACTCCGCAGAGCGGAGCTATTAGAGATGAACTTGTTAGCGCGGGTGTACAACCTTTAGATTAAAGAACGACTTCTAGTTCTTTATCAGGATCGTTATTAACTGCTTCACGCTGCACGCGTAACATGCCAACTATACAACCATGCGAAGCTACATATTGACCGAATTTTGCTTTACTATCTGGATGAATCCTAAAGTCGCCTCTTCCAAAGGTATTTGTACCGTTTATAGGTTCCAAATTCATAGTGACTGGTCCTAAGTGAGGATGGTCATAAGCGGGACCGATGCGGTATAATCCTCTTGGAAGAGGACCGACATTCTTTACTTCTTGCATATTAGGATTATTAAGCCCTAATCCTATTCCAGAATAACAACAGGCAAAAAATTCTCCATTCTTATATAATTTTCCCGAACTTTGCGAAAAGGTCCACACTTCGTGTTGTCTCCTTAATAATATTAATTGCTAGGAAGTATTAGAATATTTAACGCGCTAGCAGGTGCGCCGGTTATACTCGTTCCAAGTTGAGTCGAAGATACTGTTGAGCCTCCGGCATGTGAAGAGGCCATTATCAAATTGAAAGTTACTCCAGCATTATTAGCATAAGTAATCGTAGAACCACCAGAACCAGTAAATCCGAATCCTGATGCACTTCCCGGTGTTGCTGTTTCTGAACCTGCAAAACCTGCGGTTCCATCACTAACATAGGCGACATCTTGACCAGACGCCGTAGATGATACATACAACCACCAATGTACTATCGCTCTACAAGGACAGCCAGATGATGGCATTGTTACGGCTTTAGTAATGACAGTGTTATTACTATTACCAATTGCAGTAGTACTTAGTGTTGTTGTTGTAGATTGCGCGAGTATTGCTTTGGTCGCGCTAGCACTTATAGCACTTTGAACAAACGCATCCGTAGCAAGTTGAGTAGTATTATCAGCAGGAGAACCGTTAGTTGGTGCCGCAGGTACACCAGTAAAAGTTGGACTTGCTAGCGGTGCAGCCCCACTAACTTGACCAACTACATAATCCCCAGTGTTCGCTAATATAGCTCCAGTTCTACCAAACACACTAGTTACTGGAGCGGAACTAGAAGTAATATAATTCTGTCCCTTAATAAACGCAGTTGTGGCTATATTAGTACTATTATCACTTAGCGATTGCGTTGGTGCTGTAGGCGTACCAGTAAAAGCAGGAGAATTTAATAACGCTAGCGTTCCACTTATCGCAGGCAGTGTAACATTAATATGTCCTGTCGCACCTTGGCTACATACTGTCGTATCATTAGATGCATCGAAATTAAATTTAACACAAGGAACTGTTAAGGTTCCTGTAAAAACAGGATTAGTAGCACCAATGATAACAATTTGCCATCCAGTACCATTACAGATAGCAATTAAACATTGACGCATTGTCCCATCAATACTGTTAATATATAATGCACCAAAACCACCATTAGCTTCGCTATCGCGGTAAGCGCGCGCGATAGTAGGTGCCGTATTAACCGCAGGTACTATCAGGAATGAACTAAGCGAAGCTGACAAGTTTTGCGAAGCACCATGTACGCTAACAATAGCAACGGAACAATTCTGTACACTAGCATTCGGGCATAAAATAAACTGCCAAGTATTTCCTGACGGAGTCACTACCGTATTGTCATCTAAAATGACAGTAAAAGTGCCTGTGGCATCAGCCGTTCCAAAATGATTGGAGGTTATAGGATTACCGTTATTTAATGGCGAAGCCGGATTACCAAACGGTTGCATAAAATTAGCTTGCCACTGAGCATTTGCCCAAACCTGTCCCGCTGAATCCGTCAACGTTGCTGTTACTGTCGTAAGTGCCGGAGGCGTAGCACTGGCAAGACTTGTTAAAATTAACAATAGTGAAGCTAAACGAAGTTTAGATTTCATGTTCTTCTTTTATCCTATTATTAAGCATATGGCTAAGAGTATGAATCATTTTTTTAGCTTTTTCTAAGTGTTCATACGCATCAGCAAATTTACCTTCTTCCCATTTTACCTTGGCAACTTCAATATATCCCATTATACCAGCTAAATCATTCTGCACTTTATGCGCCAACTTTCGCGTTATAACCATTTTATCCCCGGATTACAAACCAATCAATAGCTTTTTCATAATCTATCCAACTAACTCCCAACTCCGCTGAGAGTAGCCGCTCTAAGTTTGTAGCAAAGAAATGTTCCGCTCTGTAAGGAGCATGAGGATCATCACCAGGTTCAGCATGGCTATCTTTACTTCGTTTCTTCTCATATTCAACATCAAATGCTGTTACCTGTTCATCCGTAATACCTCTGTCAAGACAGAGAAGAACTTCTACGAGTTCGTGAATGCCAACAAGTAATTCATAACGCCAGTTCCCAATTTTAGATACTCTTATCAAGATAGTATCTTTCTCTGCATCAATCTGCCAATCTCCGACTGTCGGATAACGTTGTTTATCGTGGTCGATAGTTTCAATTAGAATATTCATTATCTTAACCATCCTTGTGACATCAGAGTATTATACCGTTTTTGTACACAAGTAAGGATATCAGCACGATATTGCATGTTTGGGATCTGGAGTTTTTTAATTCTCGAATCTATTTTGCTGAAAGCTTCTGGAATAGTATTACCGCTAGCAATGGGAACTGTTATTAACCCACTAATTCCTGCGGTTACTAATTCATCTTCTTTATTAATGCAGCAATCATAAAGATAGTAAGATCGCCAAATGTCTTCAACATCTTCTAATCCCTGAATAGGAATATCCGGATGATGATGTCCATCTATTTCAGAAGGATACGGCGGGATAGAAATTCTTACTCCACCTGCGTATTGCGTTTTAATTCTGTATTCAGGTTTAACACCATGTGCTATCATTGCCAAGAACTCTGCAAGATCAGAACTTATGATATGAAATAACGTCGGAGACGCATCATAGCCAAATCTCGGTGTCCATTCAAGACCATACATTTCTCTGTCACTTACGATAGTATTAAGATCAATCATCCCTTTATATTTCGCACTTCGCAAGAAGTCTTTAAGCTTTCCAAGTCCTTCCCGAAACACAAGAGGAAGATTAAGACTATCATAAATAAAAACAAGATTACCAGCACAGCCAGTATTAGGCCCTTTCCCACCTTCCATGAATTTCTTTTCTTCGAGAGTTCCATTAACCAGATAAAAATCTTCTCCATTGAACCAACCTTCGGTAGAAACTTCGGTCCCTTCAACAACTTCTTGGAGTAGAAATTCTACGCCTTTGATAACGCTACCGAGTTTATCAATATAACGTAGCATATCTTCTGGTGATTTGCTCACGTAAGTAAATGCCGTATCTTGATCTCCGAAGGCTTTAAAAACGTATCTCTTTTTTGTCTTCTTAATAAAACTCTTAGCTTCGCCAAGATCGTTAAACTCCTGATAAGGAGGAACATTAATACCACACTGTTCCATTATCTGTATACCAGCAAGTCGGTTATTCTCAATTTCACTAGCGAAGCCACTATCGCCTATAATAGGCGCTAAAGTTGCGGCTTCATCAGCAACTTTAGCCATATCAGTTGAATCAAAAATTATAAGATCATACTTTTTAAAGTCTGGTTTCTCCATCATTATATCCGGACAGAGTCCGCCAAGAGCGTTAGAATAAGCTTTATTCTTCTTACCACAATAATAAATATCAACACTATGACCCTCTTCAAGAAATCTCAAAGAGAACCAATTACCAACGCATTCGTGAGTTACTAGTAATAGTTTTGCCATAGTGTTGATATCTTTCTTTATCTTGGTAGAATATTAATAGCATGTCCTGTGCCGATAGCAAGTAGAAAAGCTAACAAGCCACAGAAGAACATTATTCTACCAATTTCAGCAAGTTTCGGATTACTACAAAGTGCATACATAAGGACACCAATCAAAGCTACGAGTATACTGAAATAGATTATCATAGGGTCCTTTCTTAAATTTTAATTAATTAAGCCCAATCATCTCCTTTCTTTTTGGGCGGTACTCCTTCAGTAGTTCCAGTATTAAAATTACCTCCGCTTCCTCCTTCTGCTCCAGTAGGAGGACCGTAGGAACCTTCGGTATTATGTTCGATTCTTTTGATATTTGCTTTTGTTTCTTCGACCGTGTGAACGTGCGGTTGATTTCCCATTGTATCTGCTTTCTCCTTTTTAATTTCATTTTTTATCTGGATCTTTAAGTTGTTCTGCTATTATTCTACCCGGCCAGCCAAGCTTATAAGTTATATCCCTTGCTAATCCTCTGGCTTGTTGTTCTGCTTTATAAGTATCGCCCTCTTCGAGGGCTTTATAAATATTCTTACCCCTTATAACAGGCTTGAAGAAAAAGTCTTCAATATTGCTAGCAGTTGGGCCTTCCAAGAATCCCTTTCCACGATTATATAAACCTGCTCGCCATAGAGAATTAAAGATTCCTAAGCCTCCGGCATAACCTAAAGCTGAGAAATATTCTGCTGTGCCTTCATTATCTCGTTTCAGTGGATTCTTTCCACTAGCAATATTTTCCAACGAATGTACTAATTCCCCGAAGGCGGGGAACACGGTTCCATAAACTAACAAGGTTTTTGCAAATTCCGCAGGACCGCCATACTTATAAGCTTCAGAAAAGCCACTCCATAAGAATCTTCCATATCTATAAGCGAAGTCTTTATATTGAAAAGCTAACCTTGCAACTGCTGATTCTTGCCACTTCCACGGAGTATCTAATTCTCGTGTTACCATAATCGAACGATTAGCTTCTTTAAACATCGCCGTTGATATATCATTCTCTGTAAGTTGAAAGCCTTTCTCAGCGGCTTCATCGTACTTAATACCTAACTTCTCAAGAGTAAATTTTGACCATTGATCATAACCATCTTTAGATAATTTCTCCGCTGCGTCTAATGCAGCGTGCTTACCTGCTAACGCGGCCAATGTTAACTCTTGCCGTCTTACCCAATTGAAACCGGGAAAGTGAAATAACTTTTCAAATAATCCAGCGCCTCTGGCGTCTGCCTGCATTTCATAGTGTAACTCATCAAATAAAACACCACTCTTCATTATTCCATTCATTATATCATCGGCGCCAGTTATAACCTTTCCATAGTCTGCTAACGCTTTAGCAGTTGCTTTAAATCCACTATCCAGTAACGTAGCTCCTACTTGACTCATATGCGGAATTGCTATTAATGGTGCATTCATCCATCCATTAGCCTGTCTTAAAGCAACTTCCCAATCTTCAGGATGAGTCCACTTACCCTTTTCACGTATCTCAACATCAGAAAGACTTATTCCTTTCTTAGCTGTAGGATCAATCTTAACTCTTCTTGTTCGCCATCCCGGTAAGCTAACATCTTTACCGGGTAATTTATAAGACTCTCCAGCATCATGCATCACGTAAGATAATGCATCGCTCATCATATTACCGTAAACTTTACCATTCGACTTTGTTGCATCGTAGATAGCCTTAATAAGAACTTCATCTTTCTTACCAAGATAGGTTTGTCTAACATCTCCCCACGCCTTACGGCGGGCACTTGTTGATATATCTGCTAAAGCTTTCTTACGGAACTCTGGAGCCATTGAAGATGGAATGTTTTTAACACCTGCATCAAAATAAGCTTGCGCTGTCTTTCGGCTCTGAGGAATAACAACATTGTCAATATGATCGAGAAGAACTTTACCACTTTCACTTTTAGATAGAATATCTCTAGCTGTCTTAAAGAAACCTTGGCCTTCAGCAAACTTACTCATAAAGGAAGAGATTCCTTCTGAGGCTTCCTTCTCGACGATATCTCCGGCAATATTACTAAGGCCGCCCATTTGTTATTCCTTTTTACCTAATGAACGATTAATAACTTTCTGTCGTTCTTCACTGGTAAGCTCTTCAAACTTTTTACCGGGGTAAAGTTCCTTAAGTGCGTCTCCAAGTTTCATGGTATCTTTACCAGAAACTTTCTGTGTTGCTTCTCGCATCCTGCGATTTAAAGATTCTTCTTCTGTCTCTTGTGGAACTTTCTTAGCGCTTTCAGCAGCTTTACTTTCTGCTTCTGAAGCTTGCTGAAGCAACTTAACTTCATGTGCGAAAGGAGATTCACCGGGAGCGCTATGCTGTCTCCAATATCTAAAAGGCTCTCCTTCTTTCATAAGACCAGCTTTAGTAGCCTGATCTATATCACTCCAAACTTTATCACTCATCTTCAAGAGATTAGGAAGACGACCTTTATCTCCTGGAAACTCTTCTTGAAGTTTAGATAGCAGAGCTGTGAAAACTTTATTTCTCTCTTTTGATGGACCTAACCTCTGCTGGTCCGTCATTAAGATATTCAGATAAAAAAGAAATTTATGCCCACGAGCTTCGAACTGAATCTTATTCTTTCCAAGTCCAAGTTTATCTAACTGAGCATCAACATGCTTAGTTAAATTTTCTCCAAATTCCAAACTCTTAGCACTAGCAGCACCGGGACGAACTGCAATGCCAGTATCCGGATCAATAGTTCCTTTACCATAAAGATGATCTATTGCTTTCTGTGGGTGATTCCTTATAAGCGTATCAAGACTATCTTTGTTAGCTGCATGAGAAATACTTTCATGCGTTTGTTGCTTACTAGTCTGTTCTAGTTTGGTAAGAACGTTATTAAGTTCTGGAACTGCTGCCCTCTGCTTTACTAAGTCTTGCGCTGCGTCAACACCAACGATTGTCTGATCAATATAAGCGATTTGATCTGCAAATTCAGGAGCTACTTTAGCTAGCTTTGTTAGCGCAACTTTCTTAGAAATTTCTGGAGCCTTACTAAAGTTACCTCCAGTAAGATCATTCAAGGCAGATATAACGGCCGCGCTTATTTTCTGTTTCTGACTTCCAGCTAACGCGATGGTTGGTGTAGAAACAGTTGTCACTGGAGACTTCGTCTTAATATCTTTGATGGCAATATCTGCTAAATCTGAAACTCCTTTTCCACCGGCCCAACCAAATATACGTCCTAAAAACATTTCCGCAGGAGTAAAGATAGCAGTTCCAATACCAAAACCTGCTGCTTCTTTAGGACCACTCTCTCCTGATACGGTTCCGACAAGATAACCTTGAGCAGCATTATAAATAGACTTACTAGCAATTTTAGCTACGCCAGTAGCCTTATCGACATTAAGAAGCTCCCCGATACCAATCTTTCCAAGCAGTCCTTCTGAAAGTTCAAAAGCAGGAAGCTGCCCTGCAAATTCTCCCGCTCCGCGCATAATCTTGTTGGTTAGATTTTGCTTGTAACCATTCAAAGCATACCATTCATCAGCACTAAGATATTCATCAATCTTCTTTTCAGTCTTATCTTCCCGCGCTGCCGTATAATGGGGGTTCATAATAATCGGCCCCATGTGAGGAGCGACCTGTGCGCTTAATAGCGCAGTGCCAAGAGAGAACTCTTTAGATAGATTTTGAAAGTGAAAGATAGCAGTTCTCTTAGCTTCTTCTAAAGCTTTCGCAGTGTGCAACACAGTAGATGCTACGCCACTAGCGCCAGCTTTTAAAGCTTCTTCATGTTTCTTTTCATCTGCTCTAGTAAGACCAGGAATTATGCCACCTAACGGCTTATCTTGTGCAGAGGGGTTAACTTTTCCCTGCCAGTAAGTTCCTCTATCTCTGGCCCAAGCTTTAAAGTCTCCTTTATAATTCGCGGCCTTATTTACAGGCTCAACGTATTTCTTATAGAAGGCTGCTTGGTAAGCAAGTCTTTTTTCTGGTGTTGCATTTTTATAAAGATCACTCTCTTCAAGTGTCTTAAGATGTCTTTGCATTATAACCGAAGGTGGAAGCGTAGTTTCTGGTTCATAGCTACCGCTATTATCTGCTCGTGCTAACGCTTCTTTAAATCCCGGAGATTTGCTAAGCAACGGAAACATCTCGTCTGTGTTAATCATCACTGGAGACTGATTATTCGCAGACGTGGGAACTTGTGGAGTATTAGGATTATCTAACGCTCCACTTGTTATTGGAGTCGGTATAGTAATATCATCACTGCTGGTCTGCTGTCGTTGCGGCATCATCTTCCCCTGACTGGAAAAGTTGCAACATTTGCTGCATCTCGTTATCGTCCAATTTTAGGGGATCTTGATTAAAATCATTCTCATCAAGACCAACTCTTTTAGCGGCTTCCGCCGAGACTATCTTCTGTTGCATTTCAAGTAATGAAAGCTGATTATTTAGCGCTTTCAGTGCATTATTATCATGTGCTTTAGCCGCTGCTGTTACTTGTTCTTTAATAGCTTTCGCTTGCGAATCTAGTGACTTAATAAGAGTACCAAGTTTCTTATCTTCAATATTACCAGCCGTAGGTTTAAATCTTTCGCGTAATTGATTAACACGATTATTAACTCCCTCTAATACTTTATCCGCACGATACTTCCACATGCGTTCCATAATTTGCATTCTATCATTAGCACCTTGCACTGTCATCAATGTACGCAATACAGCAGCCTGAGTATTTCTATCTTTTGCATCGACCATCATTTTGGCCATATTCATCTTATCATCATTAGTAAGTTTATTCGCCGCTGCGCGTTGATTAATCTGCATTAAATCTTTAGTGAACGTTAATTCTTCTCCTGCCTTCGGCAGTACTCCTGACTTCGTCAGTTGTTCAATAATAGCCAAGCGCGGGTCCATTTGTGCCGTCTGCGGTACTTGTCTCATAAGCGCTTGCGCTTGAGGAGCTAACATTGTTTTCTTGGCTGCAAAATCTTGCGTGTCTTTAGCAAAAGCAGCTTTAAGCGCGTCTTGTGCTGGATTAGGTTTCTCCTTCTTTTTCTTTTCCGCAAGAGGATTTAAATCCACTTCAAAAGCTTTAGCTAAGGCTTTCGCCTTTTTAGGGTCAGAAACGATGCCGTTAATGATATCTGCATTATGCTTCATCATTTCTTTATTGCCTGAGGCTTGCGCCTCATTATAACCTTTAATAGCTCCAGACATAATTTCAAAGTCATGTTGAAGTTTCTGCACATCCATCTGATAGTGTTTCTTTTCCGCTCCTCTTACGATATCGGCAATTGTGCCGAATAACGCTTGCTTATCTGCGCGCTTACGCTCTCCAACACTACCGAACGGTCCTTGAGGTATTCCTCCTCC
>Ga0210404_10001053_pt1 | contig 12296 bp, 15 predicted proteins | sample IncBWH28MmetaG_FD_155455 | JGI IMG/M metagenome (GOLD analysis project Ga0210404, IMG submission 155455) | Forest soil microbial communities from Barre Woods Harvard Forest LTER site, Petersham, Massachusetts, United States - Inc-BW-H-28-M | ecosystem: Environmental > Terrestrial > Soil >... | reverse complement strand
GCGTGCCCCCACTTGGCTTTGTAGTAGTACTCGACGACGAAGGGTTTGTCCGACGTCACAGATGCAGTCTGAGCGTGGGATGCGACCGGCAAAGCAATTGCGAAGAACAGTAACAACCCGAGGGCGCGGGACAGTCGAATCACAGAGTCCTCCTCATAAATACCAGCTTGTACACTAACAGGAAAAGCGTCGCAGAAACGTTGCAAGCAACATCTCTACGGATGGCGCAGTGGTAAGGAGGGGAATGGGGTGCACGACGATGAACAGCAAATTCTGAAGCTCTTCGAAGATGGCGACCGCGCCCTGATCGCCGCCGACCTCGCCGAACTCTCGCGCATCTTCGCCGACGACTACATCCAATACGACGAAGCCGGAAAATCCTTCACCAAGCAGGACGTGCTAAACAATCTCGATACCGGAGCGATCCGCTACATCTCGATGGTCTCCACCGGTCGACGCATTCGTCTCCTGAGTGAAGGCGTGGCCATCGTCCACGGCTCGGAAGAAGACGAAGTCGAACGACTTGGACGACGCTTCCCTGTTCGTTACATCTACATGGATGTGGTGGTGAAGCGTCATGGCAAGTGGCAGATCGTGGCTTCCCAACTGTCAAAGATGCCCGAAGAGGGATAAGGCGTGCTTGTTTTACTGACGTCCGACAGCTGACGAATGGCTGATTCTGTTCTGCCAGTGGCTCCAAACAAACCACGCTACCCCCACCACAAGCACCACTCCAATTACCGCGTCGAACTTGTGGAAGTACTTCCCTAACTCCCGCCAGCTCTCGCCAAGCTTCATGCCGAGATAAGCCAGCCCCAGGCACCACGGCCACGATCCCAGGAAAGTATAGATATGAAACCGCCCGCGCGGCATGCGCGCTACTCCCGCCGGCAGCGCGATGAAGGTTCGAATCACCGGCAGCAGACGCCCGACAAAAACCGCAAGGTATCCCCAGCGCGCGAAGAAGCGGTCGGCCCAATCGAGTTCCCGCCGGCCCATCAGGATCCAGCGCCCGTAGCGCTCCACCAGCGGACGCCCGCCATAACATCCAATCTCATACGCTACCAGCGACCCCAAGTTGCAACCGAGCGCCCCCGCCGTCGCCACCCACAGCAGCTTGAACGTGCCCGTGAAAACCAGGTAGCCGGCAAACGGCATGATCAGTTCCGAAGGCAACGGGATGCACGCCGACTCGATCGCCATCAGCAGCACGACGCCACCATAGCCGGTCGCACTGATCACGGAGTTGATGAAGACAAAGATGACAGCTAGAAGTTTTTCAGTCATGAGTGAAGAGCAGTTCCCGGTTGCCAGTAAAAAGCCGGTCCCTCGGACTCAGAACTGAGAGCCGAGAACTAATCAAGTGTATCGGATATTCTGTGCGGAAACGCCGCGCTAGAACGAGCCTTCCTGGGTAAACGTATAGCCAGGCAGCGCCGCGCCTTGCGGGGTCTTAGTCACTTTGATGCGGACGGTTGGGGCATCCGGAGCCGTAATCCCCGCCGGCCGCAGCATGGCATATTGTGTGAACACTTCGCTGTACACCTTGGTGACCAGGTAGTCCTGGCCATCCGCATCGCTGCGCCAGACCTGTCCGAGCTGGATGGAGCTTACGGCCATAACATTCTCTGAAGAGAGTGGGTGACCTTCCAGACTACCGAGGGATATCGGTCGAGTCAATCATCCCCGTGGTTACCGAGGTCTCTGCTAAGATGTTGCCCTCAATGACCCGCGGACGCACGCCCCGCCAGCCCGCCCGCACCGGCCGCCAAGAAGGCGCTCGTGTGGCGCGGGCTCCATTGCCCTCGAAAGCCGCGGAGCGGCGAGAGAATGCAGCCCACGGCGCAAGCCGTGGGTCCTCGGAGCTCGGGGCCCAGCGAGCCCCGAAGGGGCGAAAGAGAGTGGCCGGGCTTTCGAAGACCGTGCCAGACAAAGGGCGGGACTACGATCCCCTCGCCCCCGACCGCATCGCCGAAATCCTTGCCCGCCTCGACCAGCTCTATCCCGAAGTCACCTGCGCCCTCACCCATTCGAGCGCCTGGGAGCTACTGGTCGCAACCATCCTCTCCGCCCAGTCGACCGACGCCAATGTCAACCGTGTCACCCCCGAACTCTTCCGTAAATATCCCACGGTGGAAGCCTTCGCCGCGCTTACCCCCGAGCAGCTTCAACCTGACGTCCGCTCCACCGGCTTCTTCCGCAACAAATCCAAATCGGTTGTGGGCGCTGCGAAAAAAATCGTTGCGGACTTCGGCGGCCAGGTTCCCGGCGAGATGGAGCAGTTGCTCACCCTTCCCGGCGTCGCCCGCAAAACCGCCAACGTCGTGCTGGGCACGTGGTTCAAGAAAGCCGAAGGCGTAGTGGTCGACACCCACGTCCATCGCATCTCGCGCCGCCTTGAGCTCACAACAAACGATGACCCGCAGAAGATCGAGCAGGACTTGATGCGAATCATCCCACGCGACAAATGGATTCTCTTCGCGCACCAGATCATCTGGCACGGACGCAAGCTCTGCATCGCCCGCAAGCCCAAGTGCGTTGACTGTCCGCTGGAAAATGTCTGCCACGCCGCCGACAAAACTTGGAGCACGGTGGAGATGCACAAGAACGCGAAAGCGTAACATCCTCTGCTAAACTTTTTCTTCGACCCACTTTTCCGAGGTCTCTATCGATGCGTACTATCGCACTCTTTGCTATCGTCATACTCATGAGTACAGTCGTTGAAACCACCGCAACCGCCCAAACTCTGCCCGCGCCCCAGGCCGTTACCGATCCCAAGCAGATCGCTTCCAAGCCCAACGCGCAGGTTGAGCCGCGCGGTCTGACTATCGAAAAGCTCTACATGACGCGCCAGGTGGGCCGGCCCACGTGGTCGCCCGACGGCAAGAGCATCGCTTTCATCTCGAACATGAGCGGGCGGAACAATCTGTGGCTAGTCCCAGCCGAAGGCGGATGGCCGGTGCAGCTCACGGTCAGCGACCAGCGCCAGTCCTCGCCGGCGTGGTCGCCCGATGGCAAGTGGATCGCCTATCAGTCTGATTATGACGGCGACGAACTCTGGGACATTTTCCTCGTCTCACCCAAAACCGGCAAAGTCGTGAACCTCACGAGCACGCGCGAGATTGCGGAGATGGATCCGACCTGGTCGCCCGATGGCCGCTACCTTGCATACTTGGTCAAGCCGAAGACCTCGGCGGCCCACGAGATTGATGTCTACGACACGGTGATGCGCGAGGTGAAGCACGTCACGACCGGCACTCCGCAGGACAAAGGCAACTCCAATCCCATTTGGTCGAAAGACGGAAGGTACATCGTCTACGCGCAGGAGCAAGCGAAGGGAACGGACTCGAACATCTTCATCGCCGACGTTGCGACGGGAAAGAGCACTCTGCTGACCCCTCACGATGGCGAAGAGCGCTACTCAAATAACGACGTTTCGCCCGATGGCGAACACGTTCTGCTTACGTCGAACGCAGCCAATGGCTATGAGAATGTTGGTCTGCTGGAGGTCCGGAGTAAGAAACTTTCATGGCTGACAAAAGATAAGTGGGAAATCCACGGCGGCGAATTCTCGCCCGATGGCAAGCACATCACGTTCACCGCGAACGTCGACGGGAATGAAGACATCTACCTATATGATCTCGCCACTGGCAAGTCAACGGCGCTTCCTATTCCAAAAGGCCTGAACGAACCGGCGGGCGGACACTCCGCTTTTACCAAGGATGGCTCACGCCTGCTCTACTATCACAACGGCCCCACCGCTCCCGGCGATCTTTGGGTGTATACGCTGGCGACCGGCAAGTCGCATCAGGTTACGCATTCCCTCGTCGCCGGCGTTCGCTCCGAAGATATGGTCGAGCCTTATCTGGTGCACTATCCCAGCCGCGACGGCAAGTGGACCATCTCCGCGTTTCTCTACGTGCCCTTCAATATGGCGCGCAACGGACAGAACGCTGCCATCGTGTACATCCACGGCGGACCGACTGCGCAGACCATGAATTCATTCAACCGCTTCGTACAGTACGCCGCGAATCAGGGTTACATGGTGCTCGCGCCCAACTACCGCGGCTCAACTGGCTATGGCAAAGAATTTCAACAGGCAAACTTATTCGACATGGGCGGTGGCGATCTGCAGGACGTTCTGGCGGGAGTGGACTGGATCAAGCAGACTGGCCACCTCGATCCCAAGAAGATCGCCGTCATGGGCGGAAGCTACGGTGGCTATCTCAGCATGATGTCGGTGACGAAGGCACCCGAAGTGTGGGCAGCGGGCGTGCCCATCGTGCCGTTCGTGAACTGGTTCACCGAGATCGAGAACGAAGACCCGGTGCTGCAACAATCCGATCTCGCGACCATGGGCGATGTGGTGAAGAATAAAGCCTTGTACGAAGACCGCTCGCCCATCAACTTCATCGATCGGATCAAAGCGCCGCTGCTGTTGCTGGCCGGAGGACACGATCCGCGCTGCCCGAAGTCGGAGACGCAGCAGGTGGTCGATGCCATCAAGAAGCGCGGCGGGACGGTTGACTACAAGATTTACGAGAACGAAGGCCACGGCTTCGCCCGCGTCGAAAATCAGATTGACGCCTACAAACGCGTCGCCGATTTCCTGCTGGCGCACGTTCCGCCGGCAGATTGTAGCTGTTCGGTGACGGAGTAGGGCGATCGCCAGATCACACTGGCACTGCCTTGTGGCCCTAAGACTTAGCCTGTTCCAGACTCAATTCCCGCATATAGAGAAACATCGGCAGGCCAAGCGAGACCCCGACCGCAAGCAAGGCCAACACCGGCAGCCATCGTCGGCGAATGTTCAACCGGGCGCTCTCGACCCGCATGAACACGACCAGAACCACCGCGGAGACCAAAACGTCCATCCCGAAGAAGGCGCTGATCCGATTCACAAACAGTTCGCGAACGAAGAGTGGAAGATTCATCCCGTTCTGCATCGCCCATGGCACGAACTGCCAGTATGGAAGCACCACTCCCACGAAACAGAGCACGAGCTAAATTATCTTCGGTTTCATTGCGGCAATTTAGCAGATTACGGCGGTCGGGGTGCGAAACAGCGCGCCCAGATCTAGAGTTGCAGACGGGCCGTCTCGCGCACGGCTCGCACGATAGCCTCGACGAGCCCGGGGATGGTGAACTCTTTGGCTGCAATGTCCACTCGCAACCCCAGTTCGCGCAAAGTCGAAGAGGTGACTGGACCAATAGAGGCGAGCCGTATCCCGTCAAACCCCGGATGGGCATTCCTCGTGTGGGTGTGGGCGACTCGCCCGTGGAACGGTTGCAGGGCTCGCACCGCGGCGCGGGCGCCCCCGAGCAACACGACAAAGTTGCGCACTGTCGAAGAGCTGGTAAACGTAACCACATGCGGACACCGCCGAGGATTCGCCAGCGCGCTGCGCAAGCGTGTCCGCGAAGACTGCGGCACAACGGTTTCGTAGGCTTCCACCACATCCACCTGCGCGCCGGCCTTCCGCAGCTCGCGCGGAATCACGTCACGCGCAACTTTGGCACGGACCAGCAGCACCCGCTTCCCTTTCACGCGCTTACGCAAACTACTTACGACAGACTCGGCCACGTATTCTTTGGGGACGATATCCACCTTGCGGCCGCGCTGCTCAATCGCCTTCTTCGTGGCCGGGCCGATCGCGGCGACGCGCACGTGCTTGAGATGTTTTTTCGTCAAGCGCAGCTTAGCCAGCCGTCCCCACAAGGCCTCAACCCCGTTCACACTCGTGAGGATGAGCCAATCGTAGCGGGCAACATTCTGTAGCGCTGAATCCAAAGGCTTGAAACTGCGCGGCTTGCGGATTTCGATGAACGGAATTTCAAGCACCGTCGCGCCCAGCTTGCGCAGTGCGCCGGAGAGCGCACCGGCCTGATGACGCACCCGACCTACCAGAACGCGCACTCCGAAGAGCGGACGCAGCGCCGCACCGCCAGGGATAGAGTGCGGCTTCATCCATCTTCCTTGTCGGCCGCTATCCTGCCGAGGCGCTGCTCTTTCATCAGGCGGGCGACGCCGGAAACGGCTGAGTCGTCCGACTTCTCCAGAGAGGCGATCACGTTCGCCTGATCCTCACGGGTGCGGTTCTGGCTGAGCTTGAACTTGCCCTCTATCTTTGTGACCTCGATCTCAAAGCCAACGATCTGTCGGAGCATCCGCTCGCGGTAGGCCTCGTTCAGTCCTGCCCACTGCGAGGCGTAAGCGGGATCGAAAGTGCCCATGAGTTCGTGGAGCATGCCCAGCAGATCCTCCGGCGATGAAAACACCCGCGCGTTTCCGTAAACATGCACGGCGGCATAGTTCCATGTGGGAACGCTTTCGCGCGCAGTGTAGTTGCTGGGCGAAACGTAAGAGTGAGCACCGTGAAAGATGGTCAAACACTGCGGCTGCTGTTCGAGATAGCGCCAGTGTGGATTCGCCCTCGCCACATGTCCGCGAAGGACTCCCTTTTCTTCTTTTGCGCGCACGAAAAGAGGAAGGTGTGTGGCGAAAGGCCCGGTCTCGGTAGTTGATACCAGGATGGCAAAGGGATTCGCGCTCATGAAGGCAAAAGCGTCCGCGTTGCGCAAGCGAAAATGTTCGGGAATGTACACGGGTTGATTCTCTCTCTACTTTCCGGACGACTCCAGTGTCTGCTTATTTCGGACGTGCAGAACTTTCTCAACCTCTGCGATCACAACTCCTGCTTCATCTTTCACTTCCACCAAAAAGACGGGCTCATACTTGGGCAATGTCTTTAGTTTCTCGCGAATGTCGTCGATCTGGCTATCGGACAGGCGAAATTCCGCCCGCACCGTTCCCTTCCCCAGCTTTCTGTAGCGGATGGTCGCTGCCTTATCCCAGACGATGTAGTCGCGGCCCAGGTTGGCCATCAGCATGAGCATATAGAAGGCGTCGGTCATGGCAAAGAGCGATCCGCCGAAGTGCGCGCCGACGTAGTTCGCGTTCCAGAAGCGCAACTTCATTTCGACATCGACCGCCTTCATGTCAGGCGCGATGTGCTGGATGCGAATGCCCGCGCCGAGAAACGGCGGCCAGAGGTTGATCCAGCGGCGGAGAGCATGTGAGCTCTTGGTGCCGCCGAGAAGTTGCAGGAGAACGCCGCGGCTCTTCATGCTGGATCACGATCCGGGATCATGGTTGCGGCGGAACGGCCAGGCCGCGGCCATAAACGGCTTCGAGGATTTCGTCACCACCGCGGCTCAGCAACGTGTCGCCGACATCGTTGCCCAGCTTCTCGGGATCGCTGAGACTGCCGTCGCGCGATTCGCGGAGAACCTTCGAACCATCGGGATCGGCGACGATTGCTTCGAGGTGCAGCTTGCCATTTCTCATTTCGCCGAAAGCTCCGATGGGGACCTGGCAGCCTCCGCCGAGGCGGTTGAGCAGAGCACGCTCGCAAGTCGTGGCGGCGCGGGCGGCAGCGTCGTCCAAAAACGCCACGTGCTGAAGCGTGGCGGAGTCGCCTTCGCGGATTTCGATGGCGAGCGCGCCTTGTCCGGCAGCGGGGCACATAACTTCGGCCGAGAGGATCTGCTTGATCAGTTCTGTCTTGCCCAGGCGCTTCAGCCCAGCCGAAGCCAGGATGATCGCATCGTATTCGCCTTGTTCGAGTTTGCGCAGGCGCGTGTCGACGTTGCCGCGCAGCGGATGAAGCTCGAGATCGCGGCGGATGGCCTTGAGCTGCGCCTGACGACGCAGGCTGGACGTGCCCACACGGGCATTTCTCGGAAGATCTTTGATATTCGAGTAGTGCCGCGAGCAGAAGGCATCGCGCGGGTCTTGCCGTTCCGTGATGGCGGCGATTTCGAATCCCGGTGGAAGTTCGGTGGGCAGGTCCTTCAACGAGTGCACAGCGAGATCGACGCGTCCGGCGGCGAGGGCTTCTTCGATCTCCTTCGTGAAAATGCCCTTGCCAAGTCCGCCCTTGGTGCCGACCTCGGCCAGGGGGACGTCCGTGATCTTGTCGCCGGTGGTGTGGATGATTTCTATCTCCACTTCGTGGCCGCGCGCGCGCAGCAGGGCGGAGATGTGGTTGGCCTGCCACAGGGCGAGTTGGGAACCGCGGGAGCCGATGCGGAGTTTAGGCATGTGTGTATGCGTTCGTCAAGACATCCACGTCGCAGCAGCAGTCTTCGCTACGCACGGCCCAAAGAATCATGTCGATCTTGCGTGCGGTCCATTCGTCGGTGCGGAACAGCTCATTCAATTCGCGTGCCTTCCTTCGCATGATTGCTATTAACAGCATCGCGTCGCGGTCTGTCAGGGTATCGGAGTGAGGTAGGATCGCGTGGAGCCTTGACCCTTCAGGTAATGATTTGACTTCACACAGACTCCTTACCACAAATTGGTCAGCAGTTCCGAACCACTTCGGAAATAGGTTCGCCAAGAGCCCGGATGCGCCCGCCGGGCCGAGGCCTCGGATGGCCCCGGCGATCTCCAACCCCTCCCCGATGTGAGTCGGGTTGAAGGTGAAGAGCTTCCTCGTGATCGAGTAAAGGTAGTCGAGCTTGCCTTCGTCTTCGTACGTTCTGAGAAGCTGGGTGGTCGAGGCCAGGCGGTTTGCCTGCGTGTATTTCCAGGGGAAATATTTGTTAAGCAGAAATTCGTACCATTCCCGAACGCCGAGCTTGCTCACGCACTCGGTACCCAGTGCCTGCATGAACTCTTCGCGTTCGCGATTCTCCGGCTTAATTCGCTCCCAATATCGCTTGAGAGCGTCCTGCCATACCTTCTCGTCTCGTGACTCCCACAGATCGTTGATGAGCAATCCGAATCCTCCCAAATTCGTAGTGCCGTCCCTACGGGACTTGTTCCATCTCCTCTGTCCACCCGGCACTGCCGTGCTGGGCTTCACATGCCGTCGCTACGCGACTGATTTAGTGGCGCTGCCTCAGCTCCTTTCTTACCCGATGATTCCTCGTTCGCTTGTGAAGCTGGTCCTTTTCCTTTCTCGCGCAGGTTGAACAGCCTTCGCACAACATCAATCACTGTGGTTGCTTCCGCTTCCCGCGCGGCTGTTTTCAAAGTCGTGATCGGCGTGTGCATAACTTTGTTGATGATGCCGCGGGTCAGCGCCTCGACGGCCATTTCCTGGTCCGGAGTCAGCGGACCCATACGCCCCCGCACGCGGTCGATTTCGGCCTGCCGGATGGTTTCCAGATGATCCTGCAATGACACAATCGTCGGCACGACATCCTGCGTGTGCAGACGGGCTTCAAAACGCTCCACCTCGCTCGTGATGATGGCCTCGGCGAGTTCGGCTTCCTTGCGGCGATCGGCGACGTGGCTCGAGACGGCCTGCTGCAGGTCGTCGATGTCGTAGGCGAAGATGCCGTCGAGCTTGGCCATTTCCGGCGAGACGTCGCGGGGCACGGCGATGTCGATGAAGAACATAGGCCGGTTCTTGCGGCGGGCGAGGAACTGCTCCCCGTGTTCGCGGCGGAAAATGGCGTGAGGCGCGCCGGTCGAGGTGATGACGATGTCGGCGCGGTCGCAGTTCGAGTAGAGATCGTCAAACTTGATGGCCTGGCCGTTGAACTTCTGCGCCAGCCCGATGGCGCGGTCGTAAGTACGATTGGCGACAAAGATTGAGGCGCAACCATGGGCCATCAGATGGCGGGCAGCGAGTTCGCTCATTTTCCCGGCGCCGACGATAAAGACGTTCTTACCCTGTAGCGTGCCGAAAATCTTTTTCGCGAGTTCCACCGCAACCGAGGCGATGGAAACCGAGGACGATCCCACGGCGGTCTCGCTGCGGACGGGCTTAGGCACGGGAAAGGCACGTGTAAAGAGCTGATCAAGTTGGCTGCGCACCGAGCCCACGGCGCGGGCGGTGGCGTAAGCCTCTTTCACCTGGCCGAGGATCTGGGCTTCGCCCACAACCATCGAATCCAGACTCGAAGCCACGCGGAAGACATGCCGGACCGCATCTTTCTCCCGAAACTCGTACAAATGCGCGTCCAGTTCTTCGCCGGTCAAGTGAAAGTGATCGTGCAGAAATCCGCGCAGGTCAGCCGAGCCATTGGCGGTATGGGTGACCAGTTCCACGCGGTTGCAGGTGGAGATGATCATGCCCTCTTCGATTCCGGGATGTGTACTGAGATCGCGGCAAACATCAGGCAGGCGGGACTCCGGAATCGCGAGGCGCTCCCGTAGTTCGAGAGGTGCGCTCTTGTGATTCACGCCAATGAGCTGGTATCTCATGAGGCGGCAAACCTGTGGATGGTGGAAAAGTAGTTCGCGGCCCAGGCCACGACGGCGGCCACGAAGGCGAAGGTAGCGAGAACCGCGGCGCGGCGGCCACGCCATCCCGAGTTCCAGCGAGTAAAAACCATGACCATGTACACGAACCACATCAGGATCGACAACAGGATTTTGGGATCCTTGAAGTCCACGTATCCGTATGTCGACATGGCCACGACCGAGCCTGTGATCAAGCCGAGCGTCATGAAGGGAAAACCAAGCAGCAGGGAGCGGTAGCCGATCTGGTCAATCACCTCGAGCGCAGGCAGGAAAGAGATCAGGCTGCTGGGCTTTTTGGCTTTCAGGCGGCGCTCCTGCAACAGGTACAACAGGCTGGCGCCGAAGCTGAGAACGAGGGCGGCGTATCCGGTGAAGATGAGGATGATGTGCGCGATCAGCCATCCCTTGTGCTGGACGAAGGCGGTCAGCAGGACGGGCTGCTGGTCCACAGCCGCGACAAAGGTCAGGAAGAACACGATGGGGAACACCACGACCCCGGGTGCCGTCGTCTGATAGATGGCGTAGATGATCATGAAAAAGGTCATCGAAAAGAAGGCCAGCAGCGATTCCCCGTTATGCACCGAGGCCCAGACCACGTGGCCGGAGAGGAAAAGCTCGACCAGAGAAACGAAGTGGAAAACCATGCCCAGGCTGGCGGCGTGCAGCGCGATGCGGCTGAAAAGGTCGCTGGTGCGGCGGAGCGCAAAAAAGGCGTAGATCAGCCCGATGAAGTAGCAAGCCAGCGCGAAGCGGAGCCAGAGCAGTGCCATAAGCCAACAAATATTGAATCCCAAAGTGTATCCCATGTTGCGTTTTGGGATTCAATTCGGCACGCGTGAAGGCGTGCCGAGATGCGGAGCTTGAGGCTATTCTACGCCCAGACTGGCGAGTACTTCCTCGAGCAGGGATGCGTCGATCACTAACCGTCGGCCGTGGGTCTTTACGTCTTCCAGCTCGTCGAAAGCGCGGAAGAGGCGGAGTTTGGCGGCGGCATACTTTTCTGCTTCGGTGAGGGGACGGCCATGAGCTGCAGCCCACCCAGTCACTGCGTTTTCGGGAAGCAAGACACTGACGGCATAAGTCAGCTTGCGATCAGAGGTGACGTCGAAGACAAATTCCGTCGCGGGGCCCTCAGGATCGTTCGCCAGCGCGGCGCGCTGGCCCACGAAGTAGTACTGGTAGACGTATCCCTGAGTGCCGGCGTAGGTCTTCAGGCGGCGGATGGTCTTCTCTGGAGACATGGGGACATTATGAACCGTCGTTGGCAGCTTGTCGTTGGTCGTTGGCCACATCACCTGAATCGTTTTCTCTGCTGGCGACGGCCCCGGTGCCCTCAATACGCCATGCTGTCGGGGAGGAACAGTGGCCCGCGCGGCTTGCCTTCCGCAGCAGCTTTTATCCGGAACATCAGTTCGCCCCAGGTGGTCGTGCAGTTCACAAAATAGTCGGTTTCAGAGCGCCAGCCGGCATGGGTAAAGCGCAACTGGGTTCCACTGGCAGCACCTTCCAGTTGGAAGACCAGGCGGGTTCCACTCCATTCCGCTCCGGTCTCGACCAACCACTCGCTGCGAGTGGGGGATTCGTTCAGCAATGCCTTCAGCCGATACAGCGTCGCCCTATTGAAGAAGCCGACCTCGATGGCGCCGTTAGCTTCCCGCACATCCGCGGCCCACCACTGGGACCAGCCGTGCGCGGTAGCGACCAGCGGAAAAACGCTGGCAACAGGAGCCGAAATCTGGATGGCGTGGCGAATGTCAGCCATAAATGTCAGCCATGAAACAGAGTCATGTTACTTGCCCCGGGGATGATAGGCAACCTGTTGTTAACAAACGACCGGGAAGCGCAGCACGAAGGTACGGGACATGCCTTGGCGAGAGACTAAGTCTCCGGCAGAGGATTGCCGATATCTCACTTGAAGATGAGCCTTCGCACCAAATGATGTCGCAATGGAATTGGATCGCTCTCGGTGCACTGGCCATCCTCGTGGTCTATCAGCAGTTCCGCATGTACATGGCTCGCCGCGAGTCGAAGAAACGCG
>Ga0210404_10001051_pt1 | contig 12310 bp, 5 predicted proteins | sample IncBWH28MmetaG_FD_155455 | JGI IMG/M metagenome (GOLD analysis project Ga0210404, IMG submission 155455) | Forest soil microbial communities from Barre Woods Harvard Forest LTER site, Petersham, Massachusetts, United States - Inc-BW-H-28-M | ecosystem: Environmental > Terrestrial > Soil >... | reverse complement strand
ACCAGATGCACGAGCGTCCAGGTCTCGGTGGAGGTATTAATCACGGTAATGGTTCTATGCCCTCAGGTAAGGAGACTGGAAAGCCTGGGATTGAACATACCAATCATGGCTGTTGTGGCTCTCAAGGTAGATACTAATCTATGACTCAGATCGTAGATATAGTTAACCGTGCTCTCCAAGTTCCGGGGACTCGTGTGACTGTGTCTGCGGCTGAACTCGCTGCTAATAATACTAACGAAGCTCAGCAGATTAACCTCCAGCTAAACGTGACACGGCGCCAGCTTCTTCGTATGGCGCCGTGGAACTTTGCATTTAAGACAGTAAATCTAGTTTATATCACTTCTAGCCCTGGTACACCCGAGAACACTTCAGCCCAAACCACGCTCTGGCAACCAGGCCAACCCGCTCCACCTTGGGCTTATGAGTATCAGTATCCTGTGGATTGTGTTAGGGCCTGTACGTTAATACCAGCAACCCAGACTGGCTTTGCTGGTGGTATTCCAATCACAACCGCAGTGACAGGCGGTGCCGCAGCGTTCTGGCAAGGCCCTCCGGTCAAGTTCAAAGTCTCCAACGATACATTTGAACCAGTAACGACAGCGGCGGTCGCTTTTGGTGGGGTAGGCCACGCCGTTGGAGATATTATAACTCTAGCTTCAGTACCTAATACCTCGCCGCCTATCGGGGCCCCAGCTCAACTACTCGTGACTTCAATCGATGGAGGCGGAGCTATTACCGGCGTTAGTGTCGTGAATGTCGTACCAGGTTCAGACGAAGTTATCGGCGGTAGTTACTTCGAAGCTCAAATCAATCCAGTAGCGCAGGGCTCAACAGACGGTCTTGGCTCTGGCGCCACTTTCAACCTCACCTTCGGCCCACCTGTTCCACAGCGTGTGATCTTAACTAACCAAGAATTTGCGACTATGTCCTACGTTCAGGATATAACCGATCCTAATATCATGGACGACGCTTTCCAAGATGCCTGGGCTAAGGTTCTCGGGGCTTCAATTACAATCCCGTTAACTGGCGATAAGAAACTTGCAAATCTCGCTATCGGTGCTGCTAATTCTATCATCGAACGTGCCCGTGTTATGGACGGAGTTGAGGGCCTCACTATAAACGACGTAACTCCAGACTGGATACGTATACGGGGCGTAGACTTCCCTGAGCCATACTCTGGACCATATACTGGCTTTGATTGGGGTGGAATGTGGCCGATATTCGGGTAGGAGCGTAGCTTGAGTGACATAGCAGTCCAAGCCTCCTTTAACTCTGGTGAATGGGCTCCAGCTCTATACGGCCGTGTCGATATCCAGAAGTATCGCTCTGGTGCAGCGAAGCTCCAGAATTTCTTCGTAGATTATCGAGGTGGGGCTAGCTCAAGACCTGGTACAGCTTATATCAACCAAGCCTATAAATCCTCAACAGCCATACGGCTAATCCGCTTCCAGGCTAGCTTTAGCGTCGGCTATATCCTTGAGTTTGGCGATTTCTATATCCGCTTCTACTTCCAAGGTAAGGCTGTACTTGAGAATGGCTTCGCTATTACTGGAGCCACTCAAGCCAACCCTTGCGTGATAACAGTCCCAGGGCATAACTATAACATCGGAGACTGGATATTTATCTCTGGCGTCGGAGGTATGACTCCTCTCGATGGCTTGTTCTTCTCAGTTCGAGCTATTGCTGGCTCAGCCGTGACACTCGGTGATCTAAATGGTAACCCTATTAACTCTATCGGCTTCCCCGCATATACCAGTGGTGGACTAGCCCAACGAGACTATACTATACCAAGTCCATTCGCCGCAGCTGACCTAGCGTTAGTTAAATTCGCTGTCTCAACAGATATTATGGTACTAACGCATCCAAGCTATCAAACGCAGATACTAACTCTAAACTCGGCTACAAATTGGACGATAGCTCCACTAACCGTCGGCTCAACAGCTCAAATCCCAACCGGCCTAGTCGCGGCTACAACCGCAGGGGCAGGCTCAGCTCACTTCTCCTATGGTGTAACCTCTATAGATGGTAACGGTCAAGAATCTAATATGTCGGCACCTGTCGATCTTATTAGCAATATTAGGACTGTCCTAGGTTCTAACTCCGTAACCTGGAACCCAGCACCTGGGTCTGTGGCTTATAATGTTTATGAAGCTGAGATAAGTCTATTTGGCGTAGTTCCATCTAATGTTCAATACGGCTTCGTCGGTACACTTCAAGGTACTAAGTTCATCGACACTAATATAGGCCCTAACTTCAGCCTTAGCCCACCTATTGCACAAAGCCCATTCCTCGGCTCAGGTATTGCCTCAGTCGTAGTAACAGCTCCTGGAACTTATACCACCGTCCCTAGTGTCGTCTTCGGCGGTAGCCCTGTCATATCCGCTGCGGCCTCGGCTACCTTAGTTGCGCAAAGCGCCGTAGTTTCAAATGGAGGTCTTGGCTATGTTGTGGGCGATTGGATACAGTTCGCTAATGGTCTTAGAGTTATCGTCGCTAGCGTTGGCTTGGGTGGAGTTACCGGCCTACGTCCTTTAACCTTCCCGGGTTCGAACGCTGGAGCTATAACCTCTGGTTCAACACCAACTAATCCTCTATCCCAGGTGGCAACCTCAGGCTCTGGAACTGGTTGTACTATAAACGCAACTTGGGGAGTTGGGTTCGTAACACCAACCCTAACCGGCCAGGGCTATACTTCGGCTCCATCAGTTACGTTTAGTCCAGCAGGCGCCACAGCGACCGCACTACTTGCGCCTCCAACCTTAACTAACCCATCAGTCTGTGGGTTCTTCCAAGAGCGCCTTATTCTAGCAGCACCAACCTCAAGGCCAGAAACCTTCTTCTGCTCTAAGCCAGGGTCATACTTTAACTTCGATATCTCACTACCAGCTAATGCTTTAGATTCTATTACTGGTACAATCGTCTCGGGTGAACTAAATACCATCCAGTCTATAGTCCCAAGCTCTGCCGGTATGCTTATGCTCACCGATAAAGCTTCTTGGCTTGTTAATGGAGGTTCTAGTGGTTCAGCAATCTCCCCTAGTGCTATCGTCGCCAACGCTCAAAGCTTCATCGGAGCTAATCACGTACCACCGATCGTGGCTAACTATGATGTACTTTACGTCCAATCCAAAGGAGCCGGGATTAGAGACTTGGCTTTCAACATTTACTTTAGTGTCTTTACCGGTACAGATATCTCTATACTGTCATCCCACTTATTCTATGGATTCCAGATTTTGGAGTGGGCCTGGGCTGAATCCCCATTCTACACAGTCTGGGCAGTTAGAGACGATGGGCAGATGTTAAGCTTGACCTATCTTAAGGAACAAGAATTTATCGGCTGGGCTCATCATACTACTCAGGGTGACTTTGAATCGGTTGCGACTGTAACTGAGGCTACTAGTACTATTCCGAATGTAGATGCAGTTTATGTAGTTGTAGAGAGAACTGTTAACGGCCAGACTGTGAAGTATATTGAGCGCTTCGCCGAACGTATCTTCCCAAATATCGATGCTATGGGATGGTGTGTAGATGCAGGTATCTCGTATAGTGGTGCTCCAGCTACAACCTTCTCTGGGGCACAGCATCTTGCTGGGCTTACGGTCACTGGCGTAGCTAATGGTGTTGTCATAGCACCCTTCACTATGCCACTTTCTGGTACCTTCACTCTTGGAAGCCCAGCTACAGATGTGATCATTGGCCTCGGCTTTAGCTGTGATCTACAAACTTTGCCGTTGGATGTTGGCGACCCTTCGATTCAAGGAAAAGTCAAGAAAATACCTCACGCCGATATTCGAGTTAACCAAACACTTGGATTACAGATTGGCCCCGACTTCGATCATCTCCAACCGATGAAGGACTTAGTCATTGGCAATGTCAGTTCTATGTTAACTGGACAAGAGTCACAGGTAGTAAGTGGCTTATATTCTGGTGATACTCGAACATTTTTTGGCTCAGCCTATACAGTCCCTGGGCAATATTGTCTTCGGCAGAGCCAACCTGTTCCAGCCTCAATCCTAGGAGTTTTCCCGGCTCTGGTTCAAGGGGACGATAGATGAATGGGCAAGTCTACTCTGCCACTCCAGAGCAAGTAGTGCAGTGGATCGATCCTGAAGCGACACCTTGGATTGAGGCCTCACGTCCTCTACTAGTTGGAATATATAAAGGTGAGTGTGGTTGTATTCTAGGTACAATCCCAGCTTCAATCCTAGGTGATAGTGCCTACCTCTGGCTCTGGACACCGCCAGTCGTTCCAAAGATCGCCTTCGGCCGCCATGCAAAGCAGGTAATACCTAAGCTTCTTACACTATATTCAGAGTTGATTTGCAATTGCTTCAACCCAGACTCTGCAAGGTGGCTACGCTCACTAGGAGCAATAGATATTGGCCCTAACTTACTTGTCTTCCGGAGGAAGTAATGGCTAGCCCACTTACCGCTGGAGTTGCCGGTGTAGGGATGCTTTCCTCTGTGATCGGTGCTTTTACTCAAGTGGGTGGCGCTGAAGCCGCAGGCCAAGCTCAGCAACAAACCGATCGCTATCTTAGTCAGCAGGCTCTATATAATTCTCAAGTTGCAGCACATAATGCAGCCTTAGCTCGGGAGCAAGGCGAAGCTACCACTCAGAACTATGGCCTTGGGGCTAGTGCTAGGCTAGGGCAGATCAAAGCTACCCAGGCTTCAAGTGGTCTCGATATAAACTCTGGCTCAGCTCTCCAAGTTCAGAAGAGCCAACAACTCGTTTCTAATATAGACATGGACCGCATTCGCTCAAACGCTGCTAAAACTGCTTATAACTTCAATGTAGAATCGGTGCAGGATAGGAATCAAGCTCAACTCTATACTATGGCCGGAGCCAACGCCGCACAGGCGGGACAAATCAGTGCACAGGCTAGCCTTATATCCGGGGCTGGGTCTGTAGCTAGTAAGTGGCTTCAGGCGCAGCAATCTGGAACCTATAGCGGCGGAGCCGACTTTATTAGTAGCGCCATATCAGGCCTAGGCGGGTAGTATGGCCTCACAAGTCCCTTATAACCCAGACCCAAGTGTAGCCCCACAGCTACCTCCGACGCCCTATGGTCGAAACCAACCACCGCCTGGAGCCTTTGGTGGGCTAACTGCGGCTGCTACCGAACACCTTGGCCAGGCTATAAGCCAAACAGGCAACGAGCTATTTGAGCGTGCTAACGCAATGCAGCTCCTTAATCAGCAAGCTGCGGCGGATGAGGCTGCATCGCATTTCCAGATGAAGTCGTCTATACTACACGCTGAGATTCTATCTAAGACTGGTAAGGATGCTAGCGATAGTCTAATTCCAACACTAGATAAAGTAGAGCAGCTCCGGCAAGACGTCCGCCAAAGTCTAAGCTCACCGTACGCACAAGTACAGTATGACCGCGACACCCGTCGTACGCAGGGTATACTGATGGATTCTGCTGGGCGTCATGCAGCTCAGCAGGAAAGAGAGTATGTTAAGGGCAGTCTTCAGGCGAAGAACGATATTACAAACGCCAGTGCTCTAAGCTTCCCCCAGGACGATGTAGCTTATCAACATGCTCTATCTGAGAAGGACCAGATTGCAGATCAAATGCTAGCGCAGCAAGCCTTCCCTGGAGGTAAGGGTGCTAGAGATAATTGGGTAGCGCAGCAAAAATCTACTTTAAGTTCTAATCGTATTGAGGGCGTAGCTAGGACTGGCGATCCATTTGCTGCTGAACGTATGATGTACCAGGCTATTGCCGATAAAAACTTAGTTGGTAAGGATATTGCCGACACTGCTACTAAGGTGCATTTCCTCCAGAATACTGCTGGAGCTAGTATAGACGCTAATCGTATCCTATCTGGTGAAGGCTCAGCAGCAGGAAGTGGACCTGTCCCTCTTAATCAAGCTGCACTCTCCGTTGCTCAGCATCTCTCTAAAGATAACTACGAGCTAATCGGTGCATCCCACGATGGTTCAGGTCAAGCCTTGGGTCGCTATGCTGTGCCTGCGGAGAAACTCAGTTCATGGCTTAAGGAAGCTGAGATGCCAGATATGTCGGCCGCAGATTTCCTCCAATCTCATAAAGCTCAAGATCAGCTTTTTACCACTAGATTTGGTAAGTACCAAGAAGAAACTGGCAATTTTAACGACGCATTCCGGAAGTGGACTGGAGCAGAGGTTACTCCACTTAAGGGAACTGGAACTGCTGAGCAGAAGCAGGCTTTCAACTTCTTCAAATCGGCAGGATGGAGTGATGACTCTGCTCATGCTATAGTAGCAACTCTCAGTGGCGAGAGCGGTTCACACCTAAGCACTATGGCAAATCAAAAAGCTGGGGGCAGGAATTGGGAAGACCGATTCGAACACTCTGATCCTAGTAATGGTATCGCTAATTGGGATAATGAACGGTCCACAGCTATGGAAGCTTGGGCTAAGTCTCGTGGGCTAAATCTAAATGACCGTATGACCCAACTAAAGTTCGTAGACTACGAAGCAAGGCAGATGGGATTCAACCCTGCTGAGAAAGGTGATCCACAGACACTAACTATGAAGTTAACTGGCTCGGCTGAAAGTGGTCAAGGCTATGAGAAGCCTCTCGTCAACAACGGCGCCGATCGCTGGGCTCAGTACAGTGGACAGCGCTACGCCCAAGACCCAGCGATCCAACAAGTCAACGGCCTCCTTGCTAAGAACACACCCCTCGAAGACTTGATGGAACAAGGTAAACGCCTTGCGGCAGACCATGCCCCAAGTAATCCGCTCTATTCAATATATCTAACGAATCGTATTCAGAGCCTATACAACCACCAACTTGCTCAACAGAAAGCCGAGGAATATCAAAATCGACAGATTGTAGATGGAGCTTTAATCCCGGATCAGCAAGGGCATATTCCAGTCTCTCTTGAAGAACTACGCCAACGCCCCGAGGTAGCTCAAGCCTACGATCACTCTTCATCCGAGCAGCAGATAAAATGGCAGAAGGCTTTAATTAATAATGGCCTACAGGGCGGTGTTGACTTCACACTCGATACAACAAAACAATATCTTACACTTCATGCAGCAGCGATTAATCCTGGAGCTACTCCGCAGGAGCGACAAGCTCTCCTAGATACCGACGTTCCAAGCCTTAATATTCCTATGAAAGCAAAACAAATACTCTATAAAGATCAGCAGTCGGTGTATAAGAGTGAGGAAGCTTCGCCACAGATGGGTCGAGCTTTACGAGTTCTAGGCCCAACCCTCGATACTATTGGCCTTAATAAGAAGGATGAAGTTAACTATAATTCTTTTATTGCTCAGCTTCATGACGCTATCCAGGAGCATAATAGAGATTCAACTAAACCTATTAGTGATGATGATATTAAGATGATCGGCACTCAGCTACTTCGAGATCAGCCACAGAGTGGCTTCTGGAGCTTCTTTGAGTTACCCCAGAGGTGGTATCAGCTTCCGGTCGACCCTCAGTACGCGGATAAAGCGAAAGCCGATCCTAGATGGGCTAAGGTCGGTATCGATCCAACCGATGAAATGATCCGGACGATGTGGGTCCAGCAGCAATTCCAACAGTTCTACGCTAAGCAGCAGGCCTCGCGATGAACGACCAATCTAGTATACCTGGCCCTAATACCCAAGGCATGGACTTTGATCCGTTCGACTTCGCTATCACACAGCCACTCCAGCGTGTAGCTGGTTCAGCCGATAATAACCCAGACGAAGCGGCCCGAGCCGTGGACCTCTCTAAAGCCACAGGCGTACCAGCTCCGGTCATCGCCAATGACCTGCCTGGCTTCGAGCAAATCCATAAACAAAGCCTAACAAACCAAATTATGCGCTCTAATCCAGCGCTTATAGACTACGTCCGTTCTCATCCTATGGCTGCCTCGGTCTCCAATGATGATTGGGCAAATCTTGCAGACGTAGCTAAATCTAGCTCTAGGCTACACAGTCTACTTGCTATGGACCCTATTCGTGCTGCTGGCCAAGGAGCTATCTCCGGCTTCGAAGAAGGTCTAGTCTCTAAGCCTATTTTGCAGCAGGGTATAGACCACTGGTATAGTGATAAGCCTCTAACCTGGGCTATAACATCTGCGGCAGCCTTTCCAGCTAATGAATTAATTCGTGGCTTTAACGCACTTATGGGAGCGCAGTTTGGAGCAATTAAAGGTAGTGCTCAGGCTGCGTATATGGCTGCGACAGGTGATGAGGGTGCTGCTGAGGACTTCGGTTATAACGCAGTTCAAATAGCTAATATCATGCTCGCAGGAAGTATGGCCGACGTCTCGGAGCCTAGTGCATTAGTGGGACAAGCTATACGTCAACGTGAGGCTCTACAAGCTGCTAAGCCTTGGACCGATGCAAATCTAATACCACCAAGGGGAGTGCATCCTGCAATTGATGAAAGTCTCATAGACCTAAACTCCGAAGGTGTTAGCCGCCTTAAACAAGTTCTACAAGATAGTCAACGCTCGTCAACTCTAGGACGTAGTTACGAGTCATTCCATATCTTCGTTGATCAACAACATGGAGATACTACAGTTGGCATCCACGGCCCAGCTGTAGCCGCGCTCTATGGCGATAAAGTACCTGAGCCTGGGGATGGCCTTCTAGGTTTTGCTCCACATATCGGCGATCAACTTCTAGCAGCTCATCTTAGTGGCAACGACATTCATATCCCTATTAAGGATTGGCTATCTCAAGATTGGTCTAAGGTCGATCCAACTATCTCTCAGCAACTCTACGATAACATGCGTATGTTTCACGGAGGGGTTACTAAGGCTGAGGCAGAAGTTCCGTTCGAACCTCGGGCGATGGTCGATGCACCGATCGCACAGATTCGTGGTTCGGCAGGGCTAGAGCCTAGATTTAGCCTAGGGGACAGGAAGCTAACGCTAGAACCTGTTAGTATATTACAGCTAGATCATAGATATAATTTCGTAGACTCAACTGGAGTACCCGTTGGTGAATTAAGATTAACTAAGGATGAAGAAGCTAAAGAGTTATATATTGATTGGATTACTGGCCTTGATACGAAGGGTATACCTATAGACATGCCGAATAGTCTAGGCCCCGCCGCAGTACGAGACGTTCTCAGGCAACTTAAGGAAAAATATACTGGCTATACTTTGACTGGTCTTAGAGTATCTGGTGCACGTGAAGTTTCCGGTGGTGGGCTTACGATGCCTCAAGTTAAACTCAGTCTAGATAAAATTCCCAGCGGTTGGGATAAAGTTGACCCCGAAAACTTGAAGTTTGTTGATAATGCTTGGCGACAGCTAGGGCCTAATACCTACGCTAGGTTGTCCGATGCGGCTGACACTGTAATTCATCAAGAACTTCGTCGAATTATCGGTCAGTTTCCACAGTTAATTGCGGCTGATGAGATACACTCATTTGGATACCAGCCTTTAGGGATTATGCAACCAAAGCTAGAGCACCCTCCAATCATTGCTTGGAACGCTCTTAATCCTCTAGCCAAACGGCTAGGCGTAGCTAGCCACGAGGCTATCCATTATCTTAGAGGCTATGGCTTTTTCACCGATTCTGAATGGGCTGAGCTTGGATGGCATGCGATCCAGAATGATTGGCTAGGAAAATATAATATTCGAGAACGTTATTCTCATCTCGATGCTGAGAGACAGATCGAAGAGGCCGTAGCTGAGGGCTATAGAGATTGGTCCTTAGGCGCACAGTCCGTAACTGAACCAACTGGCCTCGTAACTAAAGCCTTCCAGAAGATGAAAGACCTATGGCAGGCTATCTCAGATAAGCTTCGAAGTGTATTCGGCGGGGATATAGACGTTGAGGACTTACTCAGTAGTATACACCAAGGCCGTATCGCTCGCCGAGGGCCACAGAGAGAACCTATTATTACTGGAGTTATGGAACCCAAGTATAGTCTTAGCGAAGAAGACTTCCAAAACATCAAAGCTAATGCCCTAGGCCTAGATGCTAAGAGCTGGAAGAATCTACAGGCTTCGCTCAAGGCCCGACACGAATCAGACCTAGTCGCAGCCGTGGAGCGTGCTGAGCGCCAACAACGCCAGACACAAACTGCTGAGTGGAAATCTAACCTTAGAAGTGTTCGAGCTGAAGTTGAGCGCACTATCCGCCAGCGCCCAGACGTAGCCTCAGACCTATTCGTTAACTCAGGTGAATATGAAGGACAGAAACTTCGGCAGCGTATACCTCTTAAAGCTGATGACTTAACTCCTGAACAGAAAGCAACTCTTCCAGATAACTACTACGCCAAATCCGGTCTTCCCGTATCGGATATAGCTCGGCTCTTCGGCTATCAAGATGGTCAGCATCTAGTCGAGCGCCTTAGTGTAATGGCATCGCAGCGAGGCGACCGCACACCACAAGCCCACCTCAAGTCTCTCATAGACGAAGAGACCCAACTTCGAATGGAGCGGCAGTACGGTAAGCTTGAAGATAATATCATGGAAGCTGCCTCAGATCAGGCTCTAAGCGACACTGATATAAATCTCCTCGTTGACGAGTACCACGCAGCTGGTATGCTTGCAAAGCAACCAACAATCAATAAGAATACTATCAAGGCCCAGGTTCAGGATGCCTTTAGTAAAATCCCACTCAGCGCCGTGTCTAGCCAGAGACTTATGGCTGAGATGGCTAGACATAATCGAGATACCGAACGTTCACTAATCCCTGGTCAAGTCGATGAAGTCTCTGCATTGAAAAGCATGGAACTCAAAGTCAACGCTGGGATGATGGCGGCTGAGGCTCGTAAGACTGAGAAGGAGATGAAGCAACTCGACAAGACCTTGAGGAGCCTACGCCCTAGGGAGAAATCGAACCTCCCTCAACCATATCTAAACTTCCTCCATCAGATCATGGCTCAGATTGAGCGCCCAACCTCCAGCCGCACACCATGGGATTTGAAGAATGAGATTGCGAACCACGATGCAGATCATACGCTAGAAGGTTTCGTAGCTGACCTTAATAATCAAGGCCAAGAGACGCATGTTTGGCCTCAACTTTTTGACAAGGACTGGCACAAGCCCTACAAGGAATTAACTGTCGATGAATTCCGTAACGTCAAAGACAGTATCGATAACCTCAATTATATCGGTAAGCAAGTTAAGAAGATAACCAATGGCACTACTAAAGCAGACCTAGGTGATATAAAAGAATCTCTTATCGCTGCTATACGTGGTACGGGCGTAGAGCATTATGATATAGGCGGTGGGCAGTCAATGTTAACTACCTTACCTCGAACGGCTTTAGCGAAGTCTCTACAGCTAGAGACTATCTTCAACCACTGGGATAAGAATGATCCGTTTGGAGTTTGGACACAGTATGGTATTCGACCTCTCATTGAAGCTGCTAGCGATGAGAATATAACTAAGCGAGACCTAGCTAAGAAGCTAGGGGAGGTATATAAATCTTACAAAGGTGATATGGAGGCTCCAGTCTTTAATCCACTATTCAGAGATATGGTTGGTGGTGATCTTCATACCTTTGATCGGTCTAATCTACTAGCTGTAATGCTAAATACAGGCTCTCGTGGAGGTCGGCTCTCAAATCTAACCTACCTTGCTCAAGGCCACGGTCTTAAAGAAGATATAATCCTTAAGTGGATTGATGATAATGCTACGAAGGACGATTGGGATTGGTGCCAGAAGATTTGGGATTTATTCAAGACTGAGCTGTGGGTACCAGCTCAGAGGATGCAGAGAAGTTTAGATGGTGTCGGAGCTAAAAGTCTTGAGGTACCTCCTATCCAGACTAAATTCGGTACGTATGACGGTGGTTACTACCCTGTTATGAAGATAGCTCAGAAGCAATCGGCGAAGAGTGTGAAGGAAGGTCTACTCGGTGAAGGGTTTATCCGAGCCACGACGTGGGATGGATATGCTCAAGAGCGTACTGGAGCCTATGCGCCGCTTCAGCTTGAACTCGATCCTATGGCAGGCCGCATTGGACAGATCGCCCACGATATCGCCATGAGACCAGCGATACTGAATGCGGCAAAGTTATTTTATGACGACGATATCCGTACTGCTATTACAAGGTATCAGGGTAAGGAATATGCGGACCTTTTGAAGCCATACCTTAGAGACGTAGCCAACGTCTCCAATACCGAAGCTCCAGATGCATTATCTCTGCTAGTAAAAGCTACTCAGAAGAATGTAGCTGCAAGTCTAATCGGATTTAATATCGGTACAGTTGCTAAGCACTTTCCAACAGCACTAGTCTTATCTATGAACGAGGTTGGTCCTGTTCGATTCCTAAACACCTTCAAGAGTATGTTCTCAATCAATGAAGAAACTGGACAGCGTAATTGGGAGTTCGCTAAGAGTAAGTTTGAAGAAA
>Ga0210404_10001049_pt1 | contig 12320 bp, 5 predicted proteins | sample IncBWH28MmetaG_FD_155455 | JGI IMG/M metagenome (GOLD analysis project Ga0210404, IMG submission 155455) | Forest soil microbial communities from Barre Woods Harvard Forest LTER site, Petersham, Massachusetts, United States - Inc-BW-H-28-M | ecosystem: Environmental > Terrestrial > Soil >... | reverse complement strand
CACCAATTTGCATGAATATCAAAAGAAAGGACTTACAAAATTTGCATTCCGTAATTGATTGATTCTAAAGGACATGGTGTTGGTTGTTTTGGACTTGCAAAGGCTGAAATGGCGGCCTGGAAAAAGAAAAAGCGGGAGCAAGCTCCCGCACTCCAAACGTAGTTTCCTATAACGTTAATTGTAGCAGAGAATATAGAAAAGTCAAGAGAAACTTTGGAGTTCTGTGAAACTTCACGAGAAGGGTGCCCTTCGCTACCTGATTAGCGCGTCCCTTTGGGGCTGGGAAGGAGCATTGCGGAGTACCGGCGTGGGAGATAGAATGCCGGGAAGGCCGGAAATCAGGCATGGGTTATGCACTCAAGACGTAAAATTGGTTCCCATGATGAATTGCTCGCTGATACTCTCCCTGGCGCCCGTGGCAATCAAGGCGCAATCTCCCTTGGTGTTCATGGTACTGTCGGCTCTGCTGCTAAGTTTGTCTGGCCCGAGGGCAGGCGCACAAAACCCTTCCCCGCCCCAGCGGGATGCCATGACGGTCGATGGCGCGGTACGGAACTCGGCGGGCGAGCCCGTTGCGGATGCAACTGTGCTCCTTGAAGGGAAAGATCATTCCAATTCCGCGGAAATGAAGACCAGAGCGGACGGGACATTCGTCTTTACCGTTCTTGATCCTGGCACATACATCTTGAGGGCGGAAAAGTCTGGATGGCGCAATGGCGTTTCGAGTCCCCTGGTTATTCCGGCGGGAGCTAAGAAGCATGTCGATTTGGTTCTCGAATCTTTGGCAGGGGCTCATCCCGATTCTTCGAGCGCATCTCGCGCTTCAGCCTCCGCTCCTGCGGCGATGGAATTTGATGACAAACCCAATTTCACAGTCGCGGGCGTCACCGATTGGAACAATACGGGCATCCACGGGTCGGACGCTAGTCAACGAACCAGCGAGGCACTGGTCAAGGAAACACTTGCGCTGAAATCCAGCGGGCCCGATGGAACGTCAACGGGTGCTTCCAACGCGGTTGCTACGCCCGATAGCTCGAGCGAGACTGAAAAGAAACTGCGCGAAGCACGCGAGCAAGCTAAGAAAATGCTTGCGATTGCGGACAAAGCGGATGTGCATCGATTGCTGGGGGAACTGGACGAGCGATTGGGCGATCCGCTGGAAGCCGTGCGCGAGTATGAGCGGGCAACTCTCCTGGACCCGAGCGAACAGAATTATTTCGAATGGGGTACGGAGCTACTTCTGCACCACGCAGACCAACCGGCAGTGGAAGTATTTACGAAAGGATCTCGCGCGCATCCGGATTCGGCGAGACTCCTGGCAGGCCTCGGCGCGGCCCTCTTTGCGGGCGGCTTTTACGATGAAGCGGCGCGTCGGCTCTGCGAAGCCTCCGACCTGCGACCCGCAGACCCCACTCCCTACTTTTTCCTGGGAAAAATGGAGAAGGCAGCGCCCGCGCCACTATCCTGCGCCGAGCAGAAGCTGGAGCGGTTCGTGCTGGACCAGCCCGGGAATGCCCTTGCCAACTACTATTATGGGATAACGCTATGGAAGCGCGACCGGGGATCGGAGAATCAGGCAGGCTTGCGGCAGGCCGAGGCGTTGCTGGAGAAGGCCGTGACCATCGATCCCAAGCTCGGCGAAGCTTACCTGCAGCTCGGGATCTTGTATTCCGCGCGGGGCAGTTTCGAGCAGGCCATTCGCGCTTACAAAAAAGCGATTGAAGCAAGCCCGCAGGTGGGCGAAGCCTATTACCGGCTGGGTTTGGCGTACAGAAGAATTGGTGAAGAATCGAAAGCCGAGCAGGAATTTCAAACGTACGAGAAGGTGGAGAAGACCGAGAGCGCCGCAATCGAACGCCAGCGGCGGGAACTTCGGCAATTCTTGATCATTCTAAAGGACCAGCCGGCGGCCGCTTCGCCTCGTTGAGTAGCGGGACAGGCTATTTGAGTTTAGGTTTGACGGAATCGACGATCCCGCCGCCCTCGCGGATGGTCAGTATCTGATTGGCCTTCACCTGCGTGAAGCGTTCGAGTTTCTGAGTGGTCGGCCACTTGACTTCGAGGAGATCCACCGTTTGGGCCCTTCCGAGGCCGAAGTGGAGGCGCAGGTCGCACTGCGACATGACGCTTGAGCCGCTGTGGACCTCATCCATTTGAGCATGCTTGCCAGTTACGACGAGCACGCGAGCTCCGATGGCGGTGCGATTGCATTTTGTTCCGATCAGTTTGATCTTGAGCCAATTCTGCTGGTTACCACCGTCATTGCGAAGAAGCGAAGGAGGGTCGTTCATATTTAAAACGAGCGCGTCGATGTCGCCATCGTTGTCATAGTCGCCGAACGCGGCGCCGCGGCTGGAGAAACGCTCGCTGATGCCGGGTCCCATCTCGGACGAAACGTCTTTGAATCGCCCATCGCCCAGGTTTTTGTATACCAGACGCGGGTTCTTGTAGGTCTGGCCGGTATCGTGCCCCTCAATCTCCGGGTACACGTGCCCATTGATCTGGAGGATGTCGGGCCAGCCATCATTGTCAAAATCAATGAAGCCGCAGCCCCACGCGACGTATTGGTTGTTGATTCCGATCCCTGCCGAGAAGGTGACATCGCTGAATGTTCCATCTCCGTTGTTATGGTAGAGGTTGCAAGTATCGTCCGCGAAGTTCGTCTTGAAAATGTCAAACGAGCCGTCACAGTCGTAATCGGCCACCGCCACGCCCATTCCTGCTTGCTCGTGGCCATTCTCGCTATAGGCGCAGCCGGCTATCACCGCCATATCGGTGAAAGTGCCGTCGTGGTTGTTGTGGAACAGGATGCTGGGTTGCGAGTCGACAGCCACATAAATATCCGGCCACCCGTCATTATCGAAATCATAGGAGACCGCGGTAATGGAATACCGGGGACCGGGCTTCAGGATGCCCGACTTCTCGGAGACGTCGGTGAAAGTTCCATCTCCGTTGTTATGAAAAAGAACGTTCGTATCGCCCGGTAAACCGCGGGGGCCGCACATAACGGGAATGCCTTTCCACTGGCATTGGGCAGGTTCGGCCTTGGAGGGAGTTTTTTCAGGATCGAGCTTGATGTAATTGCATACGAAAAGATCCAAGCGCCCATCCCGATCGTAGTCGAGCCAGGTGCAGCCGGCTCCCCAGCGGATCTGTTCGTCGTAGACGCCGGCTTTGCGAGCGACATCCGTAAACGTTCCGTCGCCGTTGTTGTGAAACAGAATGTTGTGTCCCCAGAAGCAGCAGAAGAGATCGTCCCAGCCGTCGTTGTCGTAGTCGCCCACGCAAACGCCGGTCTGCCAGCCCGTGCGGCCGAGTCCAGATTTCTCCGTGACATCGGTAAAGGTCCCGTTGCGGTTGTTCTTGTAAAGGTGCGTGGTTGGGGCTTTCCCAGGCGGCCAGTTGGTATCGAAGCGTGTTCCGTTTGTCAGGTAGATGTCCAGCCAGCCGTCATTGTCGTAATCGAAAAAAGCCAGCCCGCTGCCCTTCGCTTCAATAATGTACTTCTTGTGGTCGGCACCGCCCCATACGTTGGGGGCGATTAGGCCGGCTTCGCGAGCGACATCCACGAACACGACTGGAGAAGCAGCCGCTGGATTCGAGATAGACGGATTCGAAATGTGCAGATTCGAAACGGGGGCCGCTTCAAGCAGCGCCGAACTCCTCCATTTCCAGAGTGGAGTTGTGAGCGCATCCAAGAGCGTGCTTCCGAGAACGACTAAGGATGAGCCTAGGAAACGCCGTCGGAGGAAATTCATGGCCTGTGATCGCCGAGAACGAAGTTCGCCACGGTGGAAATCCGCGAGCGATGCAATCCGTTTGTCACGTGTGCGGATCCGTTTCTCTTCATCGGCCCGGTACCTTTGGAAAGTTACGCGGCACAATTCCTGTGCCCTCCTTGACGGCGATGATCCGGTCGATGGGCACATTCGTCAGTCGATCCACCTGCCCGCTCGGCCAAGTGATCTCCAAAGACTCGATCCTGGCGCGTTTCCCCAAGCCAAAATGAATCCGCGGATCATTCGCCGACATATAGCTCATGCCGCCCTTGGACTGTTCAACGTGCGCGGCCCCTTCGGAGGTTAGCTTCAGCGAAGAGCCAATCCCATCGCGATTGGATTTTGTGCCGATCAACAGGACTTCCAGCCAATGATTGGTGTTTCCGCCATCGTTGCGCAAAAGTTCCGGATAATCGCCGCGATTATTGATGGCAATGTCGATGTCGCCGTCATTGTCGAAATCAGCGGTGGCCAGGCCGCGACCGGCGATGGGGCGCATGAAGTCCGGACCCAAAGAGTCTGACACTTTTTCGAACTGGCCCTTTCCCAAATTCCTGAACATCAACAAGGGCTCCTTGTAAGACACTTCGCTGTGGTAGAGATGAACGTTGTCCAGCATGGCGCCGTTCAATTGCAGGATATCGGGCCAGCCGTCATTGTCATAGTCCAGAAACTTCATGGAGACACCGCTCAGCAGGATAGCCTTGTTCCCAATCCCGGAGCGATACGTGTAGTCATCAAAGGTTCCATCCCGGTTGTTGTGGTAGAGGCGATTCAATTCGAAATCAAGGTGAGTGACATAGACGTCTTGCCAGCCGTCGCCGTCCACGTCCGCCGCATCGATGCCCATTCCCGCCTCGTAGCGGCCGTCCTCGCTGGCCGCCAAGCCGGAAACGAAGGAGACATCCTGAAAGCTGCCGTCATGCTTATTGATGAAAAGAAAATTCGGCCAAGTGTCGTTAGCAATGGCGATGTCGGGCCATCCGTCGTTGTTGAAGTCTGCCAGGACCACACCCATGCCCTTCGATTCGGGCTTGCCGACACCAGACGCATCGCTGACGTCGGTGAAAGTGCCGTCATGATTGTTATGATAGAGCTTGGTCTTCTGACCTTTGTAATTGCCCGGATTGCAATAAGAACGGTAGCCCGACCGGCGTTCGCCGCACCACAAATTCGTCTTCGGCGTCCACTCGATGTAGTTGGTGACGACCAGGTCGAGCCAGCCATCCTTATCGTAGTCAAACCATCCTGCACTGGTTGACCATCCGCCTTCGTCGGCAACACCGGCCTTGGCGGTGACGTCGGTGAACGTTCCATCGCCATTATTGCGATAAAGGATGGCGCGGCCGTAGCCCGTCACGTACATATCGGGGTAGCCGTCATTGTCGAAGTCGGCGATGGCAACGCCCTGGCCGTAGTGTCCTTCACCGCCCACGCCGGCTTTTTCGGTGACGTCGGTAAAGGTTCCGTCACCGTTATTGTGGTAGAGCGCCGAGCGCAAGGGATGTGGTGGTTTATAAATGTCGGTGGCGGCCGATTGAACAAAGTAGAGATCCATCAGGCCGTCCTGGTCATAGTCGATCCAACCGACGCCGGTGCCCATGGTTTCGAGGTAATACTTTTCGTCGGTTTGCGTGGAATCCTGACGAAAAGTGATTCCAGCGGATTGCCGAATGTCAGCGTAACGGACAGTTACTCGGGAATCCTGCGTTTTCGGAGTTTGACCAACCACCGCTTGCTGATGTCCGGCCATGCCAATTGCGGCGCTCAGTAAGAGAATTGCGCTGCACGCGACTCCGAATTTGCCCTGAGGGTTCACAGTGTCCGGTCAGCAAGCGACAGGGCCAGTTGAAGTAATTGCTGCCTGGCAACCATGGGCATGGGTTCACGAAGCGAAGAAGGCGCCGCAGGAGCTTTGGCCAGGGCTTCTTCAATTCGATTGACGTCCAGGCCGCCCGCTGCGTTGCTTCCCTTGAAACGATTCAGCACTTCCCGGGCCTTGGTGATTTCTCCCGTTTGATAGTAAAAAACGCCCAAAGTGGAATAACTACCGGGCCACTCCGGCAAAAGGTCCACGGCGCGCTCGAGGTTTTCCGCGGCTTGCGGAGTTTTACCCTGCAGAACTGAGACGATTCCTAAACCCCAGAGGATTTTCCCAGAGCTGGGAATTCGGGCCAGACCTTTCCGCAATGTCTCTTCGGCATCGCTGACATTATTTTCCCGCAGTTGAACGAGGGTGAGCGAAAGATAGTACTGGTCGTTATCAGGATTTCGGCGGATCGCCTCCCGGAAAATTTCTTCAGCCCGGGACGTGTCACCGAGATGCGCGTGGATGTCTCCGAGCAGCGCCAGGAAGGCATCGTCCTCCTGGCCCCGGGCCGACACTTGCCGGGAAGCTTCGAGCGCTTGGGCATAGAGGCCTTTGCGGAAGTAAGCATCGCTCAGGTCAAATTTCACATCGTCGGAATCGGGATTGGCACATAATGCCATTTGGAAATGCTGGATGGCGTCGTCGTACAAGCGGTAACGAGCGAGCAGTACACCCACGCCGGTTTGGGTGCGGTAGTCGCCCGAGCTGATCTGGTCAAGCTGTGCGATTGCCTTTCGAGCTTCCTCGGGTTTACCCAGTTTCAGATAAGTTTCGGCCAACAGGTAGAGGTCTTGCGGCTGGTCCGGGTGTTTCTGGATCTGCTCCGTGAGCTCGGTCAAATCCAGTTGAGTCCGCGCCAGAGAGGAAAGGCTGGAGCGATTGTCAAGGTAATCGAAAAGGTGTTGATACGGATAGGGGCCCGGCGAAGAGTCTTTGGAGAGAGTCTGAAATACATTCAAATCCCTTTGTGCGGCCTCCACCTGATGGAGGCTTCTCTCCACCATGGCCAGCTTGTAATATCCAGCAGCAGCGTTACGGCTAACTTTGACGTATCTTCTTAGCAAATCCGCCGCTTCTTGCAATCTCTTGTTCGCGATTCGCAGATTCGCCAATTCCAAGAGCGCTTCGGAAAAATCGGGGTTCGACCGGAGTGCCTGCTGAAACAGCTCCTCGGCCCGTGCGTGATTTCCCTGGCGCTCCTCGATATAGCCCAAGTTGAAAAGGCAGGAAGCGTTGTGGGGATCCTGCTTGATCCCGTCCTGAAAGTATTTCCTGGCTTCATCGAATCGCCCCAGATGGCGATAAGAGAGTCCCATAAAAGCATACGATCGCGCCGACGGGTCCAGTTGGATCAGGGCTTTGAACTTTTCGATGGCCTTCTCCGCCTTGCCCGACATGAAATAGCTTTCTCCCAGTGCGGCGTGGAGGTCCGCGCGTTGCGGCGCTATCTTCAAACCTGATTCCAGGAGAGGGATGGCGTCTTCGAAATAGTTCTGGGACATACTGACCCGGGCCAGGAGAAAAATGATGTCCGTATTCTGAGAGGCCAGCTTGTGAGCACGCACCAGCAAATCCAGGGCGTCTACCGCCTTGGTCTGATCCGCATTGACTTGAGCCAGCAAGTAGAGGGTCTCCGGTGAATCCGGTTTCAGTTTCAGAGCTCGATTCAGCGCCTGCTCGGCTTTCGCGTATTCGTGGCCGCGAAGATAGGTCTGTCCAAGATTGTAGAGAATCTCGAAAGTTTCTGGCCGTAGTGCGTTGGCCTTTTCCAGTTCAAGTTGGGCTGCGTGGTACTGCTTTTCAGAAGCCAACAGCGCACCCAGCGTGAAATGCAGCTGGACGTCATCTTTACTCTGAGCGGAAAGCTCCGCTGCCACCTGTAGCCCCTCGGCGGTCCTGCGGGCCTGGAGGCAGGCTCGAATGAGGTTGAAGCGAGTTTCGACATTCGAAGGGCGCACACGCTGAAAGTAGATGATGGCTTCGGCAGGCCGACCTGTGGCCATCAAGACCAGGGCCAAGTTGTAGTTTCCATCGCGATTCCCGGGGTCGAGGCGCAGGACTGTCCTGAACTCTTTCTCCGCGAGGTTGGGCTTTTCCTGGGCAACATATACGTTCCCGAGGTTGTTACGAGTTGTGGTTGAGTTTGGTTCGAGCTTCAACGCATGCTGAAACGCCTCCAGCGCTGTTGCATAGTCCTTCTGGTCGCTGCAGATAATCCCCAATAAATTGTAACCCTCCACGCTTGACGGATTCCGTTTCAGCTCTTCGTCAATTTTCTCTTTGGCTTGATCGATCAACCCTTGACGAAACAGTTCTTCCGCTTCCCAGAATTGCGGCTGGATCTTCGAAGATTGCTGAGAATTTTTCTTACTAGGGACAGACTGCTGCGCTGCAGATACTCCTGGAAATAGGAGAATCAAGGCCAGCGCAAAAATTCCGCGCAACTTCCGCGGGCTGCCTGCGATCCTGGATGCATGCTGAAATGAAGCGCCGATATTCATCTTCCCTCTGCCTCCGCGTGCGCTCTCATTGCAGGTCTCGCAAAGTCACTGTAGCATTTGCAGTTCTTTCTGGGCTACCTCGTGCAGCGGTTGTTGGTGCAGCAGTGCCAGCAACACCTCTTTGGCTTTTTGCTTTTCCTCCAGTATCACGTACAGACGGGCGAGATTGAGATAGGCCTGGTCAAAGTTTGGGGCCACGCGGATGCAGGCTTTGAATCTCTCCTCCGCGTCGGAGTTTCGCCGCTCACGGACAAAGAGGACCCCTAGATTGTTCAGCGCGTCGGGATACTCCGGGCGCAAGCTCACCGCTTTTTCCAAGTAGTGCGCGGCCCGTTCGAACTTGTCTTGCCGGGCGTAGAGCATCCCGAGACTGTAGTTGACCTCCGGATCATCCGGTGTAATTTCAAGCGCGCGGCCCAATAGTTTTTCCGCTTCTTGAAAGTCTCCCTGTCGCCGGTAGATGTTTCCGAGATTCGCGAGGGCGGTGGCGTAGCCAGGCCTCAAGAGCAGAGACTGTTTGAAGTTGCGAACGGCCTCGTCCGTCTGACCTTCCTGGGCGGCCACCATTCCGAGATTGTTCCACGCTTCCGGATAGTTCGGACGGAGCTTCACCGTCTGTTCGAGGTACTGCCGCGCATCTTTGGAAGCGTTTCTTCGGAGATAGAGTGTTCCCAGATTGTAATAGGCCTCGGGATCTTGCGGCTTGGCGGCGATAACCTGCTTGAAGGACGCCGCCGCCTGTTCCAGATAGCCGCGCTGAAACATCGCCACCCCGAAGGTGAAGTCGTTTCGTTGGAACGCGTCCTGGTAGAGCACTCCGCCCAGGGGAAGCGCTTTCCGGATTTGATCGGCTTGCGCACCGGTGACGGACCCCAGATCTTCCACCAGCCGTTTGGGATGCACCAGCCCCTGGTACATCTTAACAATCATGGCTTCCTTATCGAGAAGGAGAGAAGCCGGAATGGGCAGATCCCGGCGACGGTCGAACAGGTAACGATAAATGATGTTGTAGATGCCGGCCACATCTTGGGTGGCGAGAAGGTTGGGGAAGGAGAGCCCTTCTTGGGCAGCGAATGATCGCGCAGTTTGTGCATCGCCGGGGTCATCGATGTTGATGCCAAGGATCCTAAGGCCGCCGGCGGTGAGAGTTGACTGGTATTGCTGGAGAAGTCGCAATTGTTCTCGGCAGGACGGCAAAGCAGTCGCCCAAAAGCTGATAAGCAATGCGCTGCCTCGGAACGATCGCAGATCTCGTATGTTGCCCGCGAAGTCGGGCAAGGAGAATTCCGGCGCGCTCAGGGGCTCGATGAGCCAAGTCTCCACGGACGAAGGCAAAAGTTCTGGCTTCTGAGCTTCGCCCGCCCGCGCATAGGAAGGAGGTGAAGCCGCAAAGGGCTTAGCCAGAAAATCTTCGGAGCCTTCCTGAATTTCGATTCGGTGGTTCACAGGCAAGTGCTCGAAGGCCTGCGTCAAGCCGCTAGGCCAGCGGATCGAGGCGTGGACCGTTCCTTGTGCTTTCTCAACGCCAAAGAAAAGTTCCTTGCTGTGCTGGGATAGAAATCCGCAACCGGCCTGTAGATATTTCGTCTGGCGATGGGCCACCCCTTCGACAGTCACCGTGGCCCCGATCGCATCGCGGTTGCTTTTCCGCCCGCGCAAGCGGAATGCGATCGAATTGCCAAGATCCTTCATCGCGTTGCGCAAAATCCGCAGTTGCGGCGCGTTTCGGTTTTTCAGGACGACTTCCAATCGACCGTCCTGGTCCAGGTCGGCAAGTGCAAACGAGCGACTGTCCTCAAGAAAATCCAATCCAACTGTGCCCGAAACTTCCGAGAACGTGCCGTCGTGGTTATTCGCGTAGAAAACATTTCGCTCGCGACCGCTCCAGGAATTGTCCGACCGGATCAGCTCATTGATGGCGTTCCATCCCTGCTCATACTTCAGCAACGGAGTTGCATTCTGGGGCGATTTTGCCACCAGTTGCCGCCAAAAGAAGCTCGAAAGGTCGCCCTTCTCACCCCCCGAGGTTTCGGGCCCTGAAATATAGCCGTTCGCAACGTAAAGGTCCGAGTAGCCGTCGTGGTCAAAATCCCAGGCGTCCGAGCACCAGGCCCAGCGGCCCATCTCTACTCCCGCTTGGCTGCTTACGTTTTGAAATTTCCCATTTCCTTGGTTTCGATACAGCGAATTGCCTTGCGAGTGATGACGGTAAAGCGCGCGGATATTCTCGGGCTCTTTTTCATGAAAGCGATCTCGATCTGAAACTCGAAGTCCAGCGGCGGACCACATGGCAGCACTGTAGATATCCAGTTTTCCGTCGTTGTCGAAATCGAACCAGCAGGCGCTCATTCCCGCGCCGGCGTCCTCGACGCCCGCTTCGGCAGAGACGACGGTAAATTTTCCGTCGCCATCGTTGCGGTAGAGATTGTTTCGCCCAAAGTCGTTGGCCACATAAAGGTCCGGCGAACCGTCAGAGTTGTAGTCGCCCCAGGCGCACGCAAAGCTGTAACGGTCGTTATCCACGTTCAATCCCGCCGCCTCCGTTCGATCCTGGAATATGCCGTTCCCTTCATTGTGAAGCAGGAAGTTCGGCGGGCCATTGCGCGCGTCAAAATAAGGAGTGGGATAGTGATATTGATCGAGGCCCACATAATAGCTGTACAGACAAAAGTAAATGTCGAGAAGTCCATCGCCATCATAGTCAGCGATGGCAGCGTGCGTGAAAGTTCCCTGGGGAGGCTGCACAAAGTTGAAAGCATCGCTTTTGCGCAGAAATTTTCCGTTCCCTTGGTTCACAAAGAGCAGGGGGCCGCTGCCGCGAACCACCAGAAGGTCCTGGAGCCCCTTATTCTCGAAATCCGCGAACAGAGCGCAAGCCGAGCCGTCCAGCACGCCCACTCCGGCCTTTTCAGTCACATCTTCGAATGTCCCATCACCGCGATTGCGATAGAGCCGGTTGGGAAGTCCCGGAGGTTGGCAGACATACATATCATCCAGTCCATCGTTGTCGAAATCTCCTACCGCCAAGCCATTGTTGCCGTAAACGTCGATCCCACACGCCCCGTCGAGAACCGTGCGCCAATAATCGACTCCGTGAAGCAACTGGCTCTTGTACGATTCCGTTTGGCCCAGAGCTTGGGAAGTAATGTCAATGAAAACCGGTTCGCGGGCCCGGCTGAGTGTTTCTCCCGTGGCCTCCCATCGGAGGACTCGCCATGCGTTTGATTCATCTCGTGTCCATTGAGTCAGCCAATGGCCGATGCGCTCTTCGCGCCCCATGTCCGTCCGCGTACCGACAAGGTCATACCGAATGTCTATGTGGACTGTCGGCGGAGAGCCTGCGGTTCCCTCAATCCGCACGATTTCGAATTCAGCCGTCTCCACACGCAAGATCGGGGACAGGTAGGTTTTGATCTCGTGAAGAAATCGCTCGCGGCCCGTTACCACATTGGCCGAGAATTGCCTCCGAATGACCTCGATGCCATTCCCGGAACGGACCGTTTTTTCTTGGGTTGGAACTAGCGGAATGGCTTCGATCGAAGGGTCCAGGAATTTCGCCAATACCGCAAGAGCGGGCGGCGTTGCCTTAAGACCTTGGCTCCATTCATTGAGAAGCCCCATGATTTCGAAAGCGTACTTCTCCGTGGGGTACTCATCCGTGCCAGGAGCAACGAGGCGAAGAACATCATCAAGCGGAGACTTCGCGGGATAGTGGGGCGTTAGACGAAAATCAGCGAAGGGGAAGATGGACGTCCGATCGCCGGAAGTCGCTGGGAGCATCAAGGGGAAGGGCGACGCATGAATGGGAGCCGGAAGAAAAAGCAGCGGTGCCCACCGCATCCTTCTTAAGAAGGTTCGACGCGAAAAAATGTGGTTCTCGTCTTTGTGACGCGTCATCCTGTAGTGTCCGCGCACCGGTGGCCCATCATTCGCATGCTAGCACCCAGGTGAGGCTGATCCAAACACTGCGGCATCTATTCAGAGGGAGCAGGTCCCGAGGAATCTCCCAAAATCAGTTCGGCGGGAATTTGATACTCCCTGCCCTGAGGATCCGGTGAGCGGGAGAGTTCATGAAGGGCATCGGCCGCCATCTGGCCCAGCATGTCTCGGTGCACGTCCACAGTGGTGAGCGAGGGATTGCTATATTCGGCCAGGCGCGTATTGTCGAAT
>Ga0210404_10001047_pt1 | contig 12330 bp, 10 predicted proteins | sample IncBWH28MmetaG_FD_155455 | JGI IMG/M metagenome (GOLD analysis project Ga0210404, IMG submission 155455) | Forest soil microbial communities from Barre Woods Harvard Forest LTER site, Petersham, Massachusetts, United States - Inc-BW-H-28-M | ecosystem: Environmental > Terrestrial > Soil >... | reverse complement strand
AAAGCACGCCCCAGGCGCCTTGCGCGTCACGGATGCCGACGGCGCCGGCGAACTTATCGATGGCCGCGGAAAGCTCCACGCCGTTTTCCAGTACTTCGCGAGCGAGGGCATCGGGAATCTCGATGCCCCCGGAACGTCCGAAATGGCCGCGCACTCCGTCGGTCACGCACGCCCAGCTCTCCAGGAAGACGCGCCGGCGGCCGTATTGCTTCAGCGTCGCGCGCCAGCGCATCTCTTCCGCGGACGCCCCTTCTTGAACAACATCGAGCCCGCCCTCCAAGCCGACGAAGTAGCGCCAGGCAGCGCCATTCTGCCGCGCCAGATGAACAAGAGCTTCGGCGCGTTGGCGCGCGCCGCGCATCAACTCCTCGCGCGAAGCCGGCGTGTGGCCGACTCCGCTTTCCACTTCCACACCGACAACTTCGAATTGGGTATTGGGCGCGAGAAGACTCGAAAAGGCTTCGAGCGCTTCGGTGACTGCATGGAGCTTCGGGCCACGCTTGCTGCCGACGGCCACAATGATTTTTTCCATGTGCATGAAAGCCAGTGCGCCGATTCTAACGGTATTTGGAAGAAAATTTCACTGGGAATTCGCAAGCCTGAGGAAAACTCGGCGCCAACATGCTCGAGAGCTCATCCATGGATTGCGAGAAATCCGCTCAGCGGTGGACGACCACGGACGCTTCGGGAATGCCAGTCTTGAGCAGCTTGGCGAAATGCTGCGGCAGCACGGGGCGGCTGAAATAGTAGCCCTGCGCCTCGTCGCACTGGTGCTCCCGGAGGAACTCCAGTTCTTCCTGGGTTTCCACGCCCTCGGCAACGACCCGCAGATTCAGACTTCGGCCCATGCTGATGACGGCGGTCACGATGGTGGTATCGTCGCGAGCGGTGGTGATTTGACGGACAAACGATTGGTCGATCTTCAGCGCATCGATCGGGAACTTCCGAAGATAGCTCAAGCTGGAGTAACCAGTTCCGAAGTCATCGACAGCGATCTGCACGCCACTGGCTCTGAGTGTTTTGAGCACAGAGGCGGCCGACTCGGCGCGCTTCATCAAGACGCTTTCGGTCAACTCCAGCTCGAGTGATTTCGGATCCAAGCCCGTTTCCTTCAGTGTAGTGAAAACGCTCTCCAGAAAACCGTCGTCACGAAATTCCATCGAGGAAATGTTCACGGCCATAGTCGCCAGCGGCAGCCCGGCATCCACCCAGGCCCGAGCCTGTTTGCAAGCTTCACGAAGAACCCACTGGCCAATCGGAAGAATCAAGCCGCAGTCTTCCGCAATGGGAATGAACTGCGCCGGAGAGACCGGCCCTCGCGTGGGGTGCGTCCAGCGGATCAACGCTTCCGCACCGGTAATCTCTCCAGTCCTCAGATTGATTTTCGGCTGGTAGTGCAGCAAGAATTCCTGCCGTTCCAGGGCACGCCGCAGATTCTCCTCAATCGATTGCCGTTCCACGGCGCGGACGTTCATAGCCGGCTTGAAAAATTGATAGCTCTGACGGCCATTTTCCTTGGCCTGATACATCGCGGTGTCCGCGTTCTTGATGAGCGTCTCCGCGTCCTTGCCATCGTCGGGATAGACGCTCACCCCGATGCTGGTGGTGACGTGCAGGTCGTGATGGTCAATGGAATGAGGCTCCGCAACCGCCTGCAGCATCCTGAGCGCGGAAATGGCCGCATCTTCGGACTGCTCCATTTCCGAAAGCAGCACGACGAATTCATCGCCTCCTTGCCGGCTTACCGTGTCGGAGCTGCGAACGCAGTTCACCAGGCATTTTGCGATGGACTGAAGAAGCTTGTCGCCGATAGGATGTCCCAGGGAATCGTTGATGTGCTTGAAGCCATCCAAATCCAAAAAGAGCACCCCGACTTTCTTGTTATGCCGCGGCGCCAAGGTGATGGCCTGGCTCAGGCGGTCATTGAAGAGCATGCGATTCGGCAAACCCGTCAGAAAATCGTGCTCGGCGGAATGCGTCATCTGCACCACCATCGCCCGGGCCGCGCTCACGTCGCGGAAGACGATGACCGCCCCGGTAGCTTGTCCTTCCCGGTTATGGATGGGGGCGACGGAGTCTTCGATCGGAAACTCGAATCCGTCGCGCCGGATAAGAATGCAGTTCGAGGGGAGGTGCACGGTGCGGTTTTGGCCCACGGCTATTTCCATTGGATTGGGGGTGGTATCGTGGCTGGTGGCGTCCTGGATTCGGAAAACTTCGGCCATGGGCCGGCCGGTAGCTTCTGCCCATGACCAGCCGGTCATCTTTTCCGCGACAAGATTGAGGAAAGTGATATTCCCGGAGATGTCCGTGCAGATGACCGCGTCGCCGATGCAGTTGAGCGTGACTTGAGCGCGCTCCTTTTCCACGAACAGCGCCTCTTCGGCATTTTTCCGCTCGACGGCGTAGCGCAAAGCTCGAAGAAGACCGCGGGCATCCAGTTTGCCTTTAATAAGATAGTCTTGTGCGCCTTCCTGCAAGGCTTCCGTAGCGAGTGACTCGTCGTCCATTCCCGTGAGCACCACCAGAGGAGTACGAGGCGCGGCGGCGTGAGCCCGGCGCACCGCTCCCAGTCCTTGCTCATCCGGCAAGCCGAGGTCGAGCAGGATGATGTCGAATAGACCCGACGCGAGACGGTGCTCGGCGTCGCTCATGCGCTCCACGTGAGTCAGTTCGGTGTTGTGTAACCCCTGCTCGCTGAACATCTCGCGGAGCAGGCGGACGTCCCCGGGATTGTCTTCGACCAGGAGAAGTACTTTGATCGATTTAGGGATCATTTGCGTGGACTCTTCGCCGGCAACTTAACTTCAGTTAGCCAGAAATCACTGATGCTCTTCACCAGGCTTTCGAACTCGTCCAGTTGCACAGGTTTGCTAAGGTAGCAGTTAGCCCGAAGTCGATAGCTTTTCACGATGTCCACCTCCGCTTCGGATGTGGTCAGTATTACGATAGGAATTGTTCTCAGGTTCTCGTCCTCCTTGATATGGGCCAGAACTTCGCGGCCATCCATTTTGGGGAGATTCAGATCCAGCAAAATAATGTCCGGGCGGGGAGCTTTGGTGTGGATCCCCTGGCGGCTCAGAAAGGCCATGGCTTCCACTCCGTCGGAAGCCACATGCAAATGGATGGACTCATTGGCATCGCGGAAGGCTTCCTGGGTCAGGCGCACATCGCCGGGACTGTCTTCGACCAGGAGGACCTCGGTGGGCTTTCCCTTTCGGGGGATGGAATTCATGGCTCCCTCTCTTTTCCGGTCACCACTAAGCAAAAAGTGTGGCCGTGCCCACGCTGCGACTTGATCGGCACGCGGCCACGACACGAGCCCGGTTCGTAAGGCATCTTTCGGAGCAAACAGGCGTCCCCGAGGCTGTCTTCGGTCCGTAGAAGTATCTTGATCAAGGGTCTGCTCACGCGCTTTGCCTTTGCATCGGCAACTTGACCTTGGTCAGCCAGAAATCGTTGATGCTTTTCACCAGGCTCTCGAAAGCATCTAATTGCACGGGCTTGCTGAGGTAGCAGTTGGCCTGGAGTTGATAGCTTTTCGCAATATCCACTTGCGAATTGGAAGTGGTGAGGATCACGATCGGAATTGTCTTCAGGCTGGAATCCGCTTTGATCTGCGCGAGAACTTCCCGGCCATCCATTTTGGGCAGGTTTAGATCCAGCAAAATGATGCCGGGGCGAGGAGCACGGGCATGTACGCCCTCGCGCTTTAAAAAGGCCATGGCCTCCAGGCCGTCCGCGGCCACGTGCAGGCGGATCGAGGAATTGACTTCGCCGAAGGCTTCCCGCGTCAGCCGCACATCGCCCGGACTGTCTTCCACCAGGAGAACTTCTACGGGCATCCCATTTTCTCCGGTGACTTTCATGATTCTTCCTCAATTCCGGCCAGGGCAAAACTAAACGTGGAACCCTGCCCGGGCTGGGATTCGACCGAAATGCTGCCGCCATGCCGCTCGACAATCTTTTTGCAGATGGCCAACCCAATACCTGTCCCGGCGAACTCTTCCCGTTTGTGCAATCTCTGGAACATGCCAAAAATTTTTTCGAAATATTGCGGGTCAATTCCCAGGCCGTTGTCTTTCACGGCAAACATCCATTTCCCGCCTCCATTTTGCATGGCGGAGATGTGTACCTTCGGAATTCCGGGGCTTTGGTACTTGATGGCATTGCCCACAAGGTTTTGAAACAACTGAATCAGTTGCATCTCGTCCGCCGCGACGGGGGGCAGCGGATCGTGGGTCACCAGCGCGCCGCTTGCTTCGATGGCCCCGCGGAGATTGATGAGCGCGCGTTCCAGGGATTCTTCGCTGGAGGTATTGAGCAGTTCCTGTCCTTTGGTCCCCACACGTGAATAGGCCAGCAAATCCTGGATCAAACGCTGCATGCGGCTGGCCCCATCCACAGCGAAAGCGATAAATTCATCAGCATCGGAATCCAGCTTCCCTTTGTACCTCCGGGAAAGAAGCTGCGTATAACTGGCCACCATGCGCAGTGGCTCCTGCAAATCGTGGGAGGCAATGTAGGCAAATTGCCCCAACTCGTCATTCGAGAGCTTGAGTTCCTCCACTTTGTTTAGAAGATCCGCTTCGCCCTTCTTACGCAAGGTGATGTCGCGGATCGCGGCCGTCACCAGGATACCCTCGGTGCTTTCCAGAGGACTCAGCATGAGCTCGATAGGAAAGTCGCTTCCATTCTTCCGGCGCCCGATCAGTTCAATCCCCGTGCCGATCTGCTGTGCCAGAGCGTCTTCCGCGCTTCGAAGCGCGTCCGCGACCAATCGTTCCGCAAAGCCCTCCGGGATGATGTTCTTTACCTTCTGACCTAGCAGTTCATCGCGGCGGTATCCAAACTGTTTCTCTGCCTGAAGATTCAGAAGCACAATCTCCCCGCCCTGGTTCACCACCACCATGGCGTCCGGCGCGGCTTCCAGCAGCCCGCGGTAGCGCTCCTCCATCTGCGCCAGATGCTTCTCCGCGCCCTTGCGCGCGCTGATGTCGCGGATCGCGGCCGTCACCAGGATGCCCTCGGTGCTTTCCAGCGGGCTCAACATGAGCTCGATTGGAAAATCGCTGCCATTCTTCCGCCGCCCAATCAGTTCAATCCCCGTACCAATCTGCTGCGCCAACGCCTCGGCCGCGCTTCGGGTACTGTCAGCAATCAGCCGCTCCGCAAATCCCTCCGGAATGAGATTCTTCACTTTTTGCCCTAGCAGTTCATCGCGGCGGTATCCGAACTGTTTTTCCGCCTGTACGTTCAGCAGCACGATCTCTCCGGCCTGATTCACCACCAGCATGGCATCCGGAGCCGCTTCGAGCAGCCCGCGATACCGGCCTTCCATCTGCGCCAAGTGCCTCTCCGCACTCTTGCGCACACTGATGTCGCGGATGGCCGCCGTCACCAGGATGCCTTCGGCACTCTTCAGGGGGCTCAGCATGATCTCGATGGGAAATTCACTTCCGTCCTTCCGGCGTCCATTGAGCTCAATTCCCGTGCCGATCTGCTGCGCCAGCGCGTCTTCTGCCGATCGAAGAGCATCCGCGATCAACCGCTCCGCGAATCCTTCTGGAATTATGCTGGTCACCTGCTGCCCTAAGAGCTCGTCACGGCGGTATCCGAACCGTTTCTCCGCCTGAAGATTCAGCAACACGATCTCCCCGCTCTGGTTCACCACCACCATGGCATCCGGCGCCGCTTCCAGCAGACCGCGGTACTTCGCTCCTGATTCCTTTCTCTCAATGAGATCCCGGTTCATTTCAGAAGACCCCCGGAGCTCTCCGGCCGGGTCGCGCAAGGCGATGAAGGAGAAATCGTTAGAAATCGCGAGCCCCTTTCCCTGGACATGACCATGCCGCGGCAGGAGATCGCACCCACGGCAAGTAAGGTCAAAATGGCGGACCCGAACGCGAGTTGCGCCTTGCGGCTCAGCGCCGACTTCGTTGTCATCTCACACCAAGTTCGGAAGGGAGTTTCTATTCCGGACACGACCCTGAAGGCTGTAAGAGGGCAGCCTGAAGCTTCATGCCGGTTTTTCGAAGGGAATTTAATCCTACACCAGACAGCTCCATGGTCAAGCTGGGTTTCCAGCCAAATGTCCAAGGGGCTACCGCCTTCTTTTCCGCTCACCTCAGGGGAGCGACAAACTGCCTTGGAGCTGCCTGCGGCAGCGTGTAACAGTTCGCTTCCGAGTTCGCCAGGGTTCGCGCCACACCCGACGCATCGATCGGCTTGGAGAAGAAGTACCCCTGAGCGTACTCACAACCAAACGATTTCAGCATGCTTACCTGTTCGCTTGTCTCCACACCTTCGGCTACAACTTGCATCCCCAGATTGCTCCCAAGACTCAAAATGGTCTTCACGATTTCCTGACTTTCGCTGTTGTTCAGCATCTCGGAGATGAAGGAACGGTCGATTTTCAGTACATCCAGGGCAAAGCGGCGCAAGTAACTCAACGAGGAGTATCCCGTGCCAAAATCATCGATGCACAAGCTCACACCCAGCGTTCTGAGTTGGCTGAGAGTTTGCCTCGTGCGCTCCTCATCGCGCATGGTCACGCTCTCGGTAAGTTCCAGTTTCAGGTTCTCGGGAGCGAGGCCGGAGTCTTCAAGGATTTGTGCGATTTGGCTCACCAAATCCGGCTGAGCAAACTGCCGGGCGGAAATGTTTACCGCCACGCTAAACGGAGGAGTGCATGGGAATTGCAGGTTCCAGGCGCGCATCTGGCGGCAAGCTGCCTGCAAGATCCAGTTCCCAATCCATAAGATCAAGCCTGTCTCTTCGGCCACGGAGATGAATCCTCCCGGCATCACTAGTCCAAAGTCCGGCCGCCGCCACCGAACCAAGGCTTCGAAACCGATGATGTGGCAATCGCGCAAGGCAACGATCGGCTGGTAGTGAACGCAGAATTCCTCGCGTTCCGTTGCCAGGCGCAAATCTGTTTCTAGCCTCAGGCGGCCGGCGGCCTTGGCGTGCATCGAGGGATCGCACATCTCATAGCGGGCCTTGCCCAACGTTTTTGCGCGGGACATCGCAGTATTGGCGTCGCCCAGCATGTCTTCCGCCGCGCTGTATCCGCTTCCGCTAAACGCAATGCCGATGCTTGCCGTCGTGAACACTCCTTGCCCATCGATAAGGAATGGCTCCTGAATGTTCTTCTGAATTCGTTCCGCCACCCGGATTCCCTCGCTGGCATTGTGAATGTGATCCAGCAGGATTGTAAATTTGTCGCCGCCCAGCCTGGCCAAAATGCCGCCCTCCTCCGGCTGACCGGCCATCCCTCCGTCTTCCGCAGAACGCAGGATGGCGTCATCCCGCCGGATTGAACCCAGCAACCGGTCCGCAATCTGCACCAGAAGCCAGTCGCCGGCGGCGTTGCCGAGGCTGTCATTCACGACTTTGAATCGATCCATGTCCACGGATAACACTGCAAAATTGTAGCCCGGGTGTTGTATCCCCCAGGTCACGCAGAGAGCCAATCGCTCCAGAAAGAACGCCCGGTTCGGCAGTTGCGTGAGCGGGTCGTGCAGCGCATCGTGAGTCAATTTGTCTTCCAGTTTCAGGATGCGCTCGCCGGCGCGCAATCGTGCCTTCAGCTCTTCTGCGTCACAAGGCTTGGTCAGATAGTCGTCCGCGCCCGCTTCCAAACCGCTGACGACGTCCTCTTTGGAATTCCTCGAGCTGAGCAGAATGATGTAGATGTACGGATACTCGGAGTGCCGGCGGATCTCCCGGCAAACACTTAGCCCGTTAGTCTCCGGCATTAGCCAATCCAGCAGCGCCAATCGCGGACCATCTCTTCTCGAGAGCAATTCCAGAGCCTTGCGCCCATTCTCAGCGGCGATTACTTCAAATCCCGCGCGTTCGAGCATCTCTTGAAGAAGACGGCGCGTCATGGGATCGTCGTCGGCAATAAGAACCCTCGTCGCCTCGCCTTTTCCTATGTGTTTCGATCCCGCAACCATGTAGGACCTCCCGACTATTTCGCAGCTCACGCGCGGCCAATGTGCCTGGGCAGGCAGCCGAATGACACCACAAGCAGATCTTGGCGTTTTGTTCCTATGAGCTGGAGGAGAGGACGCAGCAGCTCTGGAAGGAGATTCTGGAAGGGGAATTAAGTATTCGCCGTCGAGTGGGTAGAGTCAAAGACTATTTCCGTCGATAGCACCAACTGGCCACTCTTCCAGATGGAAGCCTGGGTACGCCGGCTTATACCGTGTGTCCGCCCCGTGTAGAAGCATTGCTCCCTCAAACCGGTACGCACCTATGAATTGAATGGAGTGACTCAGCGTTGGAAGCAAACGGAAGTTGTTTCTTGGTGTTCGGGTGCTCGCCGTGGGAACTGCCGGAGTGGGGAGAATGGAGCGGCCTATCGGAATCGAACCGACACCTGAACCTTGGCAAGGTTCCGTACTACCACTATACTAAGGCCGCTCAATGACTCTCTTTTTATAGCATGCCCGCAGGGCAGCTACAAGCCTGGCCCGTCATCTCCGTCGAAAAGCCAAACACACTAGGAACTCGAATGGTTAGGAAACTTGCGTGATGCGAGCGGACTTCACCACCGGCGAGCGCCGCTGCCGCTCCGCGAAGCGCGTGGCTTTGTCCTTGTCGGTATAAACGCGGCCGAACTTCTCGCCATCCGCGTAATAGACGCTTACCAGAAAATGATGGTGTTTGCGACGCCGGTCTTTACTGAAGGATGTCTTCCCTCTTCCGGAGATTTTTTTCGTACCATTTTTGGTCACGGTAACCATCCCTGTCGGTTGTGGATTAGCCCAGCACTATCTCAGGGCGGCGAGGGCCGCACAAGTACCGGAGAAGATAGTAGCACGCGCTTTATTACAGTCATAAAGGTATCTAGTTCGAACAGGTAACAGCTGCCCAGAACAGGAGGAATGCCGCGGCTCTTTTCGAGCGCCCGCCCCTGCCCTTCTCTTCGAAGACGGCGCGGACGGAAACAACGGAGACTCCGGCCACGGCATCGAATAAAGGTCTGCAATTCGTGCTGTATCGCTCAGGCTTCCGGCAGGCCAATTTGTCAGAAAAACTTGTTGCCGGCCATGAAACATTTTCCGGTTTTTTTCGTCTATATAGGTGAAGGAGAACATAAGCTGAATGTGGCGGAGAAATCCAATGATGCTCACAGTGACAAAAAAACCGCCCCTTGTGGAAGATCTGCGCAACCATTCGCAGGAACAGATTGCCGAACTCCGTCTGCTTCTTACTTCGGGCGCGCCTTCGCGGCCGGACCCGCGCCGGCCCGGATTCTATGAAATCGAAGGCCACGCGGACACCTACTACGTATTCAAGTATCCAACCGGCACGAAAGTGCTGCTCCTTGGCGCCTGGGAGCGTGAGAGCGACCCGGTAGCCACACTCGTGGCGTGTTCCTGTCCGGCTGCGTAAAACCCCTTTCCTTGAGAACAAATAGCGTGATAGGAGCGTCCCGGCGAAATCCGGGACGCTTTTTTTAGTCTTCTTCCAGGTCCAACGCCGCGGAGTTGATGCAATATCGCATTCCGGTTGGCTGCGGGCCGTCCTCAAAAACGTGGCCCAGGTGTGCATCGCACCTGCTGCATTTCACTTCCGTCCGGCGCATCCCGTGAGTCGTGTCGGTCTCCGCCTCCACCGCTTCTTCGTTCGCTGGCGCGTAGAAGCTGGGCCAGCCGGAGCCGGAGTGATACTTTGTGTCGGAGCGAAACAGCGGCTGGCCGCAGCAAACACACTTGTAAGTCCCCGCGGTCTCCGTATCCTCGTACTCTCCGGTGAAAGGTGGTTCGGTGCCTTTTTGTCTGGTTACATAGTATTGATTCGGACTTAGCTGCTTCTTCCACGCTTCATTATCTTTGCGGACCTTCTCTTCCATACCCTCTCCCTGTGACGGCATTCGCTCTGGTGCATCCCGTGCAATATCAGATTCAGCGCACCGCCTTGAAGTTTCATCCGTGCGCCAAAATACTAGTGATGTATCAGGACGCCGTCCAGAATTCCGCCATGAAAGAAGCCCTAGCCACCAAGTATCCAGAAAAACGGCGCGGCCGCAGAGCGAAAATAGCGCGCCCCGTCCGCGTGCGGCCTTCCGAACCTCGGGATGACCACTTCGAGGATCTGGCCGTCAGTGTGAACGCCTCCGAGGATGGCATCTATTTCGTCTCGCGGCTGAAATCCTATTACAAGGGCATGCGCGTTTTTGTGACCTTTCCGTACAGCTCTCCACACGACCCCATGAATTGCGAATATGTCGCGCAAGTCGTACGTGTGGAGGAATTGCCCAACGGGAAGTTTGGCGTCGCCGTGCACCTGCAGATGTCGGTAAATTACGGTTCCTAGGTCTCGGGAAGTTTCATCTCATTTCTCCGCGTTCTCCGTCGTGCTTCACGCCTCACCTCTCAGGTAGAATCGGTCCCATGATCGAGACAGTTCTGGGCCGGACATGGCCCGTCTTTCGAGGCCAAGACGAACTGCAAGCCGCATGTTCCCAAGAGGAATTTCGATGAAGGCTCACTTGCCTGTGCGTCGCGCCATTCTCGAGCGCCGCACCTATGAAGCTCCTGCCGAGCGGCGCTCCGGCAAGTTGCGCCTCGACTTCAACGAAAACACCACCGGTTGCTCACCGGCGGTCCGGCGCGCGCTGGCGAAACTAACTTCTAAGCAAATCGCCATGTATCCGGAATATCAGGCGTCAACGGTTCGCTTGGCGCGCTATTTTCGAGTGCATGCCGAGGAACTGCTTCTCACGAACGGTGGAGACGACGCCCTGCGCGTTTTCTTCGATACCTTTGTCGACTCTGATAGCAGCATCCTGATTTGCGAGCCGACTTTTCCGATGTACCGCTACTATGCGGAAATTTACGGCGCGCGCATCTCTGTCCTCCGCTATGACAGGGAGATGAATTTCTCCCTGCGGGATGCCCTCGCGGCACTGCGCAAAAAGCCTCGCGTATTCTTCCTCGCGAATCCCAACAATCCCACTGGCACGCTTCTTGGGCTGAGGGAACTGCGCGCGATGCTGGAGACCGCCACGCACACGGCGGTGGTCATCGACGAAGCGTATGCCGAATTCTCCGGTGTCACCGTCGTGCCGTGGATTCGCAAGTACCCCCAACTATTCGTCGCCCGCACTTTTTCAAAGGTAGCCGGGCTCGCAGCTCTGCGCCTTGGTGCGGTGATTGCCTGCCGAAAATCTCTCGCCTTGGTTCGCCGCGCCATGCCTCCCTTCCCCGTAAACATCGCCGCCCTGGCGGGGGCGGAGGCCGCCGTGGCCGACCGCGCCACCATGCGAAATTACGTCAATGAAATCAAGCGCCTGCGCGCATGGCTCGCCGCAGAATTGAAAGAGCTAGGCGTAAGATCCTACCCAAGCGCGGGGAATTTCTTGCTCGCGGATTTTGGACCCGCAGGGTCGTGGCTATTTCGAAAGCTCGAGAAACAAGGAATTCTGTTGCGGGAGCGAAGTCACGACATCGGGCCGGGCTTCGCGCGCATCACGATTGGCACTCCTTCTGAAATGCGCCGGTTGCTGAAAGCCATTCGAAAGGAATGGAACGCGCAGTCTTGAATGCTGGTCCATTTCTCTTTCCCCTGTTTTGCCCGATACTCAGCTTGGGGTACGATACGCCACCATGCGAAACAAAAACTTGTATTACCTGTTTCTTTGCACCATGTTGGCGCTCCTCTCGGCAGGGACGTACGGGCAAACAACACCGCCGCCAGCGAACGCTCTTCCCTTCACCCTGAAGCCGTTGGGCCATAACGTCTACGCGGCCATCGACGGCCCCAAAGGCGAAGCCGGCGCAAACGCCGGATTCGTTATCGGCGATGACGGCGTTCTCGTCATCGATACGTTCGAGAATGAAGCCGCCGCAAAACTGCTCCTCGCCGAGATTCGAAAGCTGACCAAGCTTCCCATCAAATTCGTCGTGAACACCCACTACCATCTCGATCACGTCGCCGGAAACGCCGTCTTTAAAGAAGCTGGCGCCGTTATTCTGGCTCAGCGAAACGTCTCCACCTGGATTCACACCGAGAACTTGAAATTCTTCGGAAAGAATATCAAGCCCGAACAAAAAAAGATGGTGGAAGAACTTGGATCTCCCGAAGTTCTTTATGACTCGGGGATCGAACTTCTGGTCGGTTCGCGGCGAATTCTCGTGCGTGTCTACCCAGGCCATACCGGCGGCGATTCCGTAGTGATGATTCCTGACGCAAAAGTGGCTTTCTGCGGTGATCTTTTTTGGCGAAAGACTCTGCCAAATCTGATCGACGCTTCCACGGAAACGTGGATTCGGACGCTCAAGGAGCTCCAGGCGTCCTCAGTGGCAACTGCGTATG
>Ga0210404_10001046_pt1 | contig 12335 bp, 10 predicted proteins | sample IncBWH28MmetaG_FD_155455 | JGI IMG/M metagenome (GOLD analysis project Ga0210404, IMG submission 155455) | Forest soil microbial communities from Barre Woods Harvard Forest LTER site, Petersham, Massachusetts, United States - Inc-BW-H-28-M | ecosystem: Environmental > Terrestrial > Soil >... | reverse complement strand
CAAGAAGCGGCCGGACCGGCTCAGCGCCCCCGAAGGCTGGACCTACGAGGCGGGCGAAAGTCACTGACTAACCACCGGTTGTGAATCGGATCCGCGCGCCTGCCACGCGCCGTCCGTCGCAAGCTCGCACCGAAGTGGGGGGTAATATCTCGCGCCCCCAACCCTGCGAGCCTCGTTGAAGGTTCTGACGGATCTGTTCGAGCCGGCGACCGATCACGAGCTGATCAGCTGGCTGTTCATCAAAGGTCTGGCGCTGGTGTACGCCGCGGCGTTCATGTCGCTGGCGGTACAGATCGACGGTCTGGCAGGCCCCGACGGCATTCTGCCGTTTCAGCGTTTGCTGGACGGCGCCTTCGCCGAACAAGGCTATGCCGCGCTGGCTCGACTGCCGACGCTGTTCTGGCTGAACAGCAGCAGCGCGGCGCTGCAGGGCGCCGCTTACGCCGGTGCCGTCGTTGCGCTGCTGCTGGCGCTCGGCTGGGTCCCGCCGCGGCAAGCGCTGATCCTGCTGTTCGTGCTGTATCTGTCGCTGGTTCACGCGGGGCAGATATTCATGAGCTTTCAGTGGGACACCCTTCTGCTGGAAAGCGGCTTCCTGGCGATCTTCCTGGTCGACGCCCCGACCCGGCTGATCGTGCTGTTGTTCGACTGGCTGCTGTTCAGACTGCGCTTTCTGTCCGGGTACTTCAAGCTGGCCAGCGGTGATCCATCGTGGCGCGACTTCTCAGCTCTGAACTATTACTTCGAAACCCAGCCGCTGCCGCACGTCGGTTCGTGGTACGCGCATCAATGGCCGGACTGGATGCTCAAGGCGGGTGTCGGCTTCACGTTGTTCGCGGAACTGATCGTGCCGATGTTCATCTTCCTGCCGCGCCCGTTCCGGCTCTTTGCGGCGGCGACCACCATGGTGGCGCAACTGCTGATCATCGCGACCAGCAACCACAACTTCATCAACCTGTTGACGATCCTGCTGTGCCTGTTTCTGCTGGATGACCGGATCGTCGCGTTCTTTCTGCCAGCATCGGTCAGCGACCGGATTCGAGGCGACGCCGGGCGGTCCGCTCCGGGCCCGCGCGCGAAGGCGCTCACCGGCGCCGTGGCGCTGCTGATTCTGGTACTGAGCTCGACCATGATGATCGCTTCACAGGCGCGGCGGCCGCTGCCGCGCGCGCTGACCGCGTTGAACGAAATCCCGCCCGCCTTCGGCATCGGCAATCTGTTTCACCTGTTTCCGACGATGCAGACCGAACGGCAGGAATTGAGAATCTTCGGCAGCTACGACGGGCAGACGTGGCAACCCTACGCGTTCTACTACAAGCCGGATGCGCCGGACCGGGCGCCGCAATTCATCGTGCCGCACCAGCCGCGCCTGGATTGGATGATGTGGTTCCTGCCGCCCCAGTGGCCCGATACCGATTTCTGGTTCGCGCCCTTCCTGGAGTCGCTGCGGCAGAACCGGGCGCCGGTGGCGCGCCTGCTGGCGCACAATCCGTTCGAAGGCAAATCACCGCCGAACCTGCTGCGGGTGTTGGCGTACCGATACCACTTCACGACACCGCTGGAGCGGGCCCGCACCGGCAACTGGTGGAAGGTCGAGTATATGGGCGAGTATCCGGACGTGCCCCCGCGGCGCCCATGACGGGCCGTCGACCGACCATTGCGCAGGCATTCCGAATAACCCCGTCCGCCCGCTCGTGACGTTTATTGAAGGCTGTTCGACTCTTTTCGGGAGAATTTCGATGGCACCACGGCGAATCGGTCCGATCGGTCTGGCGCTGACCGCAACCCTGGCGTGCGGCGCGGCCGCCGCACAGTTCGCGTCCGACGCGCAGGAAATTTCGTTGGCGACTTCGTCGCGCACTTCGCTCGGGATCACGATCTACAACGATGGCCAGGCGCTGGTGCGCGACGCCCGGCGCGTGACGCTCGCGCGCGGACCGCAAACGGTCGCATTTCGTGAAGTGGCAGCCACGATCCGGCCCGAGACGGCGTCGCTGAAAGCGGTTGGAGGAGGGGGCTTCGATCTGCTCGAGCAGAATTTCGACTTCGACTTGCTGACACCGACAGCACTGCTGCGCAAGTACGTGGGCCGGCAGGTGACCGTGATCCACACCAATCCGGCCACGGGCGCCGAGAGCTCCGAGCAGGCGACCGTGCTGGCGACCAACGACGGCGTCGTGCTGCGCTACCGCGATCGGATCGAGACCGCCGTGGCCGGGCGTCTGTCGTTTTCGGACGTTCCGGCCAACTTGCGCGACCGCCCCACGTTATCGATGTTGCTGGATGCTGCGCATGGCGGCGAGCAGCAGGTCGAACTGACGTACCTGGCCAACCAGGTCGGCTGGAAAGCCGACTACATCGCGAACCTGAATCCGGAAGCCACCCGGATGACGCTGAACGGCTGGGTCACGCTGACCAACCAGTCCGGCACTGCTTACCAGAACGCCCGGCTCCAGCTGGTGGCAGGTACGCTGAACCGCGTCGCCGGCGAGATCAAGCCGATGGCAATCCAGCAGCTCGCGGCGAAGGCGTCCAGGGCGGCCGACCTGAGCGAAGAGAAACTCGGCGACTATCACCTGTACACGCTGCCACGCGCCACCACGATCGAGGACAACCAGACCAAGCAGGTCGCGCTGCTGTCGGCTTCCGATGTGCCGGTGCAGCGCGAGTACGTCCTTCAGAACAACGCGGTCGACTGGTGGTACCAGGCCCGGCGGCCCGACATGCAGAAGGGTCTGAAACCCAGCGTGTACTTGCGTTTCGAGAATCGGGGCGGCGAACTCGGCATCCCGCTGCCGGCTGGAGTGGTCCGCGCTTACATGCCCGACAGCGGCGGCGGCAGCCAGCTGATTGGCGAGGATTCGATCGCCCACACGGCCAAGGGGGAACAGGTGTCATTGCGTCTGGGCGAGGCGTTCGATTTGACTGCAGATCGCGTCCAGACCGACTTCCGGGCCGTCACCGAGCATTCACGCCAGTCGTCCTACCGGATCGAGCTGCGCAATGCCGACTCCAAGCCGGTCGTGGTCACGGTGCGCGAGCCGCTGCACGGGGACTGGAGGATCGCATCGGAAACGCAGGAGCATGTGAAGGAGAGCGCCGGATCGGTGGCCTGGCAGGTTCACGTACCGGCCGACGGCAAGGCCGTACTCGAGTACACGGCCGTGGTGAGCTGGTAGCCTCGGCGATCCGGTGCGCGCTGCACCCTCGCCCGAGCTCTATGGTTCGATGCCGTAGTCCGCAAACTTCCGATCGACTTTCGGATCGATCGCCTTGGCCGCAGCGATGTCGGCATCGCCGCCGGGATCGCCGGAGCGCCTTTTTGCGAGACCTCGGATATACAGCGAACTGGCAAGCCTCGGATTGCGCGCGAGTGCCGCGTCACAATCTGCAATGGCCCTTTCATAGCGCGCCATCCGGAAGTGGACCAATCCCCTGCTGTCCAGATACCCGGCGGCTTCCGGTTTGAGCCTGAGCGCCTCGTTGCAATCGGACAGCGCGACTTCGAGATCCCTGTTGGCAAGCGCGCGGACCCAGCAACGATTATTGTGCGCGACTGCGAATTCCGGCTTCATCCGGATCGCCTGGTCGTAATCGCGGATCGCGTGGTCGACATCACGTTTCGCAGCATAGGCAACGCCGCGGTTGAAGAAAGCCGCTGCTTCATCTGGTTTCAGCTGGACCGCCTGGTCGAAGTCCGCGATTGCGCGGTCGATATCCTGTTTCGCGGCATACGCAAGGCCGCGGTTGTAGAAAGCCGTTGCATGATCCGGTTTCAGCCGGACTGCCTGGTCGAAGTCCTGGATTGCGAGGTCTAAATCACCCTTGTTTCTCCGGGCGATGCCGCGGTCGTCGAAGGCCTCTGCCAGGCCCGGCTTCAACCGGATCGCCTGATCGAAATCCAGGATCGCCCGGTCGAATTCGCGCTTCGCAAGGTATCCGGTGCCGCGGTTCACGAAAACCTCCGCGAAGTCGGGCTTCAGCCGAAGCGCCTGATCGAAATCCAGGAAAGCCTGCTCGAGGTTGCCCCGTTCCGAATGGGCGACACCGCGGTTGTTGAAGGCGAGCGCCAGGTCCGGGTTCAGCCGGATCGCCTGGTCGTAGTCGAGGATCGCTCGCCCGATATCATGCTTGCTGCTGTACGCGGTTCCGCGGTTGTTGAACGCGACAGCCAGATTGCGGCGGCTCTCCTTGCCGGAGTCGATCACGGCGGAGCATCCTGCAATCCGGATGTCGGGGGCCGCATGTTCGTTCTGACAGAAAGACCAGTTGCGCGACGAGATCATGCAGCCCTGCAGCCCGAGGAGCACGGCCGCGGTGCCGGCTGCGATCCGCGTACGGTTCCTCATAGGGCTTCTTGGGATCAAGGGTGGCATCACCGGTAATATCGAAGGCAGCGGCAGCCGCCCACCCCCAGCTGGCACGACGTGCAGCAGCGGCCGCCGGTTGGATCGACAAGGAGTCTGCGATGCCCGCGTTTCGTCTTCCACTGTCCGGCAATGTCACGCAATCGATCAATCCCTGGACGATGCTGTTCAATCCGGTCGGCAGCCAGGTTGGGCTCGTCAACATCGAGATGGGGCAGTCGTCCCAGCCCGAGGTCGAGCAGCAGGTGCTCGAGGATGTGGGCAGCTACGGCAAGCAGATCGGGCGCATCGAGGACGCGCTGATCGTTCTGCTCGACCATTTCAATCCGGGCCGGCCTCTGACGGACCAGGAGCAGCAGGCGATCGGCGATCTGCGCGAGCTGGTGTCTCAGGTACAGAGAGTCAAGCAGCGCCACCGATGAGTGGCGGCCGTGTTGGAACAGCCCGCGATCAGGAGCTCTCACCTCCGAGCCTGTATAGCGGCCCGAAGCAGGCGTCCAGGGATTCGTCCCTGCAGATGATCATCATGTTCCACGATGGGTGGAAGCGGATGTAATTCGTCACCTGGGTGCCGACTTTGGTGATGCCGCCCCCGCAGTCCGGCTTGCCGTTGTCTTTCACGATCCGGTCGGTGTTCCTGTAGAAGCCCTTCGCGCTCGGCTCGTCGTCGATCTCGTAGACGCTTTCGGCGACCTCTGCGCCGCTGGTGACCAGCGTCGTTCCGTCCTGGCGCATGTAATACGTTTCTTCGCAGTCCGTCTCCGGCACCGCGAAAATCCACGTGCCGAGGATCGGGTGATTGGTTTTTGGCTTGTGGGGCGGCTCGGCGCCCGTCACACTCGCCACGACCGCGGTAGCGGCCGCAAGCAAAACGGCTCTCAAGGGCGACTCCCCTTCCCCAATTCGACGCATTAAAGATACGCTGAAAATACGGCAGCGGATATTCGCCGCTCAGTCGCCCGACTCCGGCCACAGCTGCAGCATCGCCTGCTCGAACCGCGCCGCCACCGGCATGGCGCCGGGAAGCTCGTGGTCCTTGATCTGCCAGCGGCCGGCCACCATCACGTCGCGCAACGGCCGTCCGGGGCTGGAAAACACCAATGCATCCAGCAGCAGCGAGGACGGAACTCCGAGCAGGCTCGAGTCCGACCGGTCCACCACCAGCAGGTCGGCGCGGGCGCCGACCTGCAATCCCCATCGCGAAAAGCCTGCCGCCGCGGCGCCGCCCTGCAGCGCGCGCTCGAACAACCGCGCCGCGCTGGAAGGCAGACCCTGCGCAGGGGCGGCCGCGATATTGCGCTGCTGCCGGTGCAGCCGCTGGCCATACTCGAGCCAGCGCAGTTCCTCGCGCCAGGTGCGCGTGACCTGGCTGTCCGAGCCGATCGAGATCGGAACGCCCGCTGCGAGCCAGGCCGGCAGGTCGGACAGCCCGTCGCCCAGATTGGCCTCGGTGGTCGGACACAGCACGACGCCGGCGCCGCTGCGCGCCGTGAGCTCGATCTCGGCCGGGCTGGCGTGCGTCGCGTGCACCAGCTGCCAGCGCGCATCGAGGCCGCCGTTGCGCGCCAGCCATTCGATCGGGCGCGCTCCGAGCGCGGCCACGCACTGATCGACCTCGCGGGCCTGCTCGGCCACGTGAATGTGAATGGGGCCGGCAAAGTGTTCGGCCAGTGCGCGCAGGCGCGCGATCGAGTCCGGCGCTGCGGCGCGCAGCGAATGGATCGCCAGGCCCGCCCGCACGCCGGCCGGATGGCGGGCCGCGATCGCGGCCTGCATCGCCCACACCTGGTCCGCATCGGCCCGGAATCGGCGCTGCCCGGGCGTCAGTGTCGGCTGGTCGAATCCGGCCCGCTCGTACAGCACGGGAAGCAGGGTCAGCTGCATGCCGGTCTCTGCGCCTGCGACGGCCAGGGCCCAGCTCATCTCGAGCGGATCCTGATAGAGCGATCCGTCCGGGCGGTGCTGAATGTAGTGGAACTCGCACACGTGCGTGTAGCCGACACGCAGCAGCTCGACGTACAGCTGTGCCGCGATCGCCTGCATCTGAGCCGGCTCGATCTGCTGCGCCACCCGGTACAGCTGCTCGCGCCAGCTCCAGAAGTCGTCCACCTCGTCCTCGCGGCGTTCCGCCAGGCCGGCAAAGGCACGCTGGAACGCGTGGCTGTGCGCGTTGACCAGGCCCGGCAGCGCGGGCCCCGCGAGGCGCTGGGCCCGCGGCGGCGGCTCTGATACGCCGGCCACGACGCGCGACCACAAGCCGTCAGCGCCGGCTTCCAGCAGTACGTTCCGCTGCCAGTTTCCGGACACCCAGGCGCTCGAGGCCCATAGCAATGTGTTTTCAATCATCGGGCGGCCGCCATTCAAGCAGGGTTCGAATCAGCGAGCGCAGCACCGGCGCCAGGCGCGCCGATCGCTGCGGATCCACCCGGTACGGCGGCGTCTCGGCCATATAGCAGCTCCAGCACATCTCGAGCTGGGCGGCGTGCACGCCCTCCGGCGGGCGGCCGTAGCGCCGAGCGATGTAACCGCCCTTGAAGCGGCCGTCGACCACATGGGTGAAATGGCGTTGAGCCTGCAGGGCCTGCGACAGCGCGCTGCGCAGCGAAGGCGCGCAGGTGGCGCCGTCGGCGGTGCCCAGATTCAGGTCAGGCAGGCGTCCTTCGAACAGCCACGGCAGTTCGGATTTGATGCTGTGGCCGTCCAGCAGCAGCGCATAGCCGTGCGCGCCTTTCAGGCGCAGCAGCTCCTGCTCCAGCGCGTCGTGATAGGGCTGCCAGTAAGCCTCTCGGCGGCGCGCCACCTCGGCGTGATCCGGCTGCCGGCCCGGCGGATACAGCGATTCGCCCGAGAAGAAGCGCTCGGGGCACAGGCCCGTGCTGTTGACGCCGGTGTACATCGGCGCGTCATCCGGCGGCCGATTCAGGTCGATCACGTAGCGCGAGGTGCGCGGCACGATCAGGCCGGCGCCCAGATCGCGCGCGAACGCGTAGACCTCGGCCAGGTGCCAGTCGGTATCTTCAAGTGCCTGCGCCCGCGGCACCATCTGCGCCAGCATCGCCTGCGGGATCGACGTGCCACAGTGCGGCAGGCTGACCAGCAAAGCGCGGTCGCCCCGATGCAGGCTGAAGACCGATTCGCTTGAGCTCATGGCATAGGCTCGGCGCCGCCACAGACCACACGCCGGCACGGGTTGCCGCCGATCCAGTAGGCGAGCTCGGCCGGATGCTCCAGATCCCACACCGCGAAATCGGCCCGCAGCCCCTCGGACAAGCGGCCCCGATCGTCGAGTCCGAGCGCCTGCGCGGCGTAGACGGTCACGCCCCGCAGCGCCTCTTCAGGCGTCAGACCGAACAGCGTGCAGGCCATGTTCAACATCAGCCGCAACGAGAGCGTCGGCGAGGTCCCGGGGTTGTGGTCGGTCGCGATCGCGATCGGCACGCCGGCCCGACGCAGCGCATCGACCGGAGGAAGGCGGGTTTCACGCAGGAAGTAAAACGCTCCCGGCAGCAACACGGCCGCGCTGCCCGATGCCGCCATCGCGGCCACGCCGTCGGCGCCGAGGTACTCCAGGTGGTCGCACGACAACGCGCCGCAACCCGCGGCGAGCACGGCGCCGCCGGAATCGCTGAACTGCTCGGCATGCAGCTTCACGGGCAAGCCCAGCCGGTGCGCCTGCTCGAATACGCGCGCGACCTGCTCGCGAGTGAAGGCGATCCGCTCGCAGTAGGCGTCCACCGCATCGACCAGAGACTCTGCATGCAGCTGCGCGAGCCACTGGCAGACTGCGTCGATGTAGTCGTCGGCGCGCGCGTCGAATTCCGGCGGCAGCGCGTGCGCGGCCAGGCAGGTGGCGCGCACCCCGACGTTGCGCTCGCGCCCGAGGCGGCGGGCGACCCGCAGGCAGCGCCGCTCGTGTTCGAGCGCCAGCCCGTAACCGGACTTGATCTCGATGGTCGTGACGCCCTCGGCCAGCAAAGGCTCCAGGCGCGCGCTCGCGCTGTCGAACAGCGACTCCTCGCTGGCCGCGCGCGTGGCGGCCACAGTGGATCGGATCCCGCCGCCCGCCCGCGCGATCTGCTCATAGCTGGCGCCTTGAAGCCGCAGGTCGAATTCGGAGGCGCGTTGGCCAGCATAGACCAGGTGCGTGTGGGCATCGATCAATCCCGGCGTAACCAGCGCGCCGCCGAGGTCATGCTCAATCTCGATATCCCGCCGCAAGCTGAGGTCTAATTCTCGTCCGACCCAACGCAGGCGATCGCCTTCGACCAGCAGAGCACCCCGGTCAATCAAGCCCCAGGGTGCGCGCCCGGCCAGCGTTGCGAGGCGCGCGTTGCGCCAGAGAGTCAAACCCATGATCGATCCTAATTGCCGCGCCGGGTCCGGACAAGTACAGTGCAACAACGGATTGACTTCAATTGAATTCCTCGATGACGGACCGGCCCGGCCCCGACGGCCAGATGCTTAATGCACCTGTGCGCGCGCCGCGCGGCAGCGCGCTGACCTGCCGGAACTGGTTGATTGAGGCCGCCTACCGGATGATCCAGAACAATCTGGATCCGGAGGTGGCTGAAGACCCGCAACGGCTGGTCGTTTACGGAGGAATCGGCAAGGCGGCGCGCAACTGGGACTGCTACCGGGCGATCCTGGCCGCGCTGCGTGGGCTCGAGGAAGACGAAACGCTGCTGGTGCAGTCCGGCAAGCCGGTGGGCGTATTGCGGACGCAGATTGAGGCGCCGCGCGTGCTGATCGCCAACTCGAATCTGGTGCCCCGCTGGGCGACGTGGGAGAAATTCCACGAGCTGGACCGCAAAGGGCTGATGATGTTCGGCCAGATGACGGCCGGCTCCTGGATCTACATCGGCAGCCAGGGAATTGTGCAAGGCACGTTCGAGACGTTCTGCGAGGCGGGCCGGCAGCACTACGGCGGCGAACTGGCCGGCCGCTGGATCCTGACGGCTGGGCTCGGCGGCATGGGTGGCGCACAGCCACTCGCAGCCAGCCTGGCCGGCGCCTGTTCGCTGACGATCGAATGTCAGCGCTCGCGCATCGAAGCGCGCCTGCGCACCCGCTACCTGGATGAAGAAGCGCGCGATCTGGACGACGCCCTGGTCCGCATCGAGCGAGCCACGCGCGAGCGGCAGGCCCGTTCGATCGGCCTGCTGGGCAATGCGGCCGAGCTGCTGCCCGAGCTGGTCCGCCGCGCGCGCGCGGGCGGGCCGAAGCCGGATTTGCTGACCGACCAGACCTCGGCGCACGACCTGATCAATGGCTACCTGCCGACCGGCTGGAGCGTCGAGCGATGGCGTGCCGCGCAGGCCGATCCGCGCCAGCACGAGGGCTTGCAGCGCGCGGCGGCCGAAAGCTGCGCCGTGCACGTGCGGGCCATGCTGGACTTTCAGTCGATGGCTGTTCCGGTGTTCGACTATGGCAACAACATCCGCCAGGTCGCAGCCGACCACGGGGTGGCGAACGCTTTCGACTTTCCGGGTTTCGTCCCGGCCTATATCCGGCCGCTCTTTTGCGTCGGCAAGGGGCCTTTCCGCTGGGTCGCGCTGTCCGGCGATCCGCAGGACATCCGCCGCACCGATGCCCGGCTGAAACAATTGTTCCCGGACGACCGGCATCTGCACCGCTGGCTCGACATGGCCTCCGAGCGCATCGCTTTCCAGGGGCTGCCGGCGCGCATCTGCTGGCTTGGCCTGGGCGAGCGCCAGCGCGCCGGCCTGGCATTCAATCAAATGGTCGCAAGCGGAGAGCTCGCGGCACCGGTCGTGATCGGCCGCGACCATCTGGATGCGGGCTCGGTCGCCTCGCCCAACCGCGAGACCGAAGCGATGCGCGATGGCTCCGACGCGGTGTCCGACTGGCCGCTGCTGAACGCGATGCTGAACACCGCCTCGGGCGCGACCTGGGTCTCGCTGCATCACGGCGGCGGGGTCGGGATGGGCTACTCGCAGCATGCCGGCGTCGTGATCGTGTGCGACGGCACCGAAGCGGCAGCGCGGCGTATCGAGCGGGTGCTATGGAACGACCCGGCCAGCGGCGTGATACGACACGCCGATGCGGGTTATCCCGATGCGGTCGCCTGCGCCCGACGCTCGGGCCTGAGGCTGCCGATGCGGCCCGATTGAGTCACAGGCCCGCGATCGATTTCAAGTCGTTGAGTTCGAAACTGGCGAAGTGCCTGCCCGATGATCCTTGAGCCCGGCAAGTTGACGTTGGAACAGTTGCAGGCGATCCATGCGACCCGCACGCCGCTGGAGATCGCCGAGAGTGCGCGCTCGTGGATCCGCGCCAGCGCGGATCTGGTGCAACGCGCCGCGCAGGCAGACCAGCCCATCTACGGGGTGAACACCGGGTTCGGCAAGCTGGCCAGCCAATCGATCGGGCGCGAGCAGGTCGACGCGCTGCAGCTGAACCTGGTGCGCTCGCACAGCGCGGGCGTCGGCGAGCCGCTTGCGCCCGCCGTGGTGCGGCTGATGCTGGCGCTGAAGGCGGTCAGTCTGGCGCGCGGCTACTCGGGCGTGCGCGAGCAGGTGGTCGACACGCTGATCGCGGTCCACAACGCGGGGCTGATCCCGTGGGTGCCCGGCCAGGGATCCGTCGGCGCATCGGGCGACCTGGCGCCGCTCGCCCACATGACGCTGGCGCTGATCGGCGAGGGCCAGATATGGGTCGACGGCCAGCGCAAGGATGCCGCGCCGTTGTTGCAGGCGGCCGGCATCGAGCCGCTGGTGCTGCATGCCAAGGAAGGCCTGGCGCTGATCAACGGCACCCAGACCTCGACCGCGCTGGCGTTGCATGCGCTGTTCTCGTTCGAGCCGGTGCTCGAATCGGCGCTGGTGATCGGGGCGATGACGGTCGATGCGGCCCGCGGCAGCGACGGCCCGTTCGATCCGCGCATTCATGAACTGCGCGGCCAACCCGGGCAGATCGACGTGGCGAAGTACTACCGGGCGTTATTGGGCGGCAGTCAGATCCGGCGCTCGCATCTGGAGGAAGACGATCGGGTGCAGGACCCGTATTGCCTGCGTTGCCAGCCGCAGGTGGTCGGCGCGTGCCTGGACCAGTTGCGCCACGCCGCGCAAGTGCTGCTGCGCGAGGCCAATGCGGTGACCGACAACCCGCTGGTGTTTGTCGCGGACAATACGCTGATATCGGGCGGCAACTTCCACGCTGAGCCGGTGGCGCTGGTGGCCGACGCGTGCGCGCTGGCGATCGCGGAAGTCGGCGCGATCGCGGAGCGGCGCATCGCGATGCTGATCGACAGCGCGGTTTCGCGCCTGCCGCCGTTTCTGACCCGCGAAGCCGGTTTGCATTCGGGTTTCATGGTCGCGCACGTGACGGCGGCCGCGCTGGCGAGCGAGAACAAATCGCTGGCGCACCCGGCCAGCGTCGACTCGCTGCCGACATCGGCCAACCAGGAGGATCACGTCTCGATGGCTTGTTTCGCGGCGCGCCGTCTGCAGCCGATGATCGCCAACACCGGACACATCCTGGGCATCGAGCTGCTCGCGGCCGCGCAGGGAATCGAGTTTCTCAGGCCGTTGCGCAGCTCGTTCTCGCTGGAGTTGGCGCACGGACTGGTGCGCGACGTGTGCCAACCGCTGGAGCAGGACCGCCCGCTGGCCGAGGACATCGAACGCGCCACCGCCCTGGTCACCGGCGGCGGGCTGTCGCGCGTGTTTCGTACGTTGCCGAACCTGGTTCCGCTCTGGCCGCTGGCTTGAGCAGGACCGCCGTCACCCGTGCGACCGACCTGAACCGGACTGGGCCCGCCCGCCTCTGGCGTCAACGGCGACGCGCCGGCGCGAGGTGAGCAGGATCGCCATCCCGATTGCAACGGCGATGACCCCGGACGAGGTGATGCGGCTGAAGTCCAGGCCGCCGTGCGAATGCGGCTTGGTCAGCAGGTCGCCGAGCGTGGCCCCGAGCGGGCGGGTGAGGATGAACGCCGCCCAGAACAGC
>Ga0210404_10001041_pt1 | contig 12379 bp, 7 predicted proteins | sample IncBWH28MmetaG_FD_155455 | JGI IMG/M metagenome (GOLD analysis project Ga0210404, IMG submission 155455) | Forest soil microbial communities from Barre Woods Harvard Forest LTER site, Petersham, Massachusetts, United States - Inc-BW-H-28-M | ecosystem: Environmental > Terrestrial > Soil >... | reverse complement strand
CGGGATCTACTTCTGGCTGACGGACCTTTTGTTCAGCCATCTGTATGTCGTGGTGAACGGATATTTTAAGAAACTTTGAGATGAACGACGTCATGTCCAAACAGTGGTACATCGTGCACACCTATTCGGGCTTCGAGAAGAAGGTGAAGGAGTCTCTCGAAGGCCGCGTGCAGGCGTTCGGCCTGGCGGACAAGATCGGCCAGGTGGTGATCCCGACCGAGTCGGTGGTCGAGGTGAGGGGCGGCAAGAAAGTGGTATCGCCGCGGATGTGTTATCCGGGCTACGTGCTGGTCGAGATGGACATGGACGACTACACCTGGCACGTGGTGCGGTCGACGCCCAAGGTGACCGGTTTTGTGGGCTCCGGGCAGATGCCGTCGCCCCTGACGGAAGAAGAAGTACAGAACATTTTGAACCGCGCGACGACCACGGCGGAAAAACCGAAGCCACGGCTGTCGTTTGAGCGCGGCGAGAAGGTGCGCATCGGCGAAGGGCCGTTCGCGAATTTTACGGGAGAGGTTGAGGAAGTGAACGCGGACCGCAGCACCCTGAAGGTTTCGGTGACGATTTTCGGGCGGGCGACGCCGGTGGAACTGGATTTTGCGCAGGTTGAAAAAGTAGCTTAAGGATCCGAGATGGCGAAAAAAGTACAGGCGATGGTGAAGCTGCAGCTGCCGGCCGCCAAGGCCACGCCGGCGCCGCCGGTGGGCACGGCTCTGGGCCCGCACGGCGTGAACATCATGGATTTCTGCAAGCAGTTCAACGCCAAGACGAACAAAGAGCCGGACGGGATGATCATTCCCGTGCTGGTGACGATCTACAGCGACCGCACCTTCACGTTCATTCTGAAGACGCCGCCGGCGTCGGAACTTCTGAAGCGCGCGGCGGGAATCGTGAAGGGATCGCCCGAGCCGAACCGCAACAAGGTGGCCAAGCTCTCAAAGAAACAGGTGGCGGAAATCGCCAAGATGAAGCTGCCGGATTTGAACACCACGAACATGGAGTCGGCAATCCGGTCGATTATGGGCACGGCCCGCAACATGGGCATCGAAGTGACCGAGTAAGAGGAGAAGCGATGGGCCGCAGCGCACGGGTAGGCGGAAAGAATATCGATAAGGCGCGGAAGATGGTCGAAGCGCGTCCGTACAAGCTCGAGGAAGCGGCGGAGCTGCTGCGCAAGGCGCATTTCGTGAAATTCGACGAGACCGTCGAGCTGGTGCTGAATCTGGGCGTGGATGCCAAGCAATCGGACCAGATGGTGCGCGGAACGGTGGTGTTGCCGCACGGACTGGGAAAATCCAAGCGCGTGCTGGTGATCGCGAGTGGCGAGAAGGTGAAGGAAGCGCAGGATGCCGGCGCCGATTTCGTGGGCGGCGAGGACATGGTACAGAAGATCACCGAGGGCTGGACGGATTACGAAGCGGTGATCGCGACGCCGGACATGATGAAGTCGGCCGGGCGACTGGGCAAGGTGCTCGGTCCGCGGGGCCTGATGCCGAATCCGAAAACGGGCACGGTGACCTTTGAAGTGGCCAAGGCGGTGAAAGAAATCAAGGCCGGCAAGGTGGAGTTCCGGCTGGACAAGACCGGGCTGATCCACACGTCGGTCGGGAAAATCAGTTTCCCGGCGAAGAATTTGGCGGAAAACGCGCAGGCGTTGCTCAACGCGGTGGTGAAGGCGAAGCCCGCCGCAGCGAAGGGCAAGTACATCAAGAAGATCACGCTGACCTCGACCATGGGTCCGGGGGTTCTGATCGACCATGCCGAAGCCGAGACAGCCACGGCAGTGGCAGCGTAATGAAATCTTTGACGAGATGGGGAGTGAATCGGGCATGAAGAAGAAATCCGAAAAGCGGCAGCAGGCGGACGATCTGCGCGCGCAGCTGGCCACGGTTTCAACCGTAATTCTTTCGACGTTTCAGGGCATTACCGTCGAAGAGGACACCAAGCTTCGGCGCCAGGTGGAAGCCGCAGGCGGTAAATACCAGGTGGTGAAGAACACGGTGGCCGAGCGCGCGGGCGAAGGAACTCCCGCCGAAAAGCTGCTGAAGAACTTGAAGGGCACGAACTCGATCGCCTACACGAAGACCGATCCGGTGGCGCTGGCGAAAATCCTGACCAAGGTTGCTAAGGACGTGCCGGCATTTCAGTTCCGCGCGGGATGGGTCGAGGGTCGCGTCATTTCGATCCAGGAGATCAACCAACTCGCGCTGCTGCCGAGCAAGGAAGAGCTGGTCAGCAAGATCATGTTCCTGCTGAACGCCCCGGCGCAGCGGATCGCGACGGCCACGGCGGCAGTGACTCGCAATATGGCGGTGGTGGTGAGCGAAGCGGTGAAGGCCAACAAGTTTGCGGCGAGCGGAGCGGCGGCACCTGCGCCGGAGCCGTCGCCCGAAGCGGCACAGTAGTTGCAACGAGATCTTGGTAGTTCGAATTTTCATCTGGAGGAGGAAATAAAACGGCAATGGCTAGCAAAGTGGAGACCATTCTAGAGGAAATCAAGGGTCTGACGCTGCTGGAGGCTTCCGATCTGGTCAAGAAGATGGAAGAGGCCTTCGGAGTCTCGGCGGCTGCTGCGGCGCCCGCGGCAATGGCGGGCGGAGCGGGAGGCGGCGGGGCAGCGGCGGGTCCAGCGGAGGAGAAGACGGAATTCGCCGTCGTTCTCACCGAAGTGGGCGCGAACAAAATCAACGTGATCAAGGCGGTCCGCGAGGTCACCAGCCTGGGCTTGAAAGAAGCCAAGGATTTGGTTGACGGCGCCCCGAAGACAGTTAAAGAGGGCGTGAACAAGGACGAGGCGGCGACGATCAAGAAGAAGTTCGAAGACGCCGGAGCCAAGGTCGAAATCAAGTAGCGGCAGCCTGCGAACGGCCATTGTGCCGGGCTGCAAAGGGAAATTCGCCCGCTGTGGCGGGCGCGCGCTCCTTTGATACCAGAAAACCAAAAAACGTCCTTCCCGGACCGGCGGCGCGGGTGTCTATCCGTGTCCCCGGCTTCGGCGTAACCCTGAAGGGGATGGTCCATGAGTCATCGTAACGGTAATCGCGTGATGCGGGAGCGGGAACGCCTGGATTTCGCCAAAATCAAGACCACAGTCCAGATTCCGAACCTGATCGACGTGCAGAAGAAGTCCTACCAGCGCTTCCTGCAGATGGATCTGTTGCCGAGCGAGCGGGAAGACACGGGACTGCAGTCCGTGTTTTCGTCCGTGTTCCCGATCCAGGATTTTCGCGGGCTGTCGCAGATGGATCTGTTGCCGAGCGAGCGGGAAGACACGGGACTGCAGTCCGTGTTTTCGTCCGTGTTCCCGATCCAGGATTTTCGCGGGCTGTCGCAGCTGGATTTCGTCGACTACGCGATCGGGAATTGGGAGTGCAAGTGCGGGCACCTGCGCGGGCTGCACCACCTGCGGGCGACCTGCCGGAACTGCGGGGCGTCGGTGGTCACCAACCCGTACAAGACCGGCGACGTGCTGTGCACGAAGTGCGGAACCTTCAACAAGAACACGCCGACGTTCTGCAACAAGTGCGGCGATCCGGTCACGCTGCAGCTGAAATACGACGTGAACGAGTGCCAGGAGCGCGGCATGACGTATTCCGCGCCGCTGAAGGTGACCATCCGGCTGACCATTTACGACAAGGATCCGGACACCGGCGCGAAGTCGATCCGCGACATTAAGGAACAGGAGGTTTTCTTCGGCGACATTCCGCTGATGACCGAGAACGGCACGTTCATTATCAATGGGACGGAGCGCGTCATCGTCAGCCAGTTGCACCGCTCGCCCGGCGTGTTTTTCGAGACTGCGAACAACCGCAGCTACTTCCTCGGCAAGATCATCCCCTACCGCGGCTCGTGGGTTGAATTCGAGTACGACTCGAAGAACATCCTGTATGTGCGCATCGACCGCAAGCGGAAGTTCCTCGGGTCGATTTTTCTGCGCGCGCTGGGCATCAAGTCGAATGAGGACGTGCTGCGCACGTTCTTCCAGGTGGAACGGATCAACCTGCGCGAGGGCGATCTTTTCTGGAACGCTTCGGAGGGGTTGATCGATCGCAAGCTTTCGAAGGAGATCAAGCATCCGAAGTCGGGCGAAGTGCTGGTGGGCGCGCACAAGCGGATCAGCGACGCGCTGTACAAGGAGCTGCAGAAGGCGCGCGTGGCACAAGTGGAAGTGACGACGCAGGACCTGGAAGGCGCGGTGACGGTCGGCGAGCTGGTCAACCGGCAGACCGGCGAGGTATTGCTCGAAGCCAACAAGCCGCTGACGCCGGAAATGTGGTCGACGATCGCAGGGGCGGGAATCACGGAAGTGGATGTGTGCTTCCCGGAGCGCGACGACGTGGGCATCATCGTGTCGCGCACGCTCGAAAAGGACACCATTCACACCCCGAAGGAAGCGCTGATTGAAATCTACCGCAAGCTGCGTCCGGGCGATCCGCCGACGCTCGAGACGGCCACGGCGCTTTTCAATGGGATGTTTTTTGACGCGCGGAAATACGATTTCAGCAAAGTGGGCCGGCTGAAATTCAACATCAAGCTGGGGCTGGAGACGCCGCTCGAAAAGCGCACGCTCGATCCGAGCGATTTCGTGGCGGCGATCAAGTACCTGCTGAAGCTGCGCAAGAACATCGGGTCGGTCGACGACATCGACCATCTCGGCAACCGGCGGGTCCGCGCGGTGGGCGAACTGCTGGAGAACCAGTTCCGCATCGGCCTGGTGCGCATGGAGCGGGCCATCAAGGAAAAGATGTCGGTGTACCAGGAAATGTCGACGGCCATGCCGCACGACCTGGTGAACGCCAAGCCTGTCATGGCGGCGATCCGCGAATTTTTCGGCAGCTCGCAGCTGTCGCAATTCATGGACCAGACCAACCCGCTGAGCGAAATCACCCACAAGCGGCGTCTTTCGGCGCTAGGGCCGGGCGGTTTGTCGCGCGAGCGCGCTGGTTTCGAAGTCCGCGACGTCCACCCGACACATTACGGCCGCATCTGCCCGATCGAAACGCCGGAAGGCCCGAACATCGGACTGATCAGCTCGCTTTCCTGCTACGCGCGCATCAACGAATTCGGATTCATCGAGTCGCCCTACCGCAAGGTGAAGGGCGGGCGGGTGATCGATTTCGTGCAGGTGGTGAACGCGGGCGACAGCGAGTTCAAGGCCGGTGAAATCGTCGAGAAAGACAAGGTGGAGGAGACCAATGAGGAGCTGAAGCGGAAGCGAATCGTGGTGGAGCCGCACTGCTTCTATCTTTCGGCGTGGGAAGAGGATCGCTACGTAGTGGCGCAGGCCAACGCGTCGCTGGACGAGAAGCTGCGCATCACGACGGACCTGGTGAACTGCCGGCAGGCGGGCAACTTCGTGCTGAAGTCGCGCGAAGAGGTGGATTACATCGACGTGTCGCCGAAGCAGCTGGTGTCGGTGGCCGCGTCGCTGATTCCGTTCCTTGAGAACGACGACGCCAACCGTGCGCTGATGGGGTCGAACATGCAGCGGCAGGCCGTGCCGCTGATCAAGGGCGAGGCGCCACTGGTCGGGACGGGCATGGAACGCGTCACCGCGCGGGATTCGGGCGCGGTGATCGTGTGCCGGCGCGACGGCATCGTCGATCAGGTCGATTCCGAGCGCGTGATCGTGCGCGTGGAGTCGGATCAATCCGGCGTGCTGAGCCGCGAAGTCGGATCGGACATTTATTTGCTCACCAAGTTCAAGCGGTCGAACCAGAACACCTGCATCAGCCAGAAGCCTCTGGTGCGCGCGGGAGACCGCGTGAAGCAGGGACAGGTGCTGGCCGACGGTCCCTGCACCGATCGCGGAGAGCTGGCGCTCGGGCGCAACGTGCTCGTGGCGTTCGTTCCCTGGCGCGGATACAACTTCGAGGACGCCATCCTGGTCAGCGAGAAGCTGGTCAAGGAGGATTACTACACTTCGATCCACATCGAGGAGTATGAGATCGAGGCGCGCGATACCAAGCTCGGTCCCGAGGAAATCACTCGCGATATTCCCAACATCAACGAGAGCTTCCTGCGCAACCTCGACGAAAGCGGGGTGATTCGTATCGGCGCAACGGTGAAGCCGGGCGACATCCTGGTCGGCAAGGTGACCCCGAAGGGTGAAACCACGCTCACGCCGGAAGAAAAACTGCTGCGCGCGATTTTCGGCGAAAAAGCGGGAGATGTTCGCGACGCTTCGCTCTACTGCCCGCCGGGCATCGAGGGAACCATCGTCGACGTGAAGATTTTCTGCCGCAAGGGCGCCGAGAAGGACGAGCGGCACAAGGCCATCGAAGCGGCGCACGTGGCGAAGCTCGAGAAAAACCTCGCCGATGAGATCCGCATTCTCACCGACGAGCGGCTGAAGCGGTTGAACGACCTGCTCGGCGGTCAGAAGCTGGTCGCCGACCTGCACGACGAGCGCACCAACAAGCGCCTGTTGACCAAGGGCACGGAGTTGACGCGCGACGTGCTGGAAAAAATCTCGACGCGCAACCTGAAACGCCTGCGGTTGAACGACAAGGACCCGCTGCTAATCGAGAAGATCGACGAGGTCGAGGAAATGACCTCGCGGCAGATCGACGTGCTGCGGAAGATTACCGACGAGCGCATCGCCAAGTTGAAGAAGGGCGATGAGCTGCCACCGGGCGTGATCAAGCTGGTGAAGTGCTACATCGCCATGAAGCGCAAGCTTTCGGTGGGCGACAAGATGGCGGGACGGCACGGCAACAAGGGCGTGATCGCGCGGATCATTCCGCAGGAAGACATGCCCTACATGCCGGACGGCACACCGGTGGAGATTGTGCTCAATCCACTGGGCGTTCCGTCGCGCATGAACGTCGGCCAGATTCTCGAAACGCACCTCGGCTGGGCTTCGAAGGAGCTCGGCGAACGCATTGGGAAACTGCTCGACGAGGAGGCGCGTGTCGAAGCGGTGCGCAAGTATTTCAAGGACGCGTTTGGCCCCACTTCGGTCTGGAAGACCATGGTCGACCTGGACGACGACGCGATTCTGGATCTGGCGCACAGTTTCCGTGAGGGCGTTCCATTCGCGACGCCGGTTTTCGACGGCGCCCGCGAAGGCGACATTCGTCACCTGCTCGAATTCACCGAGCTGCCGGAGAGCGGCAAGATCACGCTCTTTGACGGCATGACCGGAGACGAATTCGCGCAGAACGTAACCGTCGGATACATCTACATGCTCAAACTGTCGCACTTGGTTGACGACAAGATTCACGCGCGTTCGATCGGGCCCTACTCGTTGATCACGCAGCAGCCGCTGGGCGGCAAGGCGCAGTTCGGAGGCCAGCGCTTCGGCGAAATGGAAGTCTGGGCGCTGGAAGCCTACGGAGCGGCGCACATCCTGCAGGAGCTGCTGACCGCGAAATCGGACGACGTGTACGGCCGCGCGAAAATTTACGAGGCCATCGTGAAGGGCGAGCCGGGCATCGAGCCGGGCGTGCCCGAGTCGTTCAACGTTCTGGTGCGCGAGCTCCAGTCGCTGTGCCTGGACGTGGAATTAATGAAGCGGCAGAAACCACAGCTTGAGAAGGCGGAAGCGGCGGATTAATTGCGCGCCCCGGGTTCGCCCGGGGCGCGTCTGATTGTTTTTTCTAAACGATTTGTTCCGGGTTAGCCGGGACGGGAGGATCATCCCTTGTATCGATCGAGCCCTTATGACCGCGCCAGTCAGATTGCAGATTTTGATTCCATTCGTATCAGCCTTGCGAGCCCGGAGAAAATCCGGTCGTGGTCGCACGGCGAAGTAACCAAGCCAGAGACGATCAACTACCGCACCTTCAAGCCGGAGCGGGACGGGCTTTTCTGCGCCAAGATTTTCGGTCCCGTGACAGACTGGGAATGCCTGTGCGGCAAGTACAAGCGCATGAAGCACCGCGGAGTGATCTGCGACAAGTGCGGTGTGGAAGTGACGCTAAGCAAGGTGCGCCGCGAGCGGCTGGGGCACATCGAGCTAGCCTCGCCCTGCTCGCACGTGTGGTTCTTCAAGGGGCTGCCGAGCCGCATCGGCTACCTGCTGGACATCACCATGCGCGATCTGGAGCACATTTTGTACTTCGAGACGTTCGTGTGCGTTGATCCAGGCGAAGTGCCGGGCATCAAGGAAAAGGATATTTTGCCGGAGGATAAGTTCCGCGAGTTGCAGCGCGAATATCCAGGCAAATTCGACGTGCGCATGGGCGCCGAGGCGATCAAAGAACTCCTGCGCCGCGTCGACGTGGACAAACTCTCGAATGAACTCCGCGAGAAGATGAAAATCGATCCGAGCCTTCAGAAGCGGATCAAGTACGCCAAGCGCCTCAAAGTTCTGGAAGCGTTCCGCAAGAGCGGCAACAAGCCGGAGTGGATGATTCTGGACGTGATTCCGGTTCTGCCGCCGGAGCTGCGCCCGCTCGTGCCACTCGACGGCGGCCGTTTCGCGACCTCCGACCTGAATGATCTGTATCGCCGCGTGATCAACCGCAACAACCGGTTGAAGAAGCTCATGGAACTGCACGCGCCCGACGTGATCGTGCGCAACGAGAAGCGCATGCTGCAGGAAGCCGTTGACGCTCTGTTCGACAACGGACGGCGCGGCCGCGTCCTGCGGGGCACCAACAACCGCCCGCTCAAGTCGCTCTCCGACACGCTCAAGGGCAAGCAGGGCCGTTTCCGCCAGAACCTGCTCGGCAAGCGCGTGGACTATTCGGGTCGTTCGGTGATCGTGGTCGGCCCGGAACTGAAGCTGCACCAGTGCGGATTGCCGAAGAAGATGGCGCTCGAGCTGTTCAAGCCGTTTATCTACCATCGCCTCGAAGCCGCGGGACACTGCACCACGATCAAGCAGGCGAAGGAACTGGTCGAGGCGCAGGAAGCGACGGTGTGGGACATTCTCGAAGACGTGATCCGCGAGCATCCCGTGCTGCTGAACCGCGCTCCGACGCTGCACCGCTTGGGCATTCAGGCATTCGAGCCGGTTCTCGTCGAAGGAAAGGCGATCCGCATCCATCCGCTCGTCTGCACCGCGTTCAACGCGGATTTTGACGGGGACCAGATGGCCGTGCACATTCCGCTTTCACCAGAAGCGCAGGTTGAAGCGTCCGTGCTGATGCTCAGCTCACACAACATCCTGTCTCCCGCCAACGGCTATCCTCTGGCCGTCCCGACGCAGGACATGGTGCTCGGCATCTATTACATGACCAAGGCCAAGCCGAAGGCGAAGGGCGAAGGCCGCGCGTTCGGATCGGCGGAAGAAGTGGTGATGGCGCTGGAGGCCGGCGAAGTGGAATTGCTCACGCCGATTCGCATGCGCTACACGGGCGAAGTGATCGATCTTACGAACGCGTACGACGATCAGGACGTTTCGCATACCGAGCCGGTGAACCTGTCGAAGCAGTTCCTGCAGACCACCGTGGGCCGCGTAATCTTCAACGATCATCTGCCGTCGGACATGCCGTTCATCAACGGCTTGCTGAAGAAGAAGGGCGTGCAGGCGCTGGTGCTTTACTCCTATCTGCGCTTTGGCCTGGAAAAGACCGTAGTCATGCTCGACCGGCTGAAGGAGCTGGGCTTCCTGTATGCGACGAAGTCCGGCATTTCGATTGGCATCAGCGACATGCTCATTCCCAGCGTGAAGTTCAAGATGGTGGACGCCGCCGAACACGAGGTCGTGAAGGTCCAACAGCAGTATTTGGACGGCGCGATCACCAACGGCGAGCGTTACAACAAGGTCATCGCCATCTGGAGCGACATCACCGAGAAGGTCGCGGATGAAATGTTCAAGGCGCTCGAAGAGCAGGACAAGCAGGGCGCGATCAATCCGGTCTACGTAATGGCCGACAGCGGTGCGCGCGGATCGAAGCAGCAGATCCGCCAGCTTTCCGGAATGCGCGGATTGATGGCCAAGCCTTCGGGCGAAGTCATCGAGACTCCGATCACTTCCAACTTCCGCGAAGGGCTGACCGTGCTGCAGTATTTCATCTCAACGCACGGCGCCCGCAAGGGTCTGGCCGACACGGCGCTCAAGACCGCTGATTCGGGCTACCTGACGCGGCGGCTGGTGGACGTGGCCCAGGATGTCATCATCAACGAGTTCGACTGCGGCACGGCCGACGGAATTTACGTCGAGCCGATTCTGGAAGCTGGCGTCGAAGTCGAGCCCCTGCGCGATCGCGTGATCGGCCGTGTGTCACTTGAGAAGATCAAGGACTACGAAGGCAACGTGATCGTCGAGATCAACCAGGAAATCACCGAGGAGCTGGCGAACGCGATCCAGGCCGCGGGCATCGAGCGGGTGAACATCCGCTCCGTGCTCACCTGCGAGTCCCGGCGCGGCGTGTGCGCGCGCTGCTACGGCCGCAACCTGGCCACCGGGCGCTTCGTGGAAATGGGCGAAGCGGTCGGGGTGATCGCCGCGCAGTCGATCGGCGAGCCTGGCACGCAGCTGACCATGCGAACGTTCCACATCGGCGGCACGGCGACGCGCGTCACCGAGCAGTCGAAAGTCGAAGCCCGTAACAACGGCTTCGTGAAGTACATCGACCTCAAGGTGGTCGAGGGCCGCGGCAAGACCCTGATCGCCATGAACCGTTCCGGCTTGATCGCGGTGGTTGACGAAAAGGGCCGCGAGAAGGAACGCCACCATGTGGTTTATGGCGCACGGTTCAAGGTCGAGGACGGCCAGCCGGTCACGATGGGACAGACGATGGTCGAGTGGGATCCGTACACGTTCTCGATCCTGACGGAAACGGGCGGCACGATCGAATTCAAAGATTTGCAGCCCGGCATCACGATCGAAGAGCAGGTGGACGAAGTCACGGGCCTTTCGCAGCTGGTCGTCACGCTTCCACCGGGCGACGAAAAGCATCAGCCGACGATTCTGGTCCGCGATTCCGCCGGCCGCGCCAAGAAGAAGTATCTCATGCCGTCGCGCGCGCACTTGATGGTGGTCGATGGCGACGAGGTGCAGGCCGGAGACGTGCTCGCGAAGATTCCGCGCGAGACCACCAAGACCAAGGACATCACCGGAGGTTTGCCGCGCGTCGTAGAGCTCTTCGAAACGCGCAAGCCCCGCGACCCGGCGGTTATCAGCGAAATCGACGGCGTCGTGAAGTACGGCGAAATCGCCAAGGGGCAACGGAAGGTCTACGTCGAGAGCGAGGATGGGAAAACAGTGAAGGAATACTCCATTCCGCGCGGCGTGCACATCAACGTGCAGGAAGGCGAGCACGTGCGAGCCGGTGAGGCGCTGATCGATGGCCCGCTCAACCCGCACGACTTGCTGGCCGTGCTCGGTGAAAAGTACACGCAGGCCTACCTGGTGAATTCGGTCCAGGAGGTCTACCGGCTGCAGGGCGTCAACATTAACGACAAACACATCGAGACGATCGTCCGGCAGATGATGCGCTGGGTGAAGGTCGAAGATGTGGGCGACACCACGTTCCTTCTCGAGGAGCAGGTCGATAAGTTCCGGTTCCGCGAGGAGAACGACCGGGTGATCGCCGACGGCGGCCGCCCTGCAACAGGGCGCCCGCTGTTGCTCGGAATCACGAAGGCGTCGCTTTCGACCGACTCCTTCATCTCCGCGGCGAGCTTCCAGGAAACGACGCGCGTCCTTACCGAGGCGGCGATTTCCGGAAAAGTCGATTATCTGCGCGGCTTGAAGGAAAACGTGATCATGGGCCGGTTGATTCCCGCCGGTACGGGTCTCGAGCGCTACCGCAATATCCAGCTCCTCACCGAAATTCCCAAGGAGGAGCCGGAAGCGATGGAGCCCGAGCTCACGCCGGAAGAAGCGGCGGCGCTCGATTTCCTGCGCAAGGATACGGACGCGATTGCGGAAAGCTAAGGCCGTTGCGCGACCAGGTTGCTTGACCAACATGGCCTGGCAGCGTGCTCAAAAAATGCAGATCTGGGCCAGTTCGCCAACCGGCGGACTGGCCCTTTTCTTAGCGCCGGTAAAGTTGTTCGCGACGTGCGAATACGCTTACATTCGCGCGGTCGCCGAGAAATCCGGATAACCAATGAGAGCCCTTATGAATCGAAAGCTAATTTTCTTCGTAGCTTCGCTTCTGCTGTTTGTCCCTGCGAGCCACGCGCAAAAGCGCGCATTTACGATCGAGGATTTTTACCGGGTCAAGCGCATCGAGGGTATGCATCTATCGCCTGATGGCCGGCAGGTCGTGATGGTGCTGCTTACGGATGATCTCGGCAAAGCAAGGCGGACCAGCCACATCTGGCTGATGGACGCGGACGGCTCGAACCCCCGCCAGTTTACGTACGGTGACGACAACGACTCTTCGCCGATCTTTTCTCCCGACGGCAAATGGATCGCATTTGTCCGCACAGTGGGTGGAGACGATCAGCTTTTCGTCATGCCACTCGGCGGCGG
>Ga0210404_10001040_pt1 | contig 12386 bp, 8 predicted proteins | sample IncBWH28MmetaG_FD_155455 | JGI IMG/M metagenome (GOLD analysis project Ga0210404, IMG submission 155455) | Forest soil microbial communities from Barre Woods Harvard Forest LTER site, Petersham, Massachusetts, United States - Inc-BW-H-28-M | ecosystem: Environmental > Terrestrial > Soil >... | reverse complement strand
CCTGGCATCGACCCCGCGCTCTTCGGCCCCACTTGCATCCGATTCTGCAAAAGTCTGTTCAGCCACGCGATCGATCCTCCGCCCGCCCCGATGGACAGCGTCTTGATCATTGTGATGCCCACCATCCAGCGGTCAATGATCGGCCGGAAGTCGTAGCTTCTCACGCTGTCCTTCACCACTAGCCCCACGTCAAAGCTGGTTCCGCCCATGTCCGTCATGATCACGTTGTGATAGCCCAGCGTTTTTGCAACGTGATGCGCGCCCATCAACCCGGACACCGGACCGCTGTTAAAAGTCCGGCTCGCCGTCGTGCGAAAAACTTCCGCGATTCCGCCGGAACTCTGAATCATCAGCAACGGCTTTTTGTACCCGCGCTCGCGCAGTTTGTCCCACATCGCCGAGAGTTCGATCTGCATGGAGCGCTGCAAATAGGCGTCGAGGATCGCCGCGAGCGTCCGCTCGTATTCTCCCAGCTTGCCAACCACTTGCCCCGCCAGCACCACAGGCAAATACCCGATGTGGAATTCCTTGTATTCGTCGCGAATGATCTCCTTCACGCGTTTTTCGTTCACGGGATTCAGAAATCCCCAAAGCAACGAAACTACAAAACCGCGCGCGCCGCGATTCACCAGATAACGAACCTTGGTTCGCAAATCGTCTTCGTTCAGAACCCGAATTACGTTGCCTCGAGAGTCCACGCGTTCTTTCACCCCCACAATCATGTCCCGAGGAATCAGCGGATCAGGTTTCTTCTGGATGGCCAGATTCCTCCGTTCCGCCACGCGCGTCCCGTCAATCCATTGCGCGCCGCGCCCGATCAAGACCACGTCCTCATGACCTTCCGTAGTGATTAACCCGAGGCGTGGCCCTTTCCGCTCGATGAGCCGATTCATCGCGATAGTCGTGGAATATCGAATCATGTCAATGGAGGGGAGCAGTCCTTCCATCTTCATGCCCAATGCGCTCGCCCCCTCCTCAATTACTCTGGAGAAACACACGGAGAGATCGTACGGAGTCGTGGGAACTTTCTTAATCAGAGTCTTTTCACCGAACGTCAGCACCAGGTCGGTAAACGTCCCGCCAACATCGATGTCAATCGAATTCATTCCACGACCTCGAGCCGCTGTCCGCGAATCACAAACTCGCCCTTTTGCAATCTTTCTTTCAAGCTGTCCAGGTCCATCTCAATGTCCCACGTGATGGGATGTCCCGGCGGCAGATATTCCGTTTCAATCTGCATCCCGCAGCCCGGACAATAAATCTCCACGATCCGCACCCAAAGCGGGTCCGGCGAAAAATTAAATTCTCCCGCAACCAGCGGTGGATGAATTTCTCTCGGGTCCCGGTCGTACAACAGACACCCTTTCTTATAATTCTCCCGTGCCGGCCCGATGTCATGCCCGCAGCGGTTACACAGCCAGCGCTCTTGTTGAATATCCAAATCCAGATACTCGGTAACCCTGATGCAGTTTTCCTGTTCGGATGCCATCGCATTCCCCTCTTCATCTTGTAGGGCCCGCCCGCCGCGGCGGGCGGCCGCCCGTTACCCTCGCTACGCGCCGTTCTTTCTGCTCAGTTTCGCATTTCCGAATTGGTCGACGACCAGCGTCCAGCCTTCCGGCACGAAATACGTGCCGTTCGCGCCCTCCAGAACCGCACAGCCTTTCACACAATTGCCCGGCTGCAACAACTCCCAGGAATAAAGCTGCGCTTCACCCTTTGAACTTCCCCAGAACACACTTCTGCTCCCCTTAATTGCGTGAGAGGAATCAGCTCCCTGTCGGGGCTTTTCGACAAGTGCAGGCTTTGGCATCGCTTTTCGAATGTGGACGCGAATCAGCTCAATCGCAAATTCGCTGCCAGCACCTCCGGCGGTCGCTTCGCAAAACGCGCTCAAGGTCTTGGCATCTTGAAATGAGTTCTCCGGATACGCTGCCGCCACTGTTGCCTGGGCGGGACGAGAAATCTCCAGCTCCATCGAATACTCGATTCCCTCCGTCTTCATCCCTTCACCCAGTAAATCTCTCCGGCTCTCACCCTTGATCTCCTCAAGGATTCCGTTGAGTTCGCGGATTGTGCTGTCGGAAATCGTGGTGATCTGTAGCGGACGTTCATACACGTGCGAAATATCAGAAACAGAAGAACCGAACGCGCTGAACACCGGCCCCAGGTTGAAGAAATAAACCTGATTCAGCCCAGCCTTTTCCGCGACGCCGCAAGCAAACAACCCACCGTTTCCTCCGTAGGCGAAAAGTGTATGCCCACCGAACTCTTGCCCTAACTCCGTGCCGGCACGGGCGATCAAATTCGCAACGGATTCGAATGCCATCTCGATGATGGACCGGCAAGCATCTTCAACCGAAATATTCAGCGGCTGGGCAATCGATTCCTGGATGGCGTTCCGCGCCGTCTCCAGTTGAATCGATTTCGTTCCGCCGAGAAAATAAACAGGGTTGATCAGCCCGGCGGCGACGAACGCATCCGTCAACGTGGGCTTGTCTCCTCCCAGGTTGTAGCAAGCCGGCCCGGGCATGGAGCCCATGCTCTCGGGACCAAGCGCCATTTTCCCAAGCTCGCCGTTCGCCTGCACTTTGACAACGCTGCCGCCGCCCAGTGCGATCGAACGCAAGTACGGCAGCGAAATTTGTACCGGGATGCCAAAAAAGTCAGATGGCTTCTTCAGCATCGATTCCGAATCCCGCAGCACGCTCAACTTTGCGGTAGTTCCACCCACATCCAGCGCGACAACCTTATTCGCCTTGTACACCTTGGCCAGATAGGCGCTGCCGTGAATGCCCAGGATGGGTCCGGATTCAATCGTGTCAATCGCTTTCGTCTTGGCAATGCCGGCGACGCCGCCGTTGATGTGGCTCACCAGAAACGCGCCCGAGTAGCGGTGTACCTCGCGGAGATCATCCTCCGCCTTGAAAAGCGTGGCCGCCAGCGCACCGTGCGTATAAGCATTGATGACCGCGCAGTAGGTTCGCGTTGCGTCATCTGCGCTCTTTGAAATATCGATTCCCGCCAGGACCGGCACCGAACCCAAAAAATGATCCGGGTATTGCTGGTCAATAATCTTTTTGATTTGAATCTCGCGTACTGGATCGCGGTGAGCATTCTTCATACTCACACAGATGCGCCGCACGCCGCTTTCCAGGAGTGCGCGAACGCCGTTCATGATCTCCGTATCGCTGGTTCCTTCGCCGATTCCAATCACGTCGCGTTCGGATAGAATCTTGTCCAACACAATGCTGCGGGGAGTGTTTCCGTACAAATCTTTTTCATGCCCCTTGGAAATCAACAATCCAATCCGCGGCCCGCTACACTCCGCGAGAACGTTTGAAGTAATCGTCGTTGACCAGCGGATCAGCTCGAGATTGTCCAGCAGCGCGTCCACGTCGGCGTAGCCCAATTGGCTGGCTCCCTGCGCCAGGCACTCAAATAGACAGACCGTCAGGTCATGTGGCGTCGTATCCACCTTCACGCAGACGAGCAGCTTCTTGTCATCAATGAAAATGCCATCCGTCAGCGTTCCGCCGATGTCAATGTCCGCCGTCAGCACGATGGTCTCGTCACTTCCCTGTTTTCGTCACTCTTAGGAATTCTTCAGCACGAACCGTCCAGCCGAAAAAATTCTCAACATTAAATATCGTCGCCTCGTGCAGGGACGCCGGTCCCGCCGGCATGGCTCCATCCGCAATCAGAATCGGCCAGTAATCCTGAAAATAGGCGTCCCGCAACGTGGATTCCACGCAAACGTTCGTGGCGATGCCGACGAAAAACAAATACCGGATGCCTCGCGTCCGCAACTGCGAATCCAGCGTCGTTCCCGCGAACCCGCTGTATCTCGTTTTCAGTACGACCAGATCCCCGGGTTCCGGCTTCAGTTCGTCCACGATGGCGAAATCCCAAGTACCTTCCGTCAGCAGCTTCCCTTTCAACTCCGGCCGCGAATTCATCAAGTGCATCGCCAGTTCTTTGTGCCAGTTCGGAGAATTCGGCCCGCCGCTGTTACTCAAATCCGGTTTGTAGCCCATCTGAACATAAACCACCAGCATGCCTGCTCGCCGCGCCGCCTCCAGAACGCCTTTGATGGACCGCACCACCCGCGGTGCGTCAGAAATGTCCGCCCCCGAAATGTCCAGCATCCCGCCCTTCGTCGCAAACGCATTCTGCATATCCACAACAACAACCGCGGCCTTCGTCAGCTCAACCTCGATCGCTCCCGGCTTGGCATCCAGTTTCGTCATGGAAATCTATTTTTTCTCGACAAGAACCGTTCTTTATCTCCGCTAAAACTCTAGCCTCTTGCATGGACCTGTAGGGCCCGCCTTCTGAGGCGGGCCGTTTTCCCCGCCCTTGAATCCTGGCTAGTCCCGCCCCGCCTCCACAATTTTCTCCGCCAGCCCCGCCGGATTCGTGAACATCACTTCATGACTTCCCGGCATCTGCACCAGCCGGTAAAGTCCCAGCCGGCTCGACATCCGCGGATGCCAGCCCCACTCCCCCGGCGGCAAAGCAATGTCCTCGGTGCAGTTTATATAACTCCTGGGAATCTCCAGTGAGTAAAACTTCTTTAAGTCCAGTTTGTCCTTAGAAGGCTGCAGCGGCTCGGGAGAGAGCAACGCGTAAGTTCGCTTGGCCGTCTCCAGGTCTCCATCATTGATAAACGCGTCGCGCCAAACCGGAAACGGAAGAAGAAATGCCTGTTCCGGAGATTCGTTAGCCATCCGTTCGAACATCGCGGCCGTGGCAGGGGGCGATTCGTCCATCACGCTGCATCCGTCTCGAACGACGAATCCATTCTGAAAGACTATCCGCCTGATTCTTTCGGGGATGGCTTCTGCAATTTTGGAAATGAATGTCCCGCCACAACTGTGGCCCACCAAAACAAAATCCGAAAGCGCTTTGTCAACGATGGAATCGACGAGCGACTTGACGCACTGCGCGTGCGTGACTTTCTTGTTGGCCCCTTTTCCGTAGCCAGCCGCGGTCGGAGCGAAAACTTTGTGCCCCATGGTTTCGAGGTGCCGGATCACCCCTCCCCACGCCGCTCCGTCATGCCACGAGCCATGCACCATTACGAACACAGCCATCGCAGTTTCTCCTGAGAAAAATCCGAAGTTGAGGCGAACGGAAGATTCGAATCGTGGCACATGAGCAATGGGCCAGCCAGCGTGGTTCTTTTGTCAGAGAGACTTCAAATGCTTGCGACTTCTGAAACCTGCTCGAATTCTTTGCGACTGGACGAAAGTGGCGGGCAACCCTGAATTGCCCGCCGCCTTGCCCTCCCAACTTAGAACGAGTACTTGAACGAGATCTGAAACTGGCGCGCGTTGAATACTTTTCTCGGCCGGCCAAAGTCCGGATTCGGGAACGGTACGCCGCCGGTGCACGATCCGATAAACGACAACGGATCAGTCTGAATCTTCTTCGAAACGGCGTCGTTGTAGTTGCGAGGCGCCGCACCGCAGAAATCCGGCGAGGTATAAACGGAGTCAACCTCGTCAACGTTATTCCGGTTCAACATATTGAAGACGTCCGCCGCCAGCTCCAGCCTTTGGCGCTCGCGGAAGTAAAACGCTCGCGAGAAGCGCACGTCCGCCGTCTTCAACTTGTCGCCCCAGTAGGTATTGCGGGCGGCAAGCCCAACTCGGTCGGTCACCGGGTTGGTATCGTTATTGGCATCATGTCCGACGAATATGGTGAAGGGTCGGGCGCCCTGAAGAGTGATGATGCCGCTGGCTTCCCAATCCCTCAACGCGATATTAATGTCCTTGGATTTTGGGGCCGCTACGGTGAAGTTTGCCAGGAATCGATGGCGAACGTCTTGGTTGGAATTGGCCCGCTCCCTCGACCGGTGATAGAGGTCCTGGGGCGTGCTGACAAAGGTGGTAAAGGTTCCATCGTCCAGCGTCTTTGAGAACGTGTAGTTGGCGTTGAACCGGAAATACTGCCCTACTCTCTCAGACGCCGAGAACGTCACGCCATGGTATACGCTGTTGCCGCTGTTGTCGGTGTAATAAATCAAACCAACGGGCATGAGCACGCTCTGAAAAAAACTCTTCCCCGGAGTGAAATCGGCAGGCGGTGGCGTGTAATTGCCAAATGCATTCGATCCGCACTGATACCAGCCGGTTGTCGCGCTCGGGCTACTACCTGCGGGATTAGCCGTGTTTTCCGGGCAGACGTTCAGGTTTTCCGCACGGACCTGATGGTGCGCGGAGACGAATAGATAGCCCACATTGAGGACCAGTCCATGACCGACTTCGCGGTCAATTTCGAGGCTGCCCTGCTCGGCATAGGGCATCTTGCTGCCTCTTTCTACGGTACCGTCACCCACGGTTGAGAACTCGCCTTTCGCCACGTTGGTAACCAACGCGACTGGCTTATATAGGCCGTTCAGAAGCAAATTCGCAGCTACATCCGCTGGCTGGGGACCAAAGGGATTGGTGCCGGGGATAAAGGGCAACTGGTTCAGGGCATATGTTGCATTGAACGCGCCGTCCCGAATACCAGGGAACGGAAAGGTTGTAGGGCATGCAGGGTCAATTGTCATGCAGAATGTTGTCGGGCGCTGCGGGTGCGTGACGAAGAAGAACCCGATGTTGTAGCGGTCGTTGAAGAGACCAAAGCCGGCGCGGATCACCGTATGTTTGTCAGGAGAATACGCGAATCCGACTCTGGGCTGAAACGCCTTGTAATAGTTTTTAACGGTATCGCCGAGTCCCGTCTCATAATCCCAGCGCATCCCATAGTTCAGCGTGAATTTGGACGTGACGCGCCACTGGTCTTGTGCAAATAATCCAACATAGCCGTGATTCCTGTCCGAAAAGTAGTTGGGAGTCTCGCTGCCCAGGTACGCCTTATCCCAAGTCAACGGCAGTGGAAAGGGTGGTGCCGTGGCAGCTGTGCCATCAACCGTTGAGTTATCTCCGGATCCGAGCGGGGATGGCCAGAAGACGACTGGCGTGCCATTCGCAAAATCCGCGGGATTAGGACCGGGAGTGACCGGAAACGGAGGTAAGGTTGCGTTTTGCGGGCCGAGCGCCAGGGGACATGGGCCTTCCGCAAGATTCGAAGTGAGTGGCGTCCCCCGCTGTCCAGCTGGTTTAAGCGAGTTCACATAATTGGCAAAATCCACCAGACAATTCACACCCGGGAGAACGATACGCATGGGAGAGAAACCCGGCCAGATGATGTGGTTATTGATGCGGTTATAGTCGACGCCAAATTTAGCCAGGTGCGAGCCTTTCACCCAGTACAGAGAGTCGGCGAATTGTCCGCGGCTCTCATAGGTGGCATCGAAAACACCGAAGTTATGGCCCATCATGACCTCGTTTACGAGGTCCAGGTTTGGCTGTCCCGTCGCGCCCGGGAAGTTCGAGTGCCGCCGCGCGTACTGCCCCAGCACGGTGTTCACCAGGCTCGGCGATAGTTGCGAAGACAAAGTGCCCACGAGAGACTGGTCACGCAAGAAGTTGTGATGTCCGCTCGAGGACGCCGCCAGACCGCCGCCATCAAGGGTGTCGCCGACAAGCACATTAAGGTCGCGCGCATCCTCGATGCTGTAGCGGACCGAAAGGCGATGATCTTTGCTGAGCTGGTGGTCGAGTTTGAAAAAACCCTTGTCGGAATCCTGTGTTTTTAAGGTGCTCTCTTGCTCCGGAATAATTCCGAGTAGCGCTTTCGCCTGGTTAATCAAGTTGAAATTTGCTAGCAAGGTGGGAGATTGAATGGCCGCTTCCCCGCGCCGTTGGCCCTCGTAGTTCATGAAGAAAAATGTCTTGTCCTTTTTGATGGGTCCGCCGAAAGTGCCGCCATATTGGTTTTGCCGCAGCGTATTCGGCATCGGGTTTCCAGAGGGCAAGGTTCCCTGTTGCAGGAGGTTATGCGCATTGAGAGCGCTGTTCTCTATGTAATCGTAAAGCGAACCGTGCATGTCGTTAGTGCCCGATTTGGTGATGATGTTGACGATTCCACCCAAGGCGCGGCCTTGCTCGGCCCCAAAGCCGTTGTTGACCACGCGAAATTCGCTGACCGCTTCCTGGGAAGGAGTGGCCCGCTGGGAACCAGTAGCGGTGTTGATGGTGTCCGCGCCGTCCACCGTCACGAGGTTGCTGAAGTCGCGCATGCCGCCAAAGGAGATGCGCGTGACTTCCGATTCAGTAAATGTGGACTGGAGACTGGTGCGGCCGGTAGTGACGCCGGGCGTCAGCAGAACGAAATCGGTGAATAGGCGGCCGCTGATCGGCAATGATTCAATCTGGTTGGTGCTAATTACCTGGCTGACCTCAGTGCGCGTGGGTTCGACAGCCGGCGTTTCCGTCGTGACCACCACTTTTTCTGCGCCCGAGGCTACCTTCACCAGGACATCAATCGTGGCGACTTGCCCTACGGTCAAAACGATGCCCGTCTGCGTTGATTTCGAAAAACCCGAAGCTTCCGTAGTCAATTCATAGCGCCCAGGGGGCAGGTTGGCGATCACATAGAGTCCGTTATCGTTCGAGACAGCACTATAGGTCCGGTTGGTTTCTGTGTCCCTCAGCGTTATCGCCGCCTTTGCAACCGAACCTCCACTCTCGTCGCGGACCGATCCGTTCAATTGGGCATTGCCGGCTCCGCCCTGCGCAAAAGAAGGCTTCGCCCAGCCCCCAAGGAAGACCATCCCCAATACGACCAGTGAACTTAGACGTGGCCTCATGATTCACCCCTTATCCAAACGATTCGAATCTTCACTTCTGAAAACAATTCGAATCTTTGCCTCTGAAAAACAAGATTCGAATCTTTCCTTCTGCAAAACTTCTGAAGAACAGGATTCGAAACTTTTGCTTCTGAAAAGCTAGATTCCGAAACTTTGCTCTTGAAAAGCAAGATTCCAAATACACCCCGGCTCGCGAGCAGGTCTAACGCCAGCCCCGCCCGGTTGTCAAGCCTTTAATCGTGCATTCGTGCGAATACCGCTCAAATTCGAATTCTCCTTTCCTCTTCTAAGAGATTTTGGCGACTTTGCTTGAATTTTTTTCGCAAAAGAAGATTCCTTGGCGCGCGGCCTAACGCGTTTGTGGCTGATTCAGCTGCAAGATCAGAATTCACAAACCACGCGCACGCCTGCTCCTGGGCCGCCAAAAAAATCCGGTTAAACGCCCGCTGCCTGCCGCGCCATGACCGATTTGACCGCCGATACAATCTTCTCTTCGCTTGGCAGAACAAAATTTTCGAGCGGCTCGCTGAAGGGAATCGAAGTATCGAGCGCCGTCACCATCTTCAGCGGAGCCCTCAGCGCCTTTCCACCATGCTCGGCAACTTCCGCGGCGATGATCGCGGCGGCGGATGCGTGGCGGGTGGCTTGGTCCACCAGAACCAGGCGTCCCGTTTTCTGGACCGACTTGATGATTGTTTTGGTATCGAGTGGCGCTAGCGTGCGCGGATCAATCACCTCCGCGCTGATGCCCTGCTTAGCCAGCAGTTCCGCAGCGGCCAAGGATTTCTTCACCATCCAACCCGTGGCCACGATGGTGACGTCTGTGCCTTCCCGCTTGATGTCCCCGACACCAAACGGAATCACGAATTCGCCCTCCGGCACAGGCCCTTTGTCGAGCGTCAGCATGTAGTGGTGCAGATACACCACGGGATTGTCGTCGCGAATGGCCGCGGCCATCAATCCTTTGGCGTCCGCCGGCGTCGACGGCAAGGCAATCTTCAATCCGGGAATTCCCATCATGGAGTGGTAAACGCAATTCGAATGCTGTCCTGCCCAGCCCGCCGCGAAGCCGTAGCCTGCTTTGAAAACCAGCGGCACTTTGACCTGGCCGCCAGACATGTAGCGGAGCCGCGGCGCTTCGTTGATCAACTCATCGAATGCCACCAGCATGAATTCGCTCATCCAGAGTTCGACGATGGGGCGAAGACCGGTGAGGGCTGCACCGACTGCCACTCCCATTTCCGCGGTTTCGGAGATGGGCGCGATGCGGACGCGTTGCTTTCCAAACTTTCTCAGCATGGGGTCGCGTTCCGTCATTGCCAGATTCTGGCCGTACAGCACCACGTTGGAATCGCGCTGCATTTCCTCGATCATCGCGGTGGCAATCGCTTCGCCATACATCATCTCGCGCGCCATGTCGCCTCCTCTCTACGCGTACACGTACTTGACCGCTTCTTCGCCCGCGGGCTTCGGGCTGGCCAGGGCAAATTGCACCGCGTCTTCCATTTCGGCGTGCGCTTCGGCTTCAATCCGCTGCGCATCCGTATTGCGCAAAACTCCCTTTCGAATGAGCGCCGCGCGGAAACGCGGAATCGGATCATTCTTTTTCGCATCCGCGAATTCCTTTTTCTTTCCGTACACTTCCACGGCCTCGTGTTCCGGGAACTGCGTGGGCACAGGCGGCACGGTGATGGCGTTGCCGTGCGCGCTCAGCCGGTAGAACTTCGCTTCAATCAGGCTGGGTCCTTTGCCACTCCTCGCGCGGTCCGCGGCCTTTCCAACTGCGGCATAAACTCTCAGCGGATCCGTGCCATCCACGGTCACGCCGGGGATGCTGAAGGCTTGCGCTTTTTGCGAAAGCGGGTCGCCCGCCCGGTAGTTGGCGCCCTCCAGACTGATGTGCGTGTAAGCCTGGTAGTGATTGTTTTCGAGGATATAAACAATCGGCAGATTCCAAACCGCGGCCAAATTCAAGGATTCGAAGAAAGCTCCTTGTTTCGTCGAACCGTCGCCAAAGAAGCAGTAAATGACCTGTCCGGTAGCTTTCACTTGCGCGGTGAGAGCCGCGCCCGTCGCGTGCGTAATGGCTTGCCCAATAATTCCCGAGGTACCGGGAAAATGGTGCTCCGGGTCCGCCAAATGCATGGAGCCGCCAAAACCGCCGCAGAGTCCGTCTTTTCTTCCGTAGATTTCCGCCATCATTTTTCGCGGCGAAGTGCCGAGCACGAGAGGATAGCCGTGACAGCGATAACTGGGCATGGCCAGATCGTCGTCATCGCGCGTTGCAAGCGAGCCTACAATGGTGGCCTCGGCGCCGTCACCCAGATGCGTGTGTCCGCGAATCACTCCCGGATGCTCCACAAACGTGCGCTTGACGCGCTCCTCGAATTCGCGGATGCGCACCATTTGCTTGTACATCCAAACCAACCGGTCTTTTGTGAGCGCTTTTTTCTTTGCCATGACCGAATGCTCCTTACTTCAAGACTCCGGAATCTTCTCTCCCCGCTCGCCGATACAGCAAAGCGGATCGCCAACTGGAACTTCTGCGTCCAGGGCCGCGAGGATCTTGAGCAACACGCCCGCCGCCGGCGAATCCAATTCGTAGTTCACCTTGTCGGTCTCCAACTCCACCACCGGCTCACCCTGCTTGACCTTGCTGCCTTCCTTCTTGAACCAGCGCACCACTCTGGCTTTGGTGGTCGGGATTCCGCCGGACTTCGGAACTCGCAAAATCGTAACGATGTTGGTCCTCCTGAATCGCGATGGATCGTCTTCCTGCTTCTTCGCTCCAACTCAATGCACGGCCCGGTCCACTCCCGCCCAAAAAGGCTTCCGGATGGTTTTCTTGTCGATCTTGGCAGCCGGAGTTTTGGGAATCTCACGCCAGAATTCGACAGACTTCGGCGACTTCACGCTGCCAAGACGGTCTTTGCAGTGAGTGATGACGGCTTCTTCCGTCAGTGCTTCACCGTCGCGAAACACGACAATGGCCTTCACCGCTTCGCCCCATTTATCATCGGGAACACCGATCACCGCACACTCGCGCACTTGCGGCAATTCCATGACGCAGGCTTCGACTTCAGCGGAATAGACGTTGAAGCCGCCGGTGATGATCATGTCCTTCTTGCGATCCACGATATAAAAGAAACCGTCCTCGTCGCGGTATCCGAGGTCTCCGGTGTGATGCCAGCCGTGCGTTCGAATCTCCGCGGTGGCATCCGGCAAGTTGTAATAGCCCGCGCCAACCAGAGCGCCGCGCGCGACGATTTCGCCGGTCTGGCGAGGAGGAAGGATTTTGCCGTTGTCATCCATGATCGCCAAGCGAACAGCAAGCGTTGGCCGGCCGCAACTCCGCAGGCGCTCCGGATGGTCCCCCGCGGCAGCAGCGGCGACAGTAGCGGGATCGAGAAACGTCATGTACATGGGGGCTTCGGTCTGCCCGTAGGATTGGCAGAGGCACGGACCGAAAACTTCGATGCCTTTTTTGAATTTGTCCGGTGAGACAGGCGCAGCGGCGATCAAGAGACGACGCAGGCTTGAATAATCAAAATCGCCGAGATTGGGATGCGCGAGCAGCGCATAAAACGCAGTGGGGGGCAGAAAAACGTGAGTGACGCGAAAACGTTCAATGCACTGCAGCACCTCCAGCGCATCAAAGGCGGGCAGCACGACGTTGGTGGCG
>Ga0210404_10001039_pt1 | contig 12387 bp, 13 predicted proteins | sample IncBWH28MmetaG_FD_155455 | JGI IMG/M metagenome (GOLD analysis project Ga0210404, IMG submission 155455) | Forest soil microbial communities from Barre Woods Harvard Forest LTER site, Petersham, Massachusetts, United States - Inc-BW-H-28-M | ecosystem: Environmental > Terrestrial > Soil >... | reverse complement strand
CACCCGCACGCCGTCTCGGTCCACCTCCGCGGCGGTGCGCAGCGGGGAGGGGCCGGGCACGAGATAGGTGGCCTCGATCTCGAGATACGCGGCGGTGAAGCTCATGATCTTCTCGCGCGCCGGGTCGGAGCCCAGGAACGCGATGTCCCACACGTTGCTCGGGGCCGCGTCGCCCATGATCGCCACGCTGTCGTAGGCGACGAGCTCGACCGGCACGCCGAGACCCCCGGCGATCTCCCGGGTCAGGTCGATGGCCACCCCGCGGGATTCGCCGGTGGCCTTGTCGCGGGTAGCGAGGATGAAGTTGCCGTAGTTGATGGCGGCCCGGAGCTTGCCGCCCGGGGCGAGATCGGCGCGGACCGCCGGCGTCGTGTCGGCCATCGCGCCGATGCTAGCAGAATCGGGCCGACCAGTGCCATGCCCCCGCCGAGGGCACGCGGTGGACTCGCGACGGCCGAGATGACGCGTCGCCCCGACGAATTTCTCGCGCCGCCGGCAGCGGAGCCGGCAACCGCGGCCCGCGGCCGCGCATCCCAATCACGAGGAGGGACATGGCGATGCGCAAGCTCGAGAACAAGGTGGCAATCGTGACCGGCGCGTCCAAGGGGATCGGGGCGTCGATCGCAAAGCACCTGGCCGCGGAGGGCGCGGCGGTGGTGGTCAACTACGCGTCGAGCCGCGAGGACGCCGATCGCGTGGTCGGCGAGATCGCCCGCGCGGGGGGCCGCGCCGTCGCGGTGCAGGCGGATCTGGCCCGGCCCGCCGATGTCGACCGCCTCTTCGCGGAGGTGGGGAAGGCCTTCGGCCGGCTCGACATCCTGGTCAACAACGCGGGGGTCTACGGGTTCACGGCCCTCGAGGACATCACCCCGGAGCACTTCCACAAGCACTTCGACCTGAACGTGCTCGGCCTGCTGCTCGCGTCGCGGGCGGCCGCGGCCGCCTTCGGGCCCGCGGGAGGCAGCATCGTGAACATCAGCTCCTCCGCCACCACGCTGGCGCCGGCCGGGTCCGCGGTGTACAGCGCCACCAAGGCGTCCGTCGAGGTCATCACCCGCGTGCTCGCCAAGGAGCTGGGGCCGCGACACATTCGCGTGAACGCGATCAGCCCGGGCATGGTGGAGACCGAGGGGGTCCGCGCGGCCGGCTTCGACACCAGCGACTTCCGCAAGGAGACCGAAGCGCGCACCCCGCTCGGTCGCATCGGCCAGCCCGAGGACATCGCGCCGGCCGCGGTCTTCCTGGCCGGGCCGGACTCGGGCTGGATCACCGGCGAGACCCTGCTGATCGCGGGCGGGCTGCGCTGACGGCCGGCCGCTCGAGCGACCGGAGGGGAGAAAGATCGCGGGGAAGCGGGCCGGGGGGCTTACCGTAGGAGCAGGTGAGCGCCTCCGGTCGCGTCTTCTGGAGCCTCGTCATCCTCGCGGTGGTCGCCCTCGTGGGCGCGCTGCCGGTCGCGGTCCGGCATCGCTTCGAGGGGGTGTGGATCCCGTCGACGTCGATGGCCCCGACGCTCCTGGTCGGCGACTACGTGCTGGTCGACAAGGCGCCGCACTGGCCGGCGCGCGGGGATCTGGTCGTCTTCAGCGACCCGACCGCTCCGGGCGAGCTCCTGGTCAAGCGCATCGTGGGCCTCGGCGGAGAGGAGATCACCGTCCAGGGCCACGAGGTCTACATCAACTGCGAGCCGCAGCGAGAGGCCTGTCGTCCGATGGCCGAGCCCTACGCCGACTTCAGCGACGAGGTCCGCGCGACCCGGGACGTCGAGCGGGTCGAGATCCCGTCCGGGACCGTGTTCGTGATGGCCGACAACCGCAACGCGGGAGAGGACAGCCGCCACTGGGGGGCGGTCCCGCACGGCACGATCATCGGACGGCCTGTCTGGGTCTACTGGTCGGCGGACCCCGACGGCAGCACACGCTGGAGCCGGGTCGGCCGGCGCCTCCGATAGGCCAGGCCGGGCCTACTTGCCGCGCAGCTTCGGATCGAGCGCGTCGCGCAGGGAGTCGCCGAAGAGGCTGAACCCGAAGACCGCGAGGCTGATCGCGATGCCGGGGAAGAGCCCGATCCACGGCGCCTTCTCCGCGTAGGCCGGCGCCGAGCCCGAGAGCATCAGGCCCCACGACGGCGTCGGCTCGGCCGCGCCCAGCCCCAGGTAGGACAGCGCGGCCTCGGCCAGGATCGCGGCGCCGAGCTGCGCGGTGAGCATGATCAGGTACGGGGCGAAGACGTTGGGGAGCAGGTGCCGCCGGATGACGGCGCCGTGCGAGGCTCCCAGGCCGTGCGCCGCCTCCACGTACTGGTTCTCCTTGACGGAGAGGGCGGTGGCCCGGACCACCCGGGCGGCCCGCGGGATGATCGGGATCGCCACCGCGATCACCACGTTGGGCACCGCCGGCCCCAGGATCGACGCCACCGCGAGGGCGAGGATGAGCTGCGGGAAGGCGAGCAGCACGTCCATCAGCCGCTCGAGCAGCAGATCGATCGTCCCGCCGCAGTACGCGCTCAGCACGCCGAGGAGCCCGCCGATCGAGCAGCCCACGAAGGACGCGGTGAAGCCCACGAACAGGGCGATGCGCGCGCCGTACATGATGCGGCTCAGCACGTCGCGCCCGAACTCGTCGGTCCCGAGCCAGTGGTCGACCGAGGGCCGGGAGAACTGGGCCGCGTAGTCGGGCAGGTAGGGGTCGTAGGGCGCCAGGGGCTGTGCGAGCGCGGCCACGAGCAGCATGCCCAGGATGATGAGCGCGCCCGCCGCGCCGAGCGGCTTGGCCCGCGCGAAGGCCCACGCCCGGTCGACCCAGCCGACGGCGCGCGCCGTGGGCGCGGTCGCGCCGGCCCCGACGAGGGAGCTCTCGACACTCATCTCAGTGGTACCGGATGCGCGGGTCGAGCCACGCGTAGGTGAGGTCGATCAGGAGGTTGACCACCACGAAGCAGAGCGCGATCAGGAAGACGAGGGCCTGCACCACCGGGTAGTCGCGGTGCGCGACCGCGTCGACCACGAACCGCCCCACCCCGTTCAGGGTGAAGACGGTCTCGGTCACCACGAGGCCGCCGATCAGGAACGCGAACTCGGTGCCCACCAGGGTGATCACCGGCAGCATCGCGTTCTTGAGCGCGTGACGGATCACCACCACGCGCTCCCGGAGGCCCTTGGCCCACGCGGTGCGGATGTAGTCCTCGCGCAGCACCTCGAGCACGGTCGAGCGGGTCATGCGGGTGGTGACCGCCGCGTAGCGGTAGCCGACGGTGAGTACCGGCCAGACGAGCTGCTGGAAGTTGGCCCACGGGTCGACCCACGGCGGGGTGAACTCGAGCGGCGGCCCCCATCCGAAGTAGATGACGAGGGCGAGGATGACGAGGATCCCGACCCAGAACGACGGGATGGCTTGCCCGCCGATGCTCACGATCCGGATGAGGTAGTCCACCCAGGTGTCCTGGCGTACCGCCGCGATCATGCCGAGCGGGATCGCGAGCAGGACCGAGACGATGGTGGCGAGGATCGCCACCTCGAGGCTCAGGGGCAGCCGGATGAGCACCTCGTCGATGACCGGCTGCCCGGTCCAGAGCGAGGTGCCGAAGTCGAGGCGCAGCACCCCCCAGAGCCAGGTGCCGAACTGCACCGCGAGCGGCTGGTCGAGGCCCAGCTGATGGCGCATCGCCGCGAGCTGCTGCGGATCGATGCGCCCGGTCTGGTCGCCGCCCAGGATCAGGAGCGTCACGTCTCCGGGGATCACGCGCATGATCAGGAACACCACCGCCGCGACCCCGAACAGGGTGGGCACGATCAGCAGCAGCCGCTTGGCCAGGTAGGTGCGCACGACCCGGCCTCAGTCCTCGGAGAGCCAGACGTCCTGCAGCTTCTGGTTGGTGTAGTGGTTGGGCGGCGCCACGTAGTTCTTCACCTTGCTCCAGTGCACGAGGTTGCGCGACCACCAGAGCCCGGTGGTGAAGTAGGCGTTGCCGAGGACGCGCTTCTCCAGGTCGTTGATGAGCCGCTTGCGCTCGACCGGGTCGAGGGAGCGGGCCTGCCGCGAGAAGAGGTCGTCCACCTGCGGATCCGAGAAGCGCCCCCAGTTCTGGGTGCTGCCGGTCGCGTAGCGGCCGAGGAACTGGTCGGGGTCGTCCATGAACTCCACCGTCGGAGCCACGATCAGCTCGAAGTTGCCGGTGTCCTGGCCGTCGGAGAACCAGGCCGCGGTCTCGAGCGGGCGGTGCTCCGCTTCGATCCCGATCTTCCGCCACTCCCCGATGAGGAACACCGCGAAGTCCTGGTACGGGAGCTTCACGTTGCGGTTCTTCAGGACGACCTTGAGCCCGTTGGGATAGCCGGCCTCGGCGAGGAGCTTGCGTGCCTCCGCCCGGTTCTTCTCGATGTCGCGCCCGAATCCGGGCAGCTTCTCCAGCTCCGCCGCCGGCATCGCCCACTCGGAGCCGGGTCGCATCAGGCCGCCCACGTACCGCAGGCCGGTGAGCGGGTAGAGCACCCTGGCCATGGTGTAGCGGTCGATGCCGAGGCTCAGCACCTTCCGGACCCGCACGTCGTCGAACGGCTTCTTGGTGTTGTTGATCGCGATGCCCCACTCGCCGGTCATCGCGGTTTCCTGCACCGTGATCTTGTCGCCGAGCTGCTTCTTGATCGCTTCCACCTCGGCACTGGGCAGGTCCCGGAACTCGATGTAGGCGCGGCCCGACCGGATGGCGGCCGCCCGCACCGAGGTCTCCGGGCTGATGTAGAACTTGTAGCCGTCCAGGTAGGGCCGGTCCTTGACGAAGTAGGCGGGATTGCGCTCGCCCTCGAAGGTGGACCCGCGGGTGTAGCCCTTGAACTTGAACGGACCCGAGCCGATCGCGTGGGTCTTGAAGTAGTTGGGGTCCCGGTCGAGATAGCTCTTCGGGAAGATCACGTTCCAGGGCGAGGCGAGGTTGGCCAGCAGTGACGCCGACGGGAACTTGAGCTTGAAGACGACGGTGGTGGGATCGGGCGCCTCGACCTGGGCCACCGCGGTGTAGGCGTTCTGCCGCACGCTGCGCACGCCCTGGGGCGGGAAGATGATCTTGTCGTAGCTCGCCTTCACGTCGGCCGAGGTGAGCGGCGAGCCGTCGTGGAACTTCACCCCCGGGTGGATCTTGAAGGTATAGGTGAGCCCGTCCGGGGAGATCTTCCACTCGGTCGCGAGGTCCCCGATGATCTTCGGGTAGTTGTACGGATCGAGCTGGAGCAGGGTGCTGTAGAGCGGCGCCACCAGCTCGATGTTGGCGAACGTGCTCTCCTGGTGGGGATCGAGGCTCGGCGGGTCGGCGCCGATCACCGCGAGCAGGACGCCGCCGCGGCGTGGGGTGTCGGCGGCGGTCGCGGGGCCACGGCCGGTCGCGGCGAATGTTCCCACGAGCAGGGCGAGGGCCATGACGGAGACGAAGAGGGGACGACGTCGGATGGGAGCGGTCATGGAGCACCTCCCGCACGAATCGGATGTGGAGGGATGACGTCGGAAGGACCTCGCCTGCGAGGCATACGCACTTCCCCGGGCCTCGATGGGCCCGCCGCTCCGGGAAGCCAGCCAGCGGACGACCTGATCTCGCGCCGTCTTAGGGTGGGCCGAAGCGATCTCGGACGGTTCGCACGCTCGAACAGGCGGACCGTACCAGGGGGAAACCGGCCTGTCAACCGCGCGCGGGGCGCGGCCGCTAGCCGGAGATGATCGACGTGGCGGTGTAGCGCGAGAAGGCGAGGTCGGCGTTCTCTCCGGCCTCGCGCCGGAAGAAGCCGATGCCGGGCTGCCCGTCCTTCCAGGTCGCGTCGGTGGCGTGAGCGACCTGCACGTCGTTCACGAAGCACGTGATGACCGGGCCGACGATCCGCGCCCGCAGCACGTCTCCGGTCGCGAGCTTCCGCCCGAGGCGCGCGTCCTCCTGCCCGATGCTCGCGAAGTCTCCGAACGGGCCGTTCCAGCGGACGACGTCGACGCCGCCTTCGAAGTTGAAGAGGCACTCGTAGCCTCGAGCGCTCACGGCCGAGTCGGCCCAGCGGAGGAGGATCTCGGCCTCGTGGGGCTCGCCGGCCAGGGTCGGGGACACGTGGACGACCGCCTCCCCTTGATGGTCGAGGGCGAGCCCGGTGAGGTAGGCGTACGAATCGTCGTAGCTGCCGCGCCCGGACTGGGTGCCGTAGGCGAGCCCGTTCCTCTTCTGCACCTTCGCCCAGTGGAAGCCGTGGTGCGACCAGACCCCGCCTTCCGAGATCGGGTTCTCGATGCCCTCGAATCGCGTCGTGTACCGGCCGCCCGACACCGGCGTGGGCGCGGAGAACGACGAGGCGCAGCCCGAGACGACGAGGCTCGCGAGGGAGCCGGCCATGAATCCCCGCCGGGTCAGCGACCGAGCTCGGCCGGGCATCGCGGCTCAGGCGGGGAGGCGATACACGCGCGTCGCGGTGTCGTGGTAGAGCTTCGCCTTCTCGGCCGCGGAGTAGCCGCTGGTCAGGTGCTTGAACGAGTTCCACAGCACGGTGTAGCTGCAGCTCACCGCGTCCACCGGGAAGTTCGACTCGAACATGCAGCGGTCCACCCCGAACTTCTCGATGGTGAACTCGTAGTACGGCCGCGTCGCGTCGGCCAGCTTCTGGCTGGAGGGCGGGCGCGGCTGCTCGTGCCAGCCGAAGCCGTTGACCTCCATCGCGAGCCCGCCCAGCTTGGCCATCACGTTGGGGCAGGTGGCGAGCTCGCTGATGTAGCCGCGCCACTCCGCGTGGATCTCCCGCGCGCGGCCCGCGTACGACCCGACCCCGACGGGGCCGCCGAAGTGGTCGAGGATGATGGTGGTGTCGGGGAACGCGCGGGCGAGCGCGGTGACGTCCGGGATCTGGCGGTAGTAGCACCACGCCTCGAAGGTGAGCCGGCGCGGTGCCAGCAGGGCGAAGCCGGCCCGGAAGTCGTCGTGCAGGAAGAGGCCCTGCGGGGGACGGGTGCGATGGTTCGGCACCGCGTCGTCCGGATCCCACGCCGCCCCGAGGCGGATGCCGCGGAAGCGGCCGCCGCCCGCCGCGATCTGGGCGTCCAGCACCGCCGCCGCCGCCGCGCCCAGCCGGAGCGGCGCGGTCCCCACGATGCCGGCCGCGATGCGGGTCGGCCCGTAGAGGCCGGAGGCGCTCATCGCCGCGATGCCGTTCACGAACTCGGTCTCCCCGACCGCGCGCATCGGCTCCGGCCCGTCGGCCCGGAACATCGCGCCGCACTCGATGAAGACGGTGGAGACGATGCGGTGCCCGCCCCCGACGTCCTCGAGGATCTCGTCGAGGAGGTACCGCGGCGCGACCCGGCCGCTCTCTCCGTCCCACAGGTGGTGGTGCGGGTCGCAGATCGGCAGGTCGGGCTCGATAGGCTCCTCGACGGTCAGAGCGAGCCAGTCGTGGTTCTTCTTGCGAGCGGGCACGGGCGGGCGCCCGCTCAGGCCTTCAGGTACTCGAACCAGAAGCCGTTGCCCTCGCGCACCACCCGGCCGAAGGAGGGCGAGGGGAAGTGGGAGGCGCACACCAGCACGTCCCGCTCGCAGTAGCGCTCGAGGAACGCGCGGCGGGTCGCGGCGGCCTGCTTGGGGTCGAAGTCGGGGCGCGGCACCCAGTCGGTCTCGAGGCACTGCACCGGGGAGTGGATCAGGTCGCCGGTGATGACCGCGTGCTGGCCCCGCGAGGTGACGTGGACGCTCACGTGATCGGGGGTGTGGCCCCACGTCGATTCGAAGCGGATCTCGTCGCCCAGCGCGAAGTCGTTTTTCACCATCTGGGCGCGGCCGGCCTCGACGATGGGGATCACGCTGTCCGCGATCTGGTTCTGGGGGGTCTCCTTGTGCATCGCGGACCAGTAGGCCCACTCCTTCTCGGACATGACGTAGCGCGCGTTGGGGAAGGTGGGCACCCAGCTCCCGTTCTGCCAGCGGGTGTTCCAGCCCACGTGGTCGGTGTGGAAGTGGGTGGTCATCACGTAGTCGACCTGCTCCGGCCGCACCCCCGCCTCGGCGAGGCGCTCGAGGTAGGCGCCGCTCGACGTCATGTTCCAGTTGGCGCGCGCCCGTTGCTTGTGGTCGCCCACGCACGTGTCCACCACGATGGTGTGGTGCCGAGTGCGGACCAGGAACGACTGCATGGGGAAGACGAGGCCGTTCACCGCCGGATCCAGGGCCCAACCCGCGAGCCGCTGCCGGTAGGGCGCCCACTGCTCGGGGGTGATCTGCGGGAAGAAGCCGGCCGCGTCGAAGTCCGGCCGCTCCGACTCGAGAATCCGGTGGATGGTGATGTCGCCGACCTGTCGCTGCAGCATCAGGGGAGTCTCCTTAGAGCTTCGAGAAGTCGATCTCGTCCGCCCGGGTCCAGTCGAGGCCGCCGGCCGCGCCGACCTTGGCGCGCACGTCCCGCAGGAACTCCCATCCGTCGGCGGTGACCCGGAAGTGGTCGGGCGGCGGGGCGGGCTCGATGAGCCCGGCGTCGGTCAGTCGCTTGATCGCGGCGGGCCGCTCGAGGTCCTGCGGGCTCTTGCCCGCGAACCAGCCGCGGGTGCGCCGGCCCTTTTCGATCTCGAGCAGCACCTCGAGCCGATGGAGCTTCTGGCGCAGGTCCCGTGCGTCACTCAGCAGATCGCTCATCGCGCCCTCCCGTGGCCGACAGCGGCGTGCCGAGTCTAGCAGAGTCGAGCGCCATGAGGCAGGCTGGCCGCATGCTCGGGCACCGCGCCCTGCTCCAGGGTCTCGTCGGACGGCGGTCCAGGCCGCGGTGAAGGAGCGGGCCGGCGCGCCGGTCGTCCTATCGTCCCCGGTCTTCAACGCGACCTGCCGTGAGCTCGCGACGCTGACCGGCCGGAGCCGGCTGCCGAGCATCATGGCCTTCCCGGGCTACGCGGAGGACGGCGGCCTCATCGGCTACGGCCCGCACCTGCGCAGCATGTTCGGGCTGGCGGGAGACCCTCGGGGTGACGATCCCGGCCTCGCTCCTGGCCCGGGCCGACGAGGTGGTTCAGCGCTGACGTCGAGCGAAGGCGGGGATGCGCACGAGGTCGGGGACGAATGAGTCCGCCACCGCCGCGCGGATCGGCGCGGAGAGCGAGCGCATCAGCTCGGGCACCCCGCCGCGGGCTCCCGGATCGTGCAGGCGCACCGCGAGCCCGGCCGAGGCCAGCCGGCCCAGCGAGGAGAGGAAGAACAGGATGTGGATGCTGGTCCACTCGCCCCCACCCAGTGCGAAGTGGGCGGGGGCGAAGGCGGCGAGCTGGCCGGCCAGCACCGAGGCCACCCCGAAGCCGATGCCGCCCGCGGCGGCGAACGCGGCGAGGTAGAACGGTCGGCCGGTGCGCGGCGCGAGCCCGATCGAGAGGTCGAGCGCGGCGATGGCGTGACCGCCCCAGAGGAAGCCCGACACCATCGCGTCGATTGCGATGGGCCACAGCCGCTCCGGCGAGCTGAAGAGCCAGATCGCGGGCACCGCCGAGATGCCGAACGAGCAGCAGATCAGCACCGGGCGCGCCCCGATCCGGTCGACCGCCCGCCCCCACAGCCGGGCCGAGGCGATGCGCACGATGGCCACCCCGACCCCGTGCGCGGCCACGATCAGGAAGCCGGTATGGAGGTTGGTCAGCAGGTGGTAGGCGAAGAAGGTCGCCGAGATGCCCACCGCGCCGTTCCAGGCGAGCTGGTAGTGGAGGAAGGGCCGGGCCCGCCCGTCGCCGAGCGCGGCCCGCAGGCTGCGCCAGCCGGGCGCGCCGACCTCGCGGGTGGCCGCCGGCTCGTGCTGGCGCAGCAGCAGCGCGAGGCTCGCGAGCCCGGCGAGGCAGGCCACCGCGGTGAGCGCGGAGAGCGCGACGCCGGTGAAGCCGAGCGGCGCCATCCGGTCGAGGGCCACCGCGGCGGTGAGGGAGGCCAGCGTGCCCGCCACGCTCAGGAAGACCGTCCGCTGCCCGAAGTAGCGGCCCCGCAGGCGCTCCGGGACGAGATCGCCCATCCACGCGACCCACGCGCTGTTGCCGATCACCCCGAACACGGTGCTGACCGCCACGATGCCGACGAAGAGGTGGAGCTTCGCGGCCGGCGCCAGGGGAAGCCAGGGCAGCGCGATCAAAGGCAGGAAGGTGAGCCGCGAGACGCACACCGCGAGGACGGTGGCCAGCTTGCGGCTGTGGGCGCTGATGAACCACGCGGCGGGCAGGCTCGCGACCTGGGACATGAGGGGCAGCGCGCCGAGGAAGCCGACGAGCGCGGCGCTCGCGCCGAGGTAGAGCGCCCAGCCGGTGAGGACCGCGCCGGTGGCGCACGCGGCGAAGACCTCGGCGCACGCGCCCTCCGCGACCGCCGCGCGGAGCGAGCGGCGCAGCGGCCGGGCCGGCGCGGCGGGGACGCCGGCGCCATCGGGCGGAGGCGCGCCGGCCAGCGCGGGGCTCGATCCGGGCATGGGCTCGCCGGACTGGGGGACCGAGAGGGCCGAGGCGATACGGGCCAGGGAGGCAAGGACGGCGGAGGCGCGAAGCAGTCTCACTGCGGGACTTCTCCTTCGACGTGATGGCTACCTCCGTAGGCTGTTGCAGGTTCGAGGCCACGGATCGAGCGTGTGATTTCCTGGAATTTCGCGAGGTCGGCGCGGCGGGCCGAAGCCGGGTCGACGATCGCTGTCAGTGCGCTGACACGGAGTGCTCAGCCAGCCGTCGGCCGGTCGGAAAGAAGTGCCGACCCGAGGGCGGTTGCCCGGCGCGCGCGGGTCGGCTAGGCTCGGGCGCGGTGCCGAGCCCCATGTCCCGCCCCGCGCTCTTCGTCGTCAAGGCCACCATCGCGCCCGAGCAGGAGGCCGCGTTCAACGAGTGGTACGACACGGTGCGGTCGCGGGAGGCGGCCCGGGTGCCCGGCTGCGTCGCGATGCGCCGCTACGCGGCCCTGCCGCTCCCGACCCCGCACGCGGGCTCCGAGCCCTGGCAATACATGGTCTGCTACGAGTTCGATTCGGAGGAGTCGCTGCGCGCCTTCGTGGAGTCGGACACGCTGCGCGCCATGACCCGCGACTACAACGCGCGCTTCGGCGGCGACCGCGCCCGCCTGGCCTACCGCCAGATCTATCCCTGAGGCGCTCGCGCTCTCAGGCGCCGGGCGCCGGATCGGGCGGGGTCGGCGGCGCCGGGCGCGCGAAGGGAGACGGCGCGTCGAGGATCATGCGCACCCGCTCCACCAGCGCATCGGGCGTGAACGGCTTGGCGATGAAGGGCATCCCGGAGATGGTCACCTCCGCGACCTTGTAGGCCGACATCAGCAGGACCTTGGTCCACGGGCTCACCTCCTGCACGCGCTTGGCGAGCTCGGTGCCCTTCATGAGCGGCATCACCACGTCGGAGATCAGCAGGTGGATCGCCTGCTGGGTGGCCATGCGGATCGCCTGCTGCGGGTCGCCGGTCTCGACCACGGTGTAGCCCTTGGTGGTCAGCATGCTGCGGACCACCGTCCGGATGTCGGGCTCGTCGTCCACCACCAGCACGATTTCCATGGCGTCTACTTGATGGCGTAGGGGTTGATCGGGGTGCCGACCGCGCGCACCACCGGCAGGGGAGGCGCCACGAGCAGGAAGGCGTAGCGGCCGTCCGCCGCGCAGTCGGCGGCCAACTCCTCCAGGTAGAAGATCTCCCCGAGGGTCAGGCCCATGTTGGGGATCGCCACCACGTGGAACGGGTTGCGGAAGCCGGCGATCTCGGAGGGCCGCACCTCGACCGCGTAGTTGTCGCAGCCGATCGCGGCCACCTGCCTGGCGTGTAGCCACGGGGCGGTGTGCACCGACATCCCCGGGAACGGGTCGAGGTCGTAGTGGCGCCAGTCCTTCTTGTCGAGGTAGCGCGACATGTGGCCGGTGCGCACGAGGAGGATGTCACCCGGCAGCACCTCGACTTGCGCGGCGGCCGCGGTGGCCTCGAGGTCGGCCACCGTGATCGCGTAGCCGGGCTCGAGCGCCTTCACGCCCTTGTGGCGGGCCACGTCGAGGAGCACGCCGCGCCCGGCGAGCTTGCTCGCGGTCTTGTCGATGCTGTTCTTCGCCGCGCCGCTGCTGGTGACCAGCGTGGCGTCGTAGCCGTTGTACATCTTCCCCTCGTAGAAAATGTGGGCCAGGCTGTCCCACTGGGTGACGCACTGGAGCGGCATCACGATCCAGTCGTCGGAGCCGCCGTAGCCCTCCTGGGCCGCCACCTCGGCCGGGGTCCGGGGCGCGTCGCCGCCGTCGCGGAACATGGTGTGGATCGGGTTGAAGCGCGCGCGGGTGCCGCTCTGGGGGCCGTTGCGGTCGAGCGGGATGCCGAGGGCGAAGACCTTGCCGGTGGTGGCGAGCCGGCACGCCGCCGCCACCCGCTCGGGGGTGATGTAGTTCAGCGT
>Ga0210404_10001036_pt1 | contig 12406 bp, 11 predicted proteins | sample IncBWH28MmetaG_FD_155455 | JGI IMG/M metagenome (GOLD analysis project Ga0210404, IMG submission 155455) | Forest soil microbial communities from Barre Woods Harvard Forest LTER site, Petersham, Massachusetts, United States - Inc-BW-H-28-M | ecosystem: Environmental > Terrestrial > Soil >... | reverse complement strand
ATACGTAAAGACATGGAAGTAGGAGAACGGAAGTTCGCGCGCGATGCCCAGAGTATGCTCGAACGCTTCCTCAGTTTCTCCGGGAAACCCGACCATGACATCAGTTCCTAGCCCCAGGTGAGGAATCGCCGCCACGGCCCGGTGGATTAGACGGACAAACTCTTCCGCATTGTACGGACGATTCATGGACGACAAGATGGAATCGTCTCCGCTTTGGAGGGGGATATGGAGATAGGGACAGAGCTTCGCTGAGGAAGCCATCCGATCTAAGAGGGCGTTCGTGATTGTCGTCGGCTCAATGGAGGAAATCCTTATTCGCTCGAGTCCGTCAACCGCCTCCAATTGCGCGATCAACCCGGCCAGATTGAGTTCACCCTGGCGATACTGCCCGATGTTGACGCCGGTTAGCACGATCTCCCGGTAGCCTCCCGCCACAAGCATCTCGGCCTCTCTGATCGCGTCATCCAGAAGGCGACTCCGCTCATGCCCGCGCGCGAACGGGATGAGACAGAAGCTGCACATCACGTTGCAGCCGTCCTGGATTTTGAGCAGCGCTCTGGTGGATCCTAGTTCGCCATACTCCGGTAGGGTGAAATCCTCTCGGTCGATGGTGCGAGTATGGAGCACTTCCGGGTCCGGTTGCTTCTTCAGGGCATGGGGGGCTGGAAGAAATGACGGTAAGTCCCATTTGAATTGATTGCCGACGATGAGATCGATTCCGGGAATGGTGCGCAGCTCTTGAACGCCGGTCTGAGCGTAACAACCGGTCACCGCCACAAAGGCATCGGGGGAATGCCTCAACGTCTTGCGGATCACATATCGGCAGGTCCGTTCTGCTTCCTCTGTCACGGAGCAGGTGTTTAGGACGAGCAAGTCCGTCGGCTCACCGAACTCGACGACGCGGTAGCCATCGCGCCGCAAGCGAGCTGCCAGCACCGCTGTCTCCGCTTGGTTCAGTCGGCAGCCGAGTGTATGGAGAGATGCGCGTTTCATGGTAGTCGGGTCATTATAGGGAGATCCTTGCGATGGGAGCAAGGCGCTGGAGCGAGTTCTTCTCGTTGCTCGTTGTTCTCGGTTGAAGGTCTTAGAAGGCCATGGTAGTATCTGCCGTCCATGCCCGCCCTCTTATCGTGAGTCTGCTGTGAGACCTTCGCAGTTGGCGGCTTCCATCCTCATGGTATCTCTTCTTTTCCTCCTCCCTGTGTCCGGAGGGTGGACGAAGGAGCCCCTTCCTCTCGAACCTGACCTCGCGACAAGAATTGACGAACACTACGATCACGAGGCGCGGCTCTTTTTGATGTTGTATTCACTCAATGGCAATGGTCAAGTTGACTACGTGACGGGCCGGTTGGTCCAGGAATATACCCGCAGCAACTACGGGAATCCGGTGTACCAGACTGAGGCCTATCCCCTGTTCTACTGGTGGAACCACACCATGTATAACGATCCGGAGCAGGATGGCGTGAACGGCAACGAACGAGTCTACCAAGAAAACGTGGAGTTTGATATTTCACGCTACAAGCCCTGTACCTTCAATGGACAACCCTGCTGAGGTTCGATGCGCTGCAGCGCGGGATAGTTCTTCGGTGCCTCTTCGACCTACTTCTCCTTCCCAGGTGTTTGTCCGACAGTGACCTTTCTACTGCGGCGAATAATGCCTCGGCGGCTGCTTTCTTCATGGTCCTGAACAATCCTCATCGTATCCGTATTCCAGCAAATACGACTTTGGTTGTTCAGGGCCTGCGGCAGCGCATCTGCCTGCCCCTTCTTCGCTTCATGACGAACAGCCATGTTGGACAGGCTTCGATCGATCGATTTCGAGAATGTCCTGAGCCGCACCTCCATTCCGATGATATGCTACTCCCCCATGCGTACGGACACGGGACACGGCTCGATGAAAACAGCATCGTTCATTCGGATCCTTGCGAACCGGCGCATCGGCATTATGTTGCCCTTGGGTTTTGCCTCGGGGTTGCCATTGTCCCTCACAGCTGGGACGCTCCAGGCCTGGCTGACGGTTGTCGGGCTTGACCTGAAGACCATTGGGATTTTTACGCTCGTCGGTCTCCCGTACACATTGAAATTCTTGTGGGCCCCATTGATGGATCGTCTGGTCCCTCCCTGGCTGGGACGCCGGCGCGGATGGATGCTCGTGATGCAGCTCTGTGTCGCTCTCGGCTTGGCGGCCATGGCGTTGACTGGTCCAGGCCAGCTTCCGGAGATACTCGGGGTCCTGGCGCTCGTGGTGGCATTCCTCTCTGCCTCACTCGACATCGTTTTCGACGCCTATCGAACCGATCTACTCTTACGTTCGGAACGGGGATTCGGTGCCGCTGTGTGGGTGAATGGCTATCGATGTGCGCTGTTGTTTGCGAGCGCCGGCGCCCTTTTGTTAGCCGATCGTATTGGATGGCAAAATACCTACTTGCTGCTTGCCGCATTAATGGCTGCAGGAATTGTCACGATCCTCGTCAGTCCGGAACCGTCAGAGCCGATTGCCATGCCGGCAAGTCTGGCCGAAGCGGTCGGTGGACCGCTGAAAGAATTCTTTGCGCGTCCAGGGGTGGTCGGGTTCCTCGCCCTTATTGTCCTCTATAAATTTGGAGACGCCGTCGCGGCCTCGCTTCAAACGGCCTTTCTCATTGGAGGGATGGGCTTTTCCGTCAGTGATGTCGGGTATGTGAAGGGCCTTGGGCTCGGAGCCACACTCATCGGCGCATTAGTCGGGGGCGTCGCAATGGCCAAGCTTGGGATGGTTCGGTCGTTACTGCTCTTTGGTGCCTTGCAAGCCGTCTCAAACTTGGGATTTATGTGGCTTGCCTGGATGGGCAAGAGTTACGCGGCGCTCACGATATCGATTCTCGTCGAGAATGTGACCGGTGGCATGGGCACCGCAGCGTTTGTCGCACTGATTATGTCGCTGTGCGACCATCGCTATACGGCAACCCAGTTTGCGTTGCTCTCTTCCCTGGAAGCGCTTGGGCGGGTGTTCTCCGGTCGTCCGTCGGCCGAGTTGGTCGAAATGGTCGGCTGGGCACAATTTTTCTTTTGTTCGTTTCTGGTCGCTCTACCCGGTATCTGGTTGGTGTGGGGTCTCCGAACGCGGTTGGATCAAGAAGCCGGTCGTGATGCGCATGCCAGAGCCGACTCTGCCGATCTATGAAGACTGTATGCGGCGCTGGAGAAACAAGACGAACAACATTAACGTCGGAAGGGGTGCCAGGACGAAGGGAACAAGCCAAACCCAGACATTTTTCCCGCGCATGCGGGCTTGATCGATCATCCAGACAAAGACCCACACAACCAAGCCGAGATAGTTGAGGGCCATCCAGCGTGTTGTGTGAATCTTGAGGCCGCTCGTGCTGTCTGGAGTTGCGTTGAGGAGGAAGACTCCTAGCAAGATTGCAAATAATCCCAACAAGGCTGCGACAAGGCGTTTGCTCCAGACAAACATGATGATGATCCTCCTGATACAAACAATGTGAGCAGCATGATTGCCGCAACAGACCTGTCGAGCGTAGGCTAATCATGCGTCTTTCGTTTGTCAAAGGGGGGCTGCGCGCCTCCGTTTCCATGCAGCCTGTCGCGACATCGGTTCAGCGGCAATCAATCTAAGGACCTGTATGAGCCTCTTGCGTTTGAGCCTGGTTGTGGCGGCATTGGCCGTGAGTGTCGTGTTGGCACTGACGAATCCCACCACGGATCAATATCTGGGCTTCGTGCAAACCGAACTCGCCAAGACCATGGATCGAATGGATCAGTCCACACCCGAACGGGAAGGAACGGTGGTCAGAAATATCTTTCGCAGGCATAGTCAGGAGTTGCTCAATAGCATGGTGCGTCCTCACACCATGCGTCAAAATTGGGGATTCCTCAGTCGGTTTGAAACAACGGTGCTGGGTAATCGCGTTGTGGTCATCGGCATCGGCAACCAGTTCATTCCCGTTGAGGGAATGGATGAAGCCATTCTGACTCTCGGCCGCCAGGTATTTTAGTTTTTTTGTCCGAGGGGATCCCTTGGATGTCAAAATGGGGTCTATTTTCGATCAAAACGCTGTGGATAAGTCGGTCTAAGTTTCCGAGAGATGGCGTTTCCCAACCATTTGCAGTTATCCACAGGATTTCCTCAGTTTCCCCAGTCAAACCACTACATTTGGTATTGACAATTTACCCAGATCGCTATATGTAGATACTCCTTGGGTGAGTCAATCGTCGCGATACCGAAGTTAGGGCGTTCAAATGCACCTCCCATATTGATATTGAAGACAGATTGTTCCTGTTGGGGATCGAAAGCAGTCCCATAACACTTACGCAGACTTGGGGAGGGAAAATCGTGAGAATAGAACGCCGATTTACACGTCGTGGGCAAGGTCCCTATGAAAACCTGCCATTCGTGAAGCGTTCGTCGGAAATTCGTAATCCAGACGGATCGACCGTGTTTAAGTTGGAAAATATCGACATTCCCGAGCCCTGGACCCAGCTTGCGATCGATATTCTAGCCCAGAAATATTTTCGGAAAGCTGGAGTGCCGCAGCGAGATGAGCAGGGGAATCCGATCCTCGGACCGGATGGCAAGCCGCAGTTGGGAGGGGAACGTGATTCCCGACAAGTGTTTGAACGGCTCGCCGGTTGTTGGACCTCCTGGGGGAAGAACTTCGGCTATTTCAAGACTCCTGAAGACTCCGATGCCTTCCATGATGAGCTCTGTTACATGCTCGCGCATCAGATGGCTGCACCCAATTCTCCCCAGTGGTTTAACACGGGACTTCATTATGCCTATGGGCTCTCAGGGCCTGCACAAGGGCATTATTACGTCGATCCCAAGACCCGTGAAGTTGTCAAAGCCACCAATGCGTTCGAGCACCCGCAACCGCACGCCTGTTTTATCCAATCCGTTGACGACGACTTGGTCGGTGACGGCGGCATCATGGATCTCTGGGTGCGGGAGGCACGACTGTTTAAATACGGATCAGGGACCGGTACCAACTTTTCCAAACTTCGCGGCGATGCCGAACCGTTGTCCGGCGGCGGCCGCTCGTCTGGATTGATGTCTTTTCTTCGCATCGGTGATAGAGCGGCAGGCGCCATTAAGTCGGGTGGGACGACCAGACGGGCTGCCAAAATGGTCTGTCTCGATTTGGATCATCCGGACATTGAAGAATTTATCAATTGGAAGGTGGTTGAAGAGCAAAAAGTTGCCGCTATGGTGACCGGTTCGAAAATCTGCGCACAGCGCCTCAACGCTGTCCTCAAAGCTTGCCACGTCGTCGATGGCGCCGGTCAGATGAAGATCGAGATCGATCCCAAGCAGAACCCGATCCTCAAGGAAGCCCTGGCAGCCGCCAGGCGGGATACGGTTCCGGAGGCCTACGTCCAGCGGATGTATTCCTATGCGCAGCAAGGGTTCACGCATTTTGTGTTTCACGAGTACGACACGAATTGGGATGGCAAGGCCTACCAAACGGTATCCGGCCAGAACTCTAACAACAGCGTACGCATTCCCAATCATTTTTTTGCGGCTTTGGAGGCGGACGGCGATTGGCAACTCAAGCGACGGGTCGACGGCAAAGTCTCCAAGACCATCAAGGCGCGGGACCTCTGGGATCAGATCGCTTGGGCCGCCTGGATTTGCGCGGATCCTGGTACGCAATACGACACCACCATCAACGAATGGCATACTTGTCCGGCGGATGGCCGAATTAATGCCTCCAATCCTTGCTCCGAATACATGTTCCTCGACGATACGGCGTGCAATTTGGCGTCGCTCAACCTCGCCCAATTCTTTTCAACCGACGCACAATTTGAGCTGGAGAACTTCCGCCATGCCGTACGCCTCTGGACGATTGTACTGGAGATCAGCGTACTCATGGCATCGTTTCCCAGTCGTTCTATTGCCGAAAAGAGTTTTGAGTTTCGAACGCTGGGGCTTGGCTATGCCAACTTAGGTACTGTGCTGATGCGGCAAGGCATTCCCTACGATTCTCCCAAAGCATTGGCCATTAGCGGTGCACTGACCGCCATCATGACCAGCGAGGCCTATGGCACATCGGCTGAAATGGCCGCAGAGCTGTGGCCCTTCCCGAGCTATGCTAAAAATCGCGAGGCTATGTTGCGCGTCATCCGTAATCACCGGCGCGCCGCGTACAATGCCGCTCCGGAAGAATATGTAGGTTTGTCAATTGCACCGATAGGGATCCAGCCGCAGCATTGTCCTCCCGAGTTGCTCGTGGCTGCACGTCGTGGATGGGACCGTGCCCTCGAATTGGGGACGGCCTACGGGTATCGCAATGCGCAGGTCACGGTGATTGCTCCTACGGGCACGATCGGACTCGTGATGGATTGCGATACGACGGGCATCGAACCGGATTTCGCGCTTGTCAAATTCAAAAAACTGGCTGGCGGAGGCTATTTCAAGATCATCAATCAAAGCATACCCGCTGCACTCAGAACCTTGGGGTATACCGAGTCTCAGATTCAGGACATCGTGAACTATTGTGTTGGCCGGCAAACCTTGCAGACCGCACCATTCATTAACCATGAGACTCTGAGACAGAAGGGGTTCGACGACGCTGCACTCGCGCGAATGGAAGGCGGTTTGTCCCAGGCTTTTGAGATTCAATTTACGTTTAATAAGTATGCGTTGAGTGAGGACTTCTGTCGGGAGAAGTTGGGATTGACCGACGCGCAATTGAATGAATCCAATTTCAACATGCTGAAAGCGATGGGATTTACACAAGAAGAAATCGCCGCAGCCAATGATTATTGCTGCGGCACCATGACGGTAGAAGGGGCTCCACATCTCAAAGCCGAGCACCTTCCGATCTTCGATTGTGCTAATCGTTGCGGCCGGATCGGTCAGAGGTATATCGCCGTCGATGCGCATATCCGCATGATGGCAGCGGCACAACCGTTCATCAGCGGCGCCATCAGCAAAACGATCAACATGCCGACCGATGCGACGCTCGATGATGTCAAGTCATCCTATCTCTTTGCCTGGAAGAGCATGATAAAGGCAGTGGCTCTGTATCGCGACGGCTCGAAGTTAAGCCAGCCGTTGTCGGCCACAACGGACAGCGGCAAGACCGTCGAAGCCTCGTCCGAAATATTGTCGATTGCGGAAAAGATCACAAAACGAGTGTTGGTACGGTACCTAGCAAAACGCCGACCGCTCCCGGCCAGACGCAATGGGTACACGCAGAAAGCCGTCGTCGGGGGGCACAAACTTTATCTGCGCACGGGTGAGTATGAGGATGGCACTTGTGGAGAAATCTTCCTCGATATGCACAAAGAAGGAGCCGCATTCCGCAGCCTCATGAACTGTTTCGCCATTGCTATTTCACTAGGCCTCCAACATGGCGTCCCGCTGGAGGAGTTCGTCGAAGCGTTCGTGTTTACCCGCTTCGAGCCGAACGGGCCGGTCAAATTGAATGACCGTATCAAAATGTCCACGTCGATCATCGATTACATTTTCCGAGAGCTTGCCGTGACCTATCTTGACCGCTATGACTTGGCACAGGTCCAGGAAGAGGATCTTAGAATGGACTCCGTTAAGATGGACGAGCAAGATCCTGAATGTGTCGAAGAGGAAGCCACTCCCGAAACGCTGGCTTCGGCCTCAATCAGTACTGAAATGTTTCCCGCACGACGCGGGGCGATACCGCGTCATAAGGGAAATGGCCACGGAAATGGAAACGGTAACGTAGCCCATACCGTCGAACTGAAGCGTGAAACGTTGACCTTGACCGCCATCCAAGTGGCCCGCCAAAAGGGCTATGAGGGAGATCCCTGCTCCGAGTGTAAGCAGTTCACCATGGTACGAAATGGGACCTGTCTCAAGTGTGAAACCTGCGGCACCACGAGCGGCTGTTCGTAAGAGAGAGGACTCAATCAGTACGGTGCTTCGCGAGCAAGGGATTGTCACAGTCCACGATCAGGTCGTGAGTTGGGTGGCGCAGCGATGGGCGAAGGCGTTTCATTGCAAAATCACGATTCATACGAGTCTTGAGGAGAACCCCTGGGCTGAACCCCACCAACAGTGCGATATTGTCGGGTGGCAGGTGAGTTCGGCTGGCAACACGATGCAATGGATGGCTGAGGTAGAAACCGATGATTCGATCAGAGATGTCGCAACCATTTCGGAGTGGAAGGAGACGGTTGTGCCGGGCGTTTCATTCTATTTAATCGTGCCTCGCGGCCTCAAGGAGTCGGCAAAGAAGCTGGCTGGGAATGCATCTGTTCATGTCAGTGGAATATACGAGTACACATTTGTGAATGGCATATGTCAGGTGCGCTGACCGGTATCTGTTCAACACAGCTGGTTCATCAATCATCGACACAGGCCTTGGTCTCGACAGAATAGATACCTTCCTGCTCTAACAGGAGGGTAGTGACTTTTGAAGCCCGGTAAGGAGATCGTCATCATCATGTGCCCCCACGCCACGGAGTAATTCCCATGCCCACTACGACACAATTGGTCATTAGCGGATTGAGCAGACCCGGTGTCATGGCTCAAGTGACCCAGGTCCTCGGTGAGGCAAAGGTCAACATCAAGGCCTTTTCTGCTCCAGAAGTCACCGGAACGGGAAAGCTAAGGCTGTTGGTCGCGGATCTGGACGGGGCTCGTGTTGCACTGAAAGTAGCAAAAATAAAGTTTACGGAGGAAACCGCCCTGGTGTTGAGCCTCGAAAACAAGCCGGGGGCTTTAAAAGTAGTGGCAGATCTGCTGACCAAAGCTCGCATCAATATTAAATGCGGCTATTGCACCCCATCCCGCGAGGGGAAACGTGCGATCGTGGTCCTTACAGTTTCAAACACAGCTAAAGCGCTCACTATCCTCAGGGATCAATCGCTCGACGAGTTCTAGCAGGATGCTGAAAAAGTCTGCCGGCAGCGTTCTCGCGTGGCTCTTAGGAACCGTGAAACGTGAGGCGTGAAACGTGAAACGAAGGTCAGCCGCGGAGTTGCGGCCTTGCTTGGACAAGGCGCGTCTTAGCGCGCCGAGGTTGGGCGGGTGAGAAGTCTGGCCTTTTTGAGCATGCTGCAGGAGTGTTTCCCTGTTGTCCCACACGTGCGGACCATCGAAATTCTCGTATACCAACATAGTCTTCCCGCAGCCTGCTAGACATGTCGCGCAGAGCTCACACCTGCTGGTCCCGCTGGCCGGTCCTTCTTCTCGTGACCCTCCTGGTCGGTGCCCTGGCCGCTTGCGGCGGCGCTCCCAAACCTACCTATTTCCCAGGCTACCCTGTTGGGTTCGTCGAGCGTGGTGTCGCCTCATGGTATGGCCCCGGATTTCATGGGAACAAGACGGCAAATGGCGAACGGTATGACATGCATCAGCTGACGGCTGCTCATCGGACCTTACCACTCGGTTCAATTGCGGTGGTTCGATCAATGAGTACTGGTCGACAGGTGACCGTCCGCATTAACGATCGTGGTCCCTTCGCCAGGGGGCGGGTACTCGATCTCTCACTCGCCGGGGCGTACGCGCTGGGGATGACCGGGGCTGGAACTGACGAGATTGAACTACGAGTGGTTGGGTATCAAGGGCGGACTGTTAATATGGGGGTCTTACGAGTGCAAGTCGGGTCCTTTTCCGATCAGCAGAATGCACTCAACCTCTTGGAGCGTGCGAAACATCTCTACTCGGGCGGCAGAGTCCAGGTTGTCGATCTGCCAGAAGGTAAGCGATATCGAGTTCAGATTGGTCAATTTTCCATGGAAGCCCAGGCAGAAGCCGCCGCATCTCACCTCGAATCCTCCCTTGGGCTCCAGGCCTTTGTATTTCGAGACGACTCATAATGATAAATGCCGGCTTCATCCAGCCAGCCTTTCCAATTCCTCAGTTTTTCTGCGGACATGCAATGCAACTATTTGATATTGTGGTGTGTTTACAGCATATGCTTGCTCACCACTCTGTCCTATGGTACATCTACAGTCCGATGGATACAGGTCAGATAGTCCCCAATCGAGTCACGCTGTTCTACCAAATCTCACATTGCCGGCCCAAGGCGATAGGAGACAGCCCCTGGACTCTCCCGTATTCCAGGCCGACCGGCATAGTCGGTCGCCTCTAATACATTGCACTCCATGGATGTTTTAATCCTCTTAGGTCTTATTGTTCTTTCAGCTGTGATATCCACGGCCGAAATCGGTTTCTTTGCGGTCAACTCAACGAAGCTGCGGGCGCTCGCCCAAACTGGGAATACTCGAGCGAAATTGGCCCTCCATCTCCGTAGTGATCCCCAAAAGCTCCTCTCGACCATTTTGGTCGGCGACCGTCTGGTCGGTGTGGCGACGCCGATGTATGCCACCTTTCTGACCTTGAGTATCTATGGAGGTCAAACGTCTTTTGACGAGGCGATTGCCGTCATGGTCGGCCTGCTGACCTTTGTCCTCTTAGTGGCCGTCGATGTGATCCCTAAAACGTTAGCTGCCAAGTTCGCGGTTCCAGTCACTCTGAACATGGCCTACCCCGTCTACGGGGTTCAGCTACTTCTCAAACCATTATTGTTTGTGATAGTGCCGTTGATATACAAACTGACAGGGGGGAAAGGTCTGACGCTTCCCCTCGTGACCGAGGAAGAGCTGAAGATCATGCTGGATGAGGGGGGGAAGACAGGGACGATTGAGTTCGAGAAGGTGAAAATGATCAAGAACGTCTTCCAGCTCAAAGACATCACAGCTGAAGACGCGATGACCCCTCGTCTTTATGTCTTTTCATTGGATGGTAACCTGTGTCTGAAAGAGGCTCAGGAACTCCTCTATAACTCGAAATACTCACGGATCCCAGTGTATGACGGGACGCTCGATAACATTACGGGTATTCTCTATAAAACGAGGGCATTAACCGAACTCGCCAAGGGGCAGAATGAGTCGAAACTCAAGGACATTGCCTATCCCCCGCTGTTTGTTCCCTCAGGCAAGACGGCGGACGACCTCATGAAGCAGTTTCAGCAGGAGAAGCGGCATATGGCCGTCGTGGTCAACGAGTTCGGCGGCGTGATGGGGATTGTCACGCTTGAAGATCTTCTCGAAGAAGTGGTTGGGGAGATCATGGACGAAACCGATATCACAGAAGAACTGATCAAACGGTTAGGGAAGAACCATATCCTTGTTCACAGTAGAACCGAAGTGCGCAAGGTCAACGATTTCCTGAAAGTCGACCTCGGCGATGAAGCAGTGACGATCGGCGGCCTTATTCAACAGGAGCTTGGTCGAATTCCCAAGGTTGGAGAAGAACTGCGGATCGCCAACTGCCGGATCCTCATCCATGAAGCCGAGCCACGATCCATCCGCAGTGTCCAAATCTTTCGTGAAGAGAAATCACCGGCTCACGTCGAAACTCCGAACCTCGACCTGGTCAGCTAAGCCCGTTCTTGTCCTCTCCGATCAGGGCGGCAAACTCCTGTTCCGTCAGTATCGTCACCCCCAGCGTACGGGCTTGGTCCAGTTTGGAGCCAGGGTCTCGTCCCGCCACCAGATAGGACGTCTTTTTACTCACGCTTGAGGACACACGCGCTCCTGCCGCTTCCACAGCCTGTTGCGCGCCATCTCGCGTTAAGTGATCCAGCCCCCCTGTAAATACGAACGTCTTCCCTGCGAGCAGGGATTGCTTCCGGTCGCTCGTTGCCATGCCTGGGGCAACTTGTACACCGGATTCCTGGAGTTGTGTGATGACCTCCCGGTTGCGCGGCTCAGACCAGTAAAGCACCAAGCCCTGGGAAATCTCAGGACCAATCTCACGAATCTGTTGAAACCGTTCCCGATCCGCCGACATGATCTCACCGAGAGACCCAAACTCACGGGCCAGGACTTTGGCAATATGTTGTCCGACTTGCCGGATTCCGAGTCCCATGAGAAAGCGATCCAGTGAGACGGTTTTACTGCCTGCAATCGATTCTAAGAGGAGCGTGGCGGACCGATCGGCAAATCCTTCAAGTCGGACGAGGTCTGCGCTGGTTAGCCGATAAAGGTCAGCGAGAGATCGTACCAATCCCGTATCAACCAGTTGCGCCACGGTCTTCTTCCCTAAGCCTTCGATGTTGAGTGCATGCTTGGAAGCAAAGTGTTCGATAGCCCCCTTCAATTGAGCGCCGCAGACCAATTGACCAGTACAGTAGAAATAGGCACCTTCGCGACCGACACTCGATCCACAGACCGGGCAGTGATCAGGCATGCAAAAGGGGGCGCTGCGTTGCTCACCAGGGACCGGGACACGCTCGGCAATCGCGGGAATCACATCGCCGGCCCGTTCTACCTTGACGGTATCGCCGATCCGAATGTCTTTCCGCGCCACTTCATCGGCATTATGCAACGTGGCTCGGCTGATGGTGACTCCACCGACCTCCACCGGTTTCAATAACGCGACAGGCGTGAGGGTCCCGGTTCTTCCTACAGAGACGAC
>Ga0210404_10001035_pt1 | contig 12408 bp, 6 predicted proteins | sample IncBWH28MmetaG_FD_155455 | JGI IMG/M metagenome (GOLD analysis project Ga0210404, IMG submission 155455) | Forest soil microbial communities from Barre Woods Harvard Forest LTER site, Petersham, Massachusetts, United States - Inc-BW-H-28-M | ecosystem: Environmental > Terrestrial > Soil >... | reverse complement strand
TCAGGAGGGGGTGGCCGAGAGAGATGATCGATTATTGGAACAATATTTGGCCGCGGGTGAGCTGGCGCAGGAGGACCTGATCAATGGACTTCGCCTTGGCGTCCATGCCGGCACGATTGTCCCGCTTTACAGCGGTTCCGCTATTATGAATATCGGGATCGTTCCGCTCCTCAATGCGATCGTCGATTTCCTGCCAGCACCTATGGAGCGGGCGTCGAGAACCCCGCTGGAAGGCCTGCGTCCAGATACAGGAAAGGCGGTGAGCCGTCGTGCCATTCAAGAGGACCCCTTTTCAGGGATCGTCTTCAAGACGCTGATTGACCCGTTTGTCGGACGACTGTCTTACCTGCGGGTCTTGTCGGGGGTCCTTCACGCAGACTCGACGGTCTTCAACAGTTCTCGGGGCAGCAAAGAGAAAAGCGGGCATCTCTATGCGTTGTTGGGGAAGAAACATACGGTCGTGCCCTCGGCAGGACCAGGGGAGATCGTGGGCATTGGGAAACTCAAAGATACGCAAACCGGCGATACGCTCTGTGACGAAAATACTCCCATTTGTTATCCAAAGCCGATGCTTCCGCGGCCGGTGCTGTCTTTTGCGATCGAGCCGAAGTCCAATGCCGATATCGAGAAAATCAGTCTCGGGCTGCATAAGTTGATAGAAGAAGATCCGACGCTCGAATTTTCACGACATGCCGACACGAAGGAAATGGTTTTAAGCGGGATGGGCCAGTTGCACATCGATCTTGCGCTCGAAAAATTACGCCGCAAGTACGGTGCGGAAGTGGTGCTTCATATGCCGAAGATCCCGTACCGAGAAACCATTCGCATCACGGCACAGGCGCAGGGGAAATATAAGAAGCAAACCGGAGGGCATGGCCAGTACGGTGATTGCTGGCTCGAGCTCGCGCCTCTGCCGCGCGGGGAGGGGTTCAAGTTTGAGAACAAGGTGGTCGGCGGGGTCATTCCACGCAACTTTATTCCGGCGGTAGAGAAAGGGGTGGTCGAAGCCATGCACCACGGGAGCCTGGCGGGGTTTCCTGTCGTCGATTGCCGGGTGGCTGTCTACGATGGGTCATACCATGCGGTGGATTCTTCCGAGATGGCGTTTAAGGTCGCCGCGTCAATGGGGTTCAAGAAGGCATTGGAGGCGGCCCACGCCGTCTTGTTGGAGCCGATCATGACGGTGGAGGTCGAGGCACCGGCGGATCACATCGGAGGTGTGATCGGGGACTTGAATGCTCGCCGCGGGCGGATTCTTCACGTGGAGGCGAAAGACCAGACGGAGCAGATCACGGCTCTTGTTCCAATGGCGGAGCTACTCACGTATGCCACGATGCTGAGCTCGATAACGGCAGGACGTGGCAGTTATGCGATGGAACTTGCGCGGTATGACGAAGTGCCGCGCGAACTGGCGGTTCGAATCATTGAAGTGCACAAGGCGGAGACTCACGCGACGGCGCATTGATCGATTGGTTGGTTTGTTTTGTTTATCTGGTTGATTTTGTTCGTCTGGTTAGTTTGGTTCAACCATAAAAACCAGACAAACAAGATGGACTAGACAGACCGGGCTAGGGGTCGGTCGATTTGAGCACAACATAGAAGGCGCGGCTTTCTCTCAGCACACGGAGCAGAACGGTTTCGCCTCGACGGACCTTGGAAACTGCGCTGCTGAATTCTCCGACCGATCCCACATCGATACGGTTCACTTCCTTGATGAGATCACCTTCGTGAAGGCCTTCAGATTGGGCGAGGCTTCCAGGCTCTACTTTACTAATGAGCACTCCCCGGCTTTCCTGCAGCTTAAATTTATCGGCGAGGCCCGGCGTCAGATCTTGCACATCGAGGCCTAGCTTGACTTCAGTGCGTGCCTGGGGGAGCGAGGTAATCACGGCGTGGTCTCGACGTTCAATGAGGGCGACGTCCAGTACCAGACGCTGCTGATCGCGAACGATCTCAACTTTTATCGTCGAGCCCGGGAGCAATCCCGCCACGACGCGAGAGAGCCGGTTGGGTGTGTCGATCACGGTGCCGTCGATGCGGGTCAGGATGTCGCCGGGTTTGATGCCGGCTGCCGCAGCTGGGTCCTTCTCGAAGACTTCGTTGACCAGCACCCCTTCGCCTTCGGTGACGCCGAACTTGCGTGCCAACTCCACCGTGAGCGGTTGGATGCCGACGCCCAGCCAGCCTCGTGTCACCCGTCCCTGCGACAACAATTGCTGAATCACTTGCTTGGCCATGTTGGAGGGAATCGCAAAACCGATTCCTTGGGCGAAGTTAATGATGGCGGTGTTGATGCCGATGATTTCGCCGCGCAGGTTGAAGAGCGGGCCGCCCGAGTTGCCGGGATTGATCGACGCGTCCGTCTGAATGAAATTTTCATATCGCGAGAGATTGATGTTCTCCCGGCCAACCCCGCTGACTACGCCGAGCGTGACCGTCCGATCGAGTCCGAAAGGATTCCCCACGGCAAGTACCCATTGGCCGACGCGCACGGCTGACGAATCCCCGAATTTCGCGCTAGGGAGGGGATGGTCGGCGCTTACCTTGAGGACGGCTAAGTCTGTATCCAGATCCTTACCGACGACCTGCGCAATCAGCTTGGACTTATCGGAAAAGCGGACCTCAATTTCCGTCGCGTCGCCGATGACATGGTTGTTCGTGATGATGTGTCCATCAGGATCGATAATGACGCCGGACCCTGATCCTGAGGCATTGGGAGCCCGCTCTTGAGGCAGTTCACGCCCTCGTCCAGGCCCGGACAGGGGAATGAGATTCACGACGGAGGGTTTTGCCGATTCAGCCAGATCGGTGATGACAGTTTGAATCTCTTCCAATAGGCGGAGGCCCGGCGAGTCGCTGGATTTTGGTGCGGCAGACTCAGCGGCGGCTGAGTGGATATCGAACCAAGCCAAGAATACAAGGCAGATGAGGACTTGTAGCATGCGAGTCATCCTGCACCCCCTTGCGGGATTGTACATCATAGAAGGCGGAGTGGCGCGCGACAAGCAAGACGTGCGCGACAGGCGCGACTCAAAGTTCTGGGTTCGAAGTTCCTAGAACCTCGAACTTCGGACCTCGAACCGTCATCCTTAGCACCCGCCTCACTTTTCTCGCAAGTCTCGCTCTTCGCGCTTGTCTCGCTCACGATCACGCCGGCTTGGCGCTCCGAGCTTGGGTGAACTCTGCGGCAACCTGCGCGAGATCTGTCTGCAGCCCGACCATGACCAGGACATCATCGACGCGGAGCACGAGGGCATCGTCGGGCGGCACGAGAAATGGTCCACGAAGGACCGTGACGAGACGAACCGACGCAGGCAGCGCCACCTCAGCGAGTGTCCGCCCAGTGACCGGTGATCCCTGGACGACAGGGAACCGTTCGATGGCCGCCCAGCGAAGACTCAGGTCCTGTTGCAGGGTCAGGAGCTCATGGTGGATTGTTTCTAGCTTGAGCTCGTGGATATGGCTGTCGACGCTGAGCAGCGTCCGTTTAAGCTGCTGAATGCGGTCGCCGGCCTGACCGAGGAAACGGTCCAATTGATCGGGTGACAGGGGTGACTCATGGCTAAATGGTGGACGCTTAGCACAGAGCGCGGCAATTTGACGTCCGAGTTCGCCGTGGCCCTGTTCGATCTGGCTCAACAAGTTCGACGCCTGGCTGTGTAAACGGAGGACCTGGATCTTGCGGTTGGCGCGTTCGGCAAGCGCAAGAACGGTTTCGTATATTGCGCTGCCGGTGATCGACAGTTCTTGTTGGATACGACCGAGCAGTTCGAGGGACATAGAAAAATAATATTACGTCTGATAAGAACTATTATGTTAACTCATGCGTTAATCCCACAATAGGTACCCCACCCACACTACCCTCGTACCTCAAAGATTTCAACGGATAGGTTTGTATCAGTAATTCCAATCTCGACGGCGGTCACTGCAATGAGCTGAGATTGCCGAAAACCGCTGGACCCAAAACTCCGTGGCCAACGCGAGCTATACAACCAGAATCCATCAGATCAACATTTCCATCGACTACACGCCCGAGCGACTAGTCATGCTTGACCCTTTTTGACGATCTGGGAGACAATACGCCCATGCGTTGGCTGGCGCAGGTTTCGGTACTTGGTCTCTTTCTTGTCTCCTGCGCCACGGCTCCCCCTGTTTCCCAATCTCCCACTCTTCCCTTCGGTGAATTCATCGATCAAGTGCTCGACCCTCTCGCCGGCACGATTGCCGATGAACGTATTCAGCACGCACAGGCCGAACTCAACGCCGGGCAACTATCCCCTTCTCTGCTGTCGCTTCTCGGCCTTACCCTTGGTTCTCAAGGATCTGTCTTAGGCGATGGATTCGCTAGGCTCCAGAACTCCTCCATTGAGCAGGTGTCCGCCTATCTCGACGCGCAACGACATCCCCTCAAAAAAGAAGCGCTCGCATTATTCACCAAGCGGGCCAAGTCCATAGGCGATCAGTACAGCGTATGTGTGGAAGGAGCGGAACGGCGCTATGGTGTAATGGATGGGAAATTTGTTCGACTGGCAGACGGTCCAGGCCCCTGTGATACAACCTAGCGAGAGACCCTAGCGAAAGGAGAAGTCGACTAGATCAACCAGCCCTCCCTACCCTCATCCCTCAAAGATTTCAACGGCCAGCTTTGTATTGGTAACAGGAGTCACGACGAGAATTACTGGAATGCGTTGAGGCTGCCGGTAGCTCTGGCGAAGTTTACGCGTGCGGCGTTGAGTTGGAAGAGGGCCTCCACGAGGTTTTCGCGCGCTCGGACCACGGACGTCAAGCCATTCGTCATTTCAAAATAGCTGGACGCCGTGATGACAGCATAGCGCTCGCGTGCCAGCTCAAGCTCCTTTAAGGCCGATCGTATCCCGGCCTGCGCAATGCCCACTTGGTCTCTTGCGGCAGTCAAGCCGGCCATTGCGTCGTGCACTTCCATTTTCACCTGGTTCAAGATCGATCGGAGACGAAGTGCTTCTTGCCGCAATTGACTCCGGGATTCGGCAATTCGGCCTTCTCGTTGCCCTCCATCAAAAATCGGAACTTGCAGCAGCAGCGTCATATTGTAGGTGTCGAGGGTGTTACCCCATCGATTCCCGATCTGACCGTAATCCCCCTGTGCCACAAGCGACGGCAGTCGCTCGCCGGTGATGGAGGAACAGGTCAGTTCCGTGGCCCGCACGCGTGTCGCCTGAGCCACAACTTCCGGTCGCTGTTTCAAGGCGTCCTCGACTGCGGCCTGAATGGCTGGTGCGTCAAGCACATCAGGGCGAAACTCATCGGTCAATGCCAGCGGTGTTTCGTAGGGAAGCGCCAGCAGATTGAGGAGGTTCAGCTTGGCGTGCTCGACGGCATATTGCGAGGCTGAAGTTTGCTGCCGCTCGCTGGCAAGTTGCGCGTCGAGCCGCGCGATGTCGAGGCCGGTCGCGAAGCCCACGCGCTGGCGCTGTTTGATGAGCCCCAACAAATCGTTCATGACCTGCTGGTTGGCCTCATGCATCTTCACCATGCTCATGGCCTTCAGGCCTTCCATATAGGTGAGCGCCACGCTGGCCATCGTGTCGAACTTTCGACTTTCGGACTCCGACTCGCTGACATGGAGCATTTCACGCGAGGCGCGCCAGCGCTGAATCAGGCTCACGCTGAGCAAGTTCTGGGAGGCGCTCAGCCTCGCGTCGAAGATGCTGAAGGGATCGGACCTGACAGGCGAGAGACCGAAGCTGCCCCGAAATACCGTCTGTCTGCTTTGCCGGACGGTAGAGGAGAGGTTGGGCAACATTGCTCCCAATTGGGTTTGCACTTGCCCACGGGCTGCTTCGATCCGCTCCTTATAGAGGAGCACATCGGGATTGTTGTCAACCGCCGCAGCCAACGCACCGCGCAAGGTTAAGTTCAATGGCTGAAGCGGAGGCGACGGGGAGTCAAGGCTACTCTCCCCTCCTCCAACAGCGCCCTCAGCTTGGTAAAGAAATCCCAGACATAACATGACAAGAACAGTGAATGAAAGAACAGTAGGTACATTGTAAGTCAATAGCTTGTTCATCGCTCCCTGAGGCTTTCCTTGACAGATTTCAGTAAGGGACTCAACAGATATTCGATCACGCGGCGCTGGCCGGTCTTGATCTCGACTGTGACCGCCATGCCTGGTGACAGATTGACCTGCCTCCCCTCCACGTGGATGGTGGCCCGGTCCATGCTGACCCGGGTGGGATAGACCAGCCCGACCTTCTCAATGGATGCAGCATCGTCGGACACACTCAACACTCTCCCTGGAATAGTGCCGTAGAGGGTGAAGGGAAACGTCTCGATTTTAATCTCGACGATCTGGCCGTTCTTCACAAACCCCACATCTTTATTCTCAACCTGAACGGCCACTTCGACAGGATGGTCCTGCGGAACCACGATCAGCAGTTCCTGTGCCGGGGTGACGACACCGCCCACCGTGTGGACCGCCAACTGCTGCACGACGCCGTCGATCGGAGTGGTCAGGCGTTGGAGATCGGCCTTTTGTCCGGCTTTCGTGATATCCTGAGCCAGAGACGAGGCCTTGGTTTCCAACGTGGAAAGTTCCGCCTGTTTCGTGTGCTGAAATTCCGAGACGAACGCGCGGTAGTTGGTTTCCGCTTCCGACAAAGCGGACTGATCTTGATGCAGCTTCTTGCGCTGCCCGGCAAGTTCTTGGGTTTTGTCGATCCGTTGTTGCTCCGCTTGAAGGAAGTCCAGCTTGGTCGCGGCATCGTGCTCCAAAAGTTTCTTGAAGGCTTCAGCACGTTCTGACTCTATGGGCACCGTCGCCTTGAGCCTACGAATATTCTCCTTGGTTTGATCCAGCGCCGCGTTTCGCTGATCGATGAGGTGTTGTGCGGCGGCGACTCTGGCCTGAAACTCTGCAAGTTGATCGCGAAGGAGCTGGTGTTGCAGCAGGACATGTTGTGGATCGCCATAGGCAGGGGCTTCGAACGTCGATTGGCCGGCAATCAGGGCGCGTAAGCGAACCGCGTCAATCATCGCAGCCTGGTATTCGTTCGAAGCTCGGTTCTGATCGGCTCGGTTCTGAGTTGGGTCGAGTTCAATCAACACCTCTCCCCGCTTGACGATTTGCCCATCCTGCACGTGAATGGCGGTGATCACACCCGTCTCATATGGCTGAATCACCTTGGAGTAGCCGCTGGGAATAATCTTGCCTTGTGCCGTGGCCACAATGTCGATCCATCCCAATATCGTCCACAGGACGCCGCTCGCAACCACGGCCATGATGGTCCAGAGAATGGCACGACCGATAGGCGAAGGCGGGGCCTGTTGAATTTCCAGGACAGCCGGCAGGAATTCTGCCGCGCGCCCCGTCGGCACAGTGCCGAGCGGGCGACCGCGCTCGGCCTGCCAGGCTGCCCGCCAAACCAACCAATGTCGTGAAAGAATTCCAAATGCCATACGTCTTCCTCTACCTCTCTACCCCGTTACCTCTTTATCTATCCCGCTACCCCCTTCCCCATCACGCTTCACCGCCGTATAGCCATCCTGATGTGACTGCAGCCGGGCATAGAACCCCTTCATGCGCAGCAACTCCTCGTGAGAGCCTTGCTCGACAATCTCACCTTTTTCCACAATGTAAATCTGATGCGCTGGCCGCACCGTACTCAGCCGATGGGCGATGATGAAGACCGTGCGCCCCTGACTAATTTGCGCCATGTTCTGCTGAATGATGGCCTCGGATTCATAGTCCAACGCGCTCGTGGCTTCATCGAAAATCAGGATGCGCGGGTTCGCCACCAAGGCTCTGGCAATCGCGATCCGCTGGCGCTGCCCACCAGACAGCGAGCAGCCGTGCTCTCCCACCATCGTGTCGTAGCCTTCCGGCAATTCGAGAATGAATTCGTGTGCGCCAGCCAGCTTGGCCGCCCGGATCACTTGCTCCATCGCCAACCCCGGATCGGTCAGCGCAATGTTGTCGCGCACAGAGCAATTGAAAAGAAAGTTTTCTTGGAGCACCACCCCCACTTGCCGGCGGAGCCAGGCCGGATCCACCTGCGAGAGGTCTACACCATCCACCAGAATACGCCCGCGCTCCGGCACATAGAGCCGTTGGATCAGCTTAGCCATAGTACTCTTGCCGGACCCGGATCGCCCGACAAGCCCAATTACCTGGCCAGGCGACACAGTGAACGACACCTTGCGTAACACCTCCGAGCCATCAGGGCGATAGCGAAAGGTTACGTCCTCGAACACGATATGTCCGTTGACTTGGGGGAGCGTGGTCCGATTAGGATTGTAGGAAGGTTCCGGCTGCGTATTCAGGATATCCCCCAACCGCTGCACAGAGATGCTGACTTGTTGAAACTCCTGCCACAGATTGACGAGACGCAGCAGCGGTCCCGTCACTTGTGCCGAGAGCATAGTGAAGGCAATCAGCTGCCCGATGGTCAGATCCCCTTCGATCACGCGATAGGCACCCAGCCACAGCACGGCGACGGTGGTCACCTTCTGGATGAACGTCGCGGTCTGGCCGGCCACGGTCATCAAGCTAGTGGCGCGGAAACTCGCCCGCACATAGCCCGCCAGTTGTTCTTCCCACTTGCGTAATAGCGGCGGCTCGACGGCCAAGGCCTTCACCGTTTGAATGCCGCTAATCGCTTCCACGAGGAAGGACTGATTGTCTGCACCACGGTTGAATTTTTCATGCAGCCTGGCTCGGATCGCCGGCGTGATGACGACAGACATGAAGGCATAGAGCGGCAACGAACTCATCACGACGAGCGTGAGGATCGGGCTGTACAACCACATGACGGCGAGAAATACGACGGTAAACACCAGGTCCAGAACCACGGTCACGGAATGGCTCGTCAAGAACTGGCGGATATGCTCCAGTTCACGAACCCGGGCCACCGTGTCCCCCACCCGACGGGCCTCAAAGTACGCCAGTGGGAGCGCCAGGACATGGCGGAACAACTGTGCGCCGAGCCCGACGTCAATCCGGTTCGTCGTATGAGAAAAGAGATAGGTCCGCAGCCCACCCACGATCGCATCGAATAGCGCCAAGGCAATCATGCCGACCGCCAGCACATAGAGCGTGGTGAACCCCTTATGGACGAGCACCTTGTCGATGACGACTTGGGTGAACAGCGGCGTGAGCAGTGCAAAGAGCTGTAAGAAGAACGAAGCGACGAATACCTCACCCAGAAACGCTCGGTACTTGACGATGGCTGGGATAAACCAGGTGAAATCGAACTTCAGATCTTGAAGGCGCAGGTTGGCCCTCTTCGTAAAGAGCAAGAGCTGCCCGCTCCAGGCTGATTCGAACTGCTCGCGCGAGAGCACGAGCGGACGCGCCTCAACAGGATCCTGAATGAGAGCCTTCTCCCCTTCAAGCTTCGCGAGCACGACATAGCGCCCATCTGTTCGCTTCGCCATGGCAGGGAATGGCGTGCCATCCAATTTACTCCATCGAGTCTTGTGCAGGCCGGCCTTGAGTCCGAGGTGCTTGGCGGCACGGAGCAGATCGGTATCAGAAAGGACTTGGCCAGACTGCGCAAACTGATGGCGCAGCTGCGACCCATCAGCCGGCAAATCGTAGAACCGCGCCAAGATCAACAAACAGATCAGGCCGGTGTCCGTGACTTCCGCGGCGACAGCTGGCGGTGCTGAATCAGAAGGAGGAGGAGAGACCCTCCCTATATCGGCTGGCATGGCGTTCTCTTAAGGCTTTCTGAGCATGCGAACAAACCTTTTCGACGATGGCACCAGACGAGACGATACCTGACATTGAATTTCATACGTTTCACGTCTTCTCATTGCCAGCTTGCGGCAAGTACCGTCTGCACCTCCTGCGGCTGTTGATCGATCGCCTGATCCCACGTGAGGCCGGTCTGTGCGGTGAAGCCCGCCATCGCCTGAATCAACTGATCGACTTGCGTGCTGAGCAGTGTTTGCCCATTGCCCGCTTGGATCGTCTCGATCCGATTGGTCGTGCCGACATACCAGTTCCGCACCGTGATCTGATCGGACGAGCCATGAATCGCCAGGCGCAGATCGTTAGCCTGGCGGCTGACCACCAGATCCAAGGGATTGATCGTCGCACCAAAGAGCGCTCGGTCTTGGCTCCCCGGGAATGGATCGGCATCACTGATCGTGTCTTGGCCATCGCCTCGCGAGAAATTGTACAGATCGTTCCCGGAGCCTCCCGTCAGAGCATCATTGCCGGTGCCACCGGTAAACTGATCGGCGCCGCTCCCGCCTGTGAGCGTATCGCTCCCCGCCCCGCCGAGTAGCTGGTCATCGGCCGAACCACCGTCGAGCGTGTCGGTGCCGTCGCCGCCGTCCAGCACATCGTTGCCACTGCCGGCAGTGAGGATATCGTTGCCGAGACCGCCGAGCAACGTATCGTCGCCGCTTCCACCAAGGAGGCTGTCATTGCCGCCCCCGCCATCCACGCTGTCATTGCCTGAACCGCCATCGAGGGTGTTTGCACCGCTGTTCCCCGCAAGGGCATTGTTCAGGACGTTGCCGGTGCCGTTGATGTTCGCCGTCCCCGTGAGTGTGAGATGTTCGACGTTGCTCCCCAACGTCCAGGTGACCGCACTCTGCACGGTGTCGGTTCCGCCATTCAGATTCTCCACGACCGTATCACCCGCCCCGACGAGATAGGTGTCGTTGCCGCCGCCGCCGGTCAATACGTTGGCGGCACTGTTGCCAGTGAGAATATTATCGAGCGAGTTCCCCGTACCCTTGATCGAGGATGTTCCCGTGAGAGTCAGCTTTTCGACGTTGGAACCGAGTGTATAGGTGATCGAGGCTTGGACTGTATCGGTTCCTTCATTGGCGAATTCCGTCACGACATCACCGGCTACATCGACGATGTAGGTGTCGTTGCCGGTCCCGCCCTGCATCGTATCGGTGCCGGTCCCGCCGTCGAGTAGGTCGTGGCCTTGCCCGCCATTCAGCTTATCATTGCCGGCCAGACCCATGAGGGTATCGTCGCCCCGTCCCCCGGTCAGCACATCGTTGCCGGCGGTGCCGATCACGGTCTGCGGGAGCGGGCCTAAGATGGCGAGCGTGAAAAGATTGGTTGCACTGAGATTCCCGATATCGGTGGCGGTCACAGCAATCTGGAGGCTGCCGGCATCACCTGCGCCTGGGGTGCCGCTGAATGTGCTCGAGCTCGGATTGAAACTCAACCACGCAGGAAGGGGGCTTCCATCGGCGAGTGTGGTGCTGTAGGTCAGGATATCGCCATGAATGAGATCCGTATCCGTGAAAGTCGTGCTAGGGACCGTCACGGTGAAGGTTGTATCCTCTGCCGCAATCTGATCGGTCAACGGGTTCACGACCGTCGGGGCATCATTCACATTTTGGATCATCAGGGTAAATCCTGTCGATACACTCAAGTTGCCCTGGTCGGTCGTTGTCACCGTCAGTGTGAGGGTGCCTACCTCGGTATTGCCAGGCTTGCCGCTAAACGTATAGGTGATCGGATCGAAACTGAGCCAGGTGGGCAGGCTGGCACCGTCGGTGAGGCGCGCGGCATACGTTAGCGTATCGCCCGGATCCACGTCCGCAAAGGTCCCTGCAGGCACCACAAAGGTGAACGGGGCGTCTTCCGTCGCCTGCTGATCGGCCAGCGGGGCGGCCACCATCGGCGCCTCATTCACATTCGTTACGGTCAGGCTGAAGACATCGGACGCGTGCAGGTTCTCCCGATCGGTGGCGGTGACCTTCAGATCGAGCGTACCCACCTGTGCATCATCGGGCATGCCGCTGAAGGTGGCGGTCGCCACATTGAAGTTCAGCCAAGCAGGCAGCGCGGTACCGTCGGCCAGGCTCGCACTGAGCGTCAGGATGTCGTCCGTATCCTGATCGGCAAACGTGTTGGCCGGCACGACAACCCTGAACGGCACATCCTCCTGGTTGGTCTGGTCTGCTAAGGGAGTGGCGACAGTTGGCGCATGGTTGACAGTGGATGAAAACAGATCGGCCAGATTAACCGTACTCCCATCGGCAAACTCCAAGGTCGAGACGACGAGCGAGCCATCTTGATTTAATGGGTCAAAATCTTCGAGCAGGATACTGTCTCCATTGCTGCCGACTGTGATCGTGAGTGTGGTCCCGCTCTGCGCGACGGTCAGATTCTCGACCGTAATACCGGTGCCAAAGAGAATCCGATTTGCTTCGCCTGGCACAACTTCGTCATAAATTGTGTCCGCGCCGTCCGCCAGGTTGAAGACATACGTGTCGTCACCTTCATCTCCGGAAAGGATGTCATCCCCGGACCCGCCGACCAGCTGATCGTCACCCGCATCGCCGATCAGCGTGTCGTTGCCTCCCAGACCCGTCAACACATCACCGAGCACTGACCCACGTAACGTGTTATCGGCATCCGTTCCGGTAAGGGTGAGTCCCAGAGCCCGATCG
>Ga0210404_10001033_pt1 | contig 12420 bp, 19 predicted proteins | sample IncBWH28MmetaG_FD_155455 | JGI IMG/M metagenome (GOLD analysis project Ga0210404, IMG submission 155455) | Forest soil microbial communities from Barre Woods Harvard Forest LTER site, Petersham, Massachusetts, United States - Inc-BW-H-28-M | ecosystem: Environmental > Terrestrial > Soil >... | reverse complement strand
CTGGCGGTGTGTGAAGTGCGGGGGGAATAGGCCCGCATTCGCGCTAGTCGCTGAGCACTTTAGAGACGGGAATGGGGCTGTTAAGAACGCCCCATAAGTCACTGTCCTGCATCTACGCGCGTGGACACGATGATGCTCCCCGTAGTCGGAGCGGAAGCGACGTGCGCAAAATTGCGCACACCGGGTTAGGTGCACATAACCCGCGGCACCGCATCCTTTGTGTGTTGCGCTGCGGGGCGTGCAGCCTTGCACGCGGGTCCGACGATCGCTCATAGTCCGGCGCCTCAAGCTGGGAGCACGGGATGGACGCGACACCGGCGACGCGCGATGCGCTCCTGTCTGCCGTCAACGCGCTGGCAGGTTCGGTGCCGCCGAATGTCATCATCCCGTCATTGAGACAACTGCTGCACGCGATGACCGCGGAGCCTGCCGCTACGGCTGTGGCTACGCCGCGCAACGTCCCCAAAAATGGGGACGTCTCTAATCGCTCGAAACGCAGGAAGGCCGGCAATGGTGCTGCGAAACCCGCGGCCGCGGACGATACCTGGCGGGCGCTGCGGGAGGCGGTGCGCAAGGCGTTGCATGACCGCGGCGTGTCGCGCGCGCAGCTGGCGGACGTACTCGGCTTCACACACCACAGCCTGGTGGTTCAGCTGGCGCCGAGCGGGCACACGCCCGGGCCGGAGACAATCGCTAAATATCGCACCTGGCTGGCGAACGGCGCGGAGGTAGCCGGACCTGGCGCGGCGACGTTTCCCGGCCGTGGCGCCGGCGCCGTCGCGAGCGCGTAAGTATTGGAGTGACCCGGTAGGCTGCCCAATCTGTGGCGCGCGCGGGGTTGCCGGACGTCATGATTACTGCGCGCGGCATCTCGCCGCGATCCTCGACGGCCCAGGCCGTCAGGCGCAGCAGCTGGACCTGACAGTGCCGCGCCTGGCGGTTTGAACCCGGGCCACCCAAAAGGGCGTGGCACATATATCTGCCACGAGCTACCGGCCGATTTGCATTGGGCTGTGAGGGGACCGGTGCAGACGAAACGCCGGCCCGGGCTGCATGGCGACCGGACCGGCGCCGCTTCGTCGCTGAAACCGACACCGGCTTGGCGAGGACCGGCGCCCGCTTCGGACCCGGAAGGGAAAACCGGGCCGCGGCGATCGTAGCATGGCGAAGGCGCTGCTAGTCCAGAATTGGACTGAGCGGACTTCGCAATTTGCGATGATAGCTCAACTGACTGGCCCCACTTGACCCTTGCTGGCGCGCGCGCAACGTCCGCGCTCCGCTGCCCATTTGGCGGCAAAACCGGTGCCGGACCCGCGAAAACAGGCCCCAAAACCCGCGCGCGCAGGGCGCTTGACCATCCCCACACCGGCGCTTGCCGGTCGCGCATCCCCCCATTACATATAATGGATGGCACGCACCAATCGCGAGTTGCAGCAGGCTCACCGCGAGCGATTGCGCGCGCAGGGACTACGCCTGGTGCAGCACTGGCTGCCGGACGTCCGATCGAAGGAATTTCTCCAGCAGGTGACACGCGACATTGCCGCTGCGAAGGCGCATGTCGAAACGCCGGCGGAGCGCGCGCTGTCCGATGCTTGGGAACGCGCGAGCTTGGAGGCCGTGCCGGAATGGGAAGGGCCGGATCTGACTGAACCATGATGCGCGGTAGCGTTGTGGTGGTGGCGCTACCCGGCGATGTCGGCAAGCCGCGGCCCGCCATCGTGCTGCGCTCGAGCAGGTTCATGTTCCATACCCGCATCAGCGTCGTGCCGTGCACCAGTCAGCTACAACCCTGGCGGACCTTACGGGTGGACCTCGCACCGTCGGACGCCAACGGACTGCGCATCCCCTGTCAGGCGATGATCGACCGCGTGACGAGCGTTCAGGAAGAGCGCGCGCGCCAGATTATCGGCTGGCTCGCCGACGCTGACATGGCGGCGATCGACCGCGCCGTGCTGGTCTATTTCGGCTTCGCGGAGTGACCGAGCGGCCGCGCCGTGCCACCTGTCACGCGCGCAAAGGCGGATTATCGGCCGTCACAGCTGACACGGGCAACGTCCTGAGAAACTGGGTCAATTGGCCCAGTTTTGCCGAAGCCTCCGGTGGTGTGAGGCTTTTTGCCGCCCGGCGACTCGGCGGTTTCCCATCATTCTGTGCAGCATGCACTGAAGCCGGCATCCGGTCAGATCACCCGTCGAGGCAGTCGACCGGTGATGCACTGGTGCAGGATGCAAGGAAACCGGTCGAGGCGGCTGACCGGTTTCGGACCCGCGCGCGGTATTCGTCGCAGCCGTGCCGCTTCATCGTCCGTCGCACGGCCCCTCGGTCGTGCCGCTCGACCGAGTCGCCTTCGGCTCCGCGCCTCATCGGCCGGCCGCCGGCAGCGCAATCTTCCGCACCGGCCGGCTGCTGGCGCCCTCGATGCCGGTCAACAGCTCCGCCTTGCCGGCACGTCCGCCGCAGCCGTCGTGGCGCATCTTGGCGAGGATGGTGCGGATCGGCAGGTCGCGCTGCGCCATGTGCGCCTCGTTGACCATCCGGTCCTTCCCGCAGCGCTCGCAGGTGATGCGCATGAACCAGGACGGGAACGCGCTCAGCGGCTCATCGAGAGCCTCAGCGCCGGTCGGCAGCGGGGCGTCGCCATAGCTCCGCCAGTGTCGACGCGGGACCGGGCGAGCGGTCATCTCGCAGTCTCATCTTCGAAGCCGAACGGGTTGCTGCCCGGCACATAGTCCGGGAGCGTGATCGTATGAAGTGAGAACGGCTCGGGCTGCTGCTGGTAAAACGTCTTCGCGCCGCACGCCGCATAGTCGGCGACGCAACCGGCGGCGGTCAGCTTCGCTGCGCAGGCCTGCAGATGGCCGCCGCCCGTGCACACGTCATCGACCAGCACAATTCGCCCGGGCGTCCCCCGCGGCACCGGCATGCGCATCAGCTCCGGATACAGCTCCCAGGCCTGTCGCGGGCCGCCTTCTGATGCCTTCTTCAAGGTGCGTTGCCAGCGCAGCGCCGGCTGCACGTAAACCTTGTCGGGGAGGTTGAACCGCTTCGCCAGTTGCTCCGCCAGTATCAGCGTCGGGAATGACTGCCCCAAGGCGGAGACGAGCGCCGACTTGTTGGGCACCGGCACAAGGCAGATCGGTCCTTTCCATCGCGCCAAAATCCGCTGCATCGCCCAGGCGGTGAAAATTTCGCTTGCCACCTCCGGGTGCTGCGGGTCGATCTGCTTCCAGGTGCCATCCGGCGCACGAACCCGCGCCCAGTTGCCGAAGGGCCGCCCCTTCAATGCACTGACAAAAACGTGCCCATCATAATCAGCGCGGCGCATTTGCGCTGGACCCATCAGAAACTGGACGTGGGCCTCAACCGTTATGGGCATCGGTATGCACGCCCAGGACGCTTGGTACCAGCCCGAAGTCATCCAGCACGTGCACGGTGGGATAGCGCAGGAACCTGCCGGGCCAGCTCACGCTGCTGTCGTTGACAAGCGATCGAAGGATGAACAGCGGCCGACCGAGGTTCACGCACTCAACCGCCTGGTGCAGTGTGCCGGATGCGTCGGACGCCTCGATGATCACCGTCGCATCACTCACCGCGGCCATGGTGCGGTTTCGCTGCGGGAAGTTTTGCGGATAGACGGTGCTTCCCCACTCGAATTGCGAAATCAGCAGATGCTGTCGATAGATTTCCTGCTGTATTGGCGCGTTGCGTTGCGGGTTGCAGCGGTCCATCGGCGTCCCAATGACGGCGATCGTCCTGCCGCCGGCGGCGAGCGCAGCGGAGTGCGCCTCGGTGTCGACGCCCATCGCCAGCCCGGACACGACGGTGATTTGTGACTGCACCAGCATAGCCGCGAGCTTGCGTGTGCGCCTGACGCCCTCCTCGGATATCTCCCTGGTGCCAACGACGGCCACGCAAGGCGATCGCAGCAACGCCAGGTCGCCGGCCATGTAGAGCAGCAGCGTCTTGGCCCATCGATGGCTCTTTTCTTGCGCGGCAAACAGCTCCCCATTGCGGGGCGCCGTCAGCGCCGGGCGTCCGCGCATCGCGATCACCTGATCGAGATACATCTCCACCACGTCCAGCGGCGGCGAGTAGTCGAACCGCGGACCCCGCGAGTGGCGGGGAGGCTTCTTCATCCTCCCCCCTCGTCCAGGTTCATGCCGGCCCGCCGGAATAGCGGGTCGGTCGCGCGTTGCAGGTTGCGGATCAGCGGATTGATCCGCCAGCGCTCGATCAACCAGCGCCGGCTCCCCGGCTCCCACATGCCACCGGCCTTGCGCATCAACGGGTCAAGATCGCGCGGGCAGCGGACCGCCACCATGGCGCCCAGCGTGTCGAACTCCACCGGGCCGATGCGGGACGGCAGCTCCGCCAGCGCGGCCAGCTCGCGCGGTGTGGGTGGTTGCAGGAAGCGGCCGAGGTCGCGGGCCTGCGCCATATCATCTCGCCTTCATGGTGACGTGGTGCACGTAACCACGCAACCAAGTCACCGCTTCATCTCGGCAAGCTGCTCGGCAACCCACGCCTCAATCAGCGCCTGCTTACTGGTGCGCCGTTCAAACGCCAGCACCCGCAGTTGCTCATGAACCGACTCCGGGAAGCGGACGGTGATGCCGATGCGGTTCTCGATCACGGCCAGCTTGCGCGGCTCCGGCGCGGCGTGCGGCTGCGCGTCGCCCTTGCGGACCTTGACGATGGTCGCATCAAGCGGCGTGGCTGCGGCGGGACGAGGCATGGCTGTCTCCTTGGGTCAGTCGGGTTTGCAGGTAGGCCCACAGCGCCGCGACCTCGGCGGCCGACTTCGATGCGGGATCAAGCTCCGCGGCCGTTCGGCCGTCCGTCATGCTGGTGGCGAAGTCCACCCGCGCGTGGATCACGACCGGCGCCACCGCGCCGTATTGGCTCAATGCAATGGCCGCCTGTGTGGTGATCCGGGCACGTGCCGTTGCCCGGTTGATCACGAACACCATCGGTTTGCCGGAGGCCGCCGCCAGCTCCACCGTGCCGCCGACCGCGCGGAGATCATTTGGCGATGGCTGCACGGGCACCAGGATCAGGTCGGCCAGCGCCAGAACCTCGGCAATGGTGTCCGACAGGGACGGCGGAGTGTCGATGAGCAGCGTGCCAAAGCCGGCCGCCCGACAGCCCTCGACCGCGACCGGCAGGCTGCCCGCCGGGTCGATCCACTCCGGCGTGCCGGCAGCCCGGGCGTTCCACCATCCGGCAAGCCCGCCTTGTGGGTCGGTGTCGATCAGCGCGACAGGCCTAGCTCCCGCTGCCTCGGCCGCAACGGCGAGATGGCTCGCCAATGTTGTCTTTCCTGCCCCGCCCTTGCGGGACGCCAATGCGACCACATGCACCTTGGCACCACTACACCACGGTTATGCGGTGCATTTAACCACAGCACCCGCGCACCATGCAACCACGGACTGCCGGGCGGCGGCGAGTCACGGTAGTCTCTGAACCCGCGATTTTACCCCGAGGGACCCTCATGAGCCTGCATGCAAAGAGCTTGAAATGCAGCGCACCCCCCCGGCGCCGGCTCCCGTGCACTCACCGTGAGCGGAAGGAGTTGCTGGCATGACCGCCTCCCCGGCTGCGGAGGCGAGGAAAAAAGCCCACGACAAGGTTCGCGCTGCTGCGTGGAGAAAGCGCAACCCTGACAAGGCGCGGGCCTACGCGCAGGCCAGATACAAGCGAGACCGCGAACGGCTGCTGGCAAATGCCAAGGCGTGGAAAGCGCGGAACCGGGAGAGGCGCGCGGCCTATGACAAAGCCTACCGGGCGCGCCAGAACAAAGCCGGAGCGGCCATCCCGCTGAAACCGTTGGAGGCGCTGTCCTCGAAGTACCTGGCACGGCTGACCGCAGCAGCAAAAAAGCTCGGTATCACAGTTTCCGAACTGCGCCGCGAGGGCCTGACTTATACCGCCCGAGGCCGCAACAAGGTCGAGGAGGCCCGCACCCGCCGAAAACAGTCCGGGGTGTGAAAACAATTGCGGCTTTACGGAATCCGCGCCGCGCGGGCAGACTTCCGCTGCGCGGGGCGGTTCCCGCGCACGGGCTTCTACCGGATAAGGTTTGTCGGGGTTCTTTCGCGGCCGAACGCGTGCAAGGCGTAGGCTCATAAGCGAAGCGCCCCCGGCGTGCAGACCGGAGGCGCCCGTTTTAGATACCTCATGGCGATTGCAGCGCCACAAGGAAAGCGAATGAACGTGACCAGATATAGCAGCGTCCGTGCCGAATGCACAGACCCATCTTGTGACATTGCTGTATCGGTCGGCTTCCTGGCGCTGCGCTCCGCCCAACAGGCGGTCACAAATGGGAAAAATCAGAGCCTTAGCAGCAGCACGCGGTAGCCTCTCCAGCATCACAAATCGCCGATCAAGCGGCATAACCGGCGCACAACGGCGCCACAGCGCGCGCCTCCAGACGCCGAAAACCCGTCACCGGGGCGCCCAAGCCGTGCCCGTCCCGCTGCATGGCGCCGCGCCGTGGTGCGCCATTGGTGAGCCGTGGCTGCTGCTGCCCGCTGCAAGGCCCCTGTGGGCGCCCTGCGGCGGCGGGGCAGGGCAGCGCCCGCCGGACCGTGCGCCGGCCCTGGTGCTGTCCTGGCGTGCGGGAGGCCGGCCATGAGCGCCCGGCAGCAGGCCCGCCGCGACCGCAACCTGGTTGCCGACGCGCTGATTGATTTCTGGCTGGACAATACCGAGGGCGGCCGCGGGCTGATGGCGCGGCTTGGCCTATCCCGGGACGCCGCACGGCGGGAAATCCAAGCGCTCGCCGCTCTCGGGCTGGTCAGGATCGTTTCCGGTGAGCCGGATGCCGCCGGACGGTTCAGCCTGCAAATTGAAGCGGCGGTGCCAGCGAATGACGCCGCGACGCCCGAGGATCCAACTGCGAACCGGCAACAGCGAAGAGCCGCTGCGCGGAGGGCACGGCCATGAGCAACCGGGCAATCACTCCGCATTGTGCCTGGGCCATCGCGGCTGCACGCGCCCGTCAGCTGCCGCCGCTGCTGCGCTGGCTGATTGTGACCATTGCCGAGCGGGTAGACAGGAACACGCTGCAATGGTGGTCGAGCATCGAGGCCATGATGAGCGACACCGGATTGAGCCGCCGGCAGGTGCAATACCTCATCCGCGATTTGCCGCCGGACCTCATCGCGGTCCGGCGCGGCGTCAACGGCCGATGGGTGCTGACCCTGCTGCGCCCCGCGGTAGACCCGGAAGCTCACACGCCCGAGAGGGGTGCACATTGTGCACCCCTGGACCCGCCAAGGGGTGCACAGCATGCGCCCTATCCCCTGAAGGAAGATATTACCCCTGAAGGGAAGGAAGGGAGCGCGCCGGCTTCGCCGACGCCGCCCGCGCCGTCCGCGTCGCCGGTTTTTTCAACTGATCCGGGGGAAGGGAAGGCGGCGCCGGCGCCTCGCTCTCGGATCGTCACAGCGGCGCCGCCGAAGCGAACCCGCACCCCCTTACCGGATGATTGGCAGCTGTCGCGGGAGGAACGGCAGATGGTGCTCGATGGCGGTCACGACCCGGATGAAGTGGGCGCCGACATCCGGGATTGGGCGGCCGAGACCGGTGCCAGATCGGCTGACTGGGGCGCCACGACCCGACGCTGGATCAGGCGGGAGCGGACATTCACCCGCCGACCGGCGACGCCGGCCAGGGGCGAAAAGCTGGGCTGGCTGGCCGATCGAATGGAGGCCCGCTTCAACGCCCACACGGCGGCGGAGGCGCGGTCATGAGCGATCTGCAGGTCTACCAGCCGCCGCAGGTGCCGCAGGCGCCGCAACTGCCGGCTCGACTGCGGCAACAGGTGGCGCGAATTCTCGCAGGCCCTACCCGATACCCTGGCGTCCCCGGGTCCGATGATCCCGGCCTGCGGCTGCGGCCGCCGGTGCCAACCTATGACCCGGACGCCGAACGCATAGCGGCGGAGCTGCGGGCAATGCTCGAGCGTCCGGCCGACCGGCAGATGATGCATGATTGGCTGGAGCTGCTGGCGGCGAGCGTCAACAATCCGCCCGCAAGCGAGCGGGAGTTCTCGCTGCGCCTCGCGGCCGTCGTCATGGCGTGCGGTGATTTACCGGCGGTGTGCTGGGGACAGGACACGCTGCAAGCTGCGGTGCGGACGTCGAAGTTCTGGCCCTCGGTCGCGGAAATCTACGCGCTGCTGAAGCGGCGGGCCGATCAGTTGCAAGCCGAGCTTGCGGCCGTCGAGCAGATTGCCAGGGCGAATGACTACGGCCCGACGGTCGTGCCCGGCAACGGCGAGTCGACGGCGCCGTACGATCCCGGGCCGGCGTCGCCGGCGCACGCTCCGCATCCGTCGATGCCGAAGCGTGATCCTGATGCGCAGCCTATCCGCGTCGATGAAGCGGAAAAGGCGCGCGTGCTCGCCGCTTTTGGCATTAAGCCGGGTGAGCCCGACCTGCTAGCGGCGCGGCGGGCAGTGTTCGAACCGAAACCGCCGGCGGAGGAGCCTCAACCGGAACCGCCTGAATTCGGCGGCCCGCGCCTGATGGTGGTGAAGTGAAAGCGCCGCCGGTGCAGTGCCTCAGTTGCGCGCGCGAGCTGCACACTCAGGCCGACGTGCACGACATCAACGTGCACGGACGCAACCACGGTCCGTTCTGCGCCGCATGCGCCGAATCGGCGAAAGGAATCCCGTTCGGCCAGTGGCTGGATGAGCAGTGGCAGCGGCAAAACCCGCATTGAGATGCGACCGCGGGCGTCATGCTAAAGTCGCGGGTATGACCACGATCGAGGCGAACCCATACGCGACGCCGGAGCTGCAACGGGTCATCGAGGCGTATCAATCTGACCCAAGGGAGCGCGCCCTTCTGGTGCAGGCGACGCGCAACCTGCTGCCCGAGGACGACCGGTTGCTTGCCGCCGGTGCGGCGAACGCGGTAGCCACGCTCACGTTGCACCTCGCCAAGCAGCGCACAGGTGTCGAGCTTGACCTGGCGGACCTGCTCGGCGCGGCGGAGGGCATTGTGCAAATGGCGCTGGCGATTCGCGCGGACGGCATGCCGAAGCTGCCGCAGCGGTCATGATCGACGCCAGCAACCCGCTTGCACGGTTGATCGCCTTCTGTGCCCGGCATGAGGACGACCCGGATGCGCAGTGGATCGAGGCCGCGTGCTGGCAGCACATCCGGGACGGCGAGCCGCTGCACCGCTGCCTTGGCATCGCCAATCCACACGGCGGAGCGACCTGGCGCGACAGGCTGCGGACCGAGCGCCGCGATGATCTGCTGCGCGCAATTTACCAGGTGCACTTCAAGCCGCTGTCACTGCACGCCGCGAGCTGGAAAATCGCGACCGATTTCGCGCTGTTCCGCTATCGTGTGTGGCCGCGGATCATGTTCAACGCGATGCCGCAGGCCTTCACCGGCACGCCATCCGCGAGCTATTTTCGGCTGATGGCAGAAGACCATGACGTCCCCGCGCAGTCGATGATCTTCAAAATCCTGCGGAAAGCGGTCGTCGTTCCAATTCCAAACGGCGGCACGGTAGCGTCACCGCATGCCGATCGACGCAACACGACTGGAGAAGCTACGGAGCGAGCTGGCGATCCGCCACGTCAAATATCGCGCGCTGCTGCAACAGGGTGACGTCGTCCAGGCGGATTTAGACGGCCTGGACAATGCAATCCGGGAGCAACAGCAGCAGCTGGACGCGGCGAATGACGACGCGGACCCGATCGTCATTGTGCAGGGCGAGGGCATGCCGCCGACGCGGGCGGAAAAGCGCCGGATGCGCGCCCTGCTGCCAACTGAGATTGAGCAGCTGCGCGTGCAGCGGACGCGCGTAGTCGCGCGGCTGGTAATGATTGCCGGCGAGCGCGACGCGGCCGCGGCATCCTGGAGCAATCTGGCGCGGCTGGTGGAACGGTGTGAGGCGTTTATGAGCACCGCGCCGCACGCGCGGCTTGGTGAGTTGCCGCGCGAGAACGAAAATCCGCCGGTGAACACCGGCAGTCCGCAGCAGCAGCCGGCGGCGGCCGGGCAGATATGAGCCGCGCAGATCCTATTGTCGCCGTGCGGACGAAGATTGTGCGGCTGAAAGCGGAACGCCGGTCGATCGCGACGGCGCCGATTCCGCTCGATGCCGCGCTCACCCGCGTGCGCTCCGCGATCGACCGGGCCGCGGGAAACCGACGTCCGGTCAGCCTGCGGCCGTTCATGGCCGCGGGCGAGACGCCGGGTCTCGACCTTGCCGCGGAGCTGCAACGCGATGCGACAGCCGCGCTGTGCTGGCTGCTGGGCGACCGTCTGGCGGCGCTGCTGGAGCACGACCTGCGGGCCGCGTATGCCGGGCCGGACGCGGCGCCGATGCCGGAAGGCGGCCGCGTGCAGGCGCTGGCACGGCTCGACCGTGACATTGCCGCCGCCGAACTCGAGGAGGAGCGGCTGATCCGGCTGGCGGAGGACGCGGGCGTGTCGATCGAGCGCCGCGACGATGCGGACCCGGCGGCTGTACTCGCCGAAATGGAGGACTGATTTATGTCGGACACGATGACGGCCCCTGATGCCTTTTCCATGCTGGCGCTGACCAAGGCCATCAACACCGTCCCCTTTTTGCCCGGCCTGGTCGGCAACCTGGTGCAGTTCGAACCCCGGCCGGGCGCGACGCTGATTGCCAGTATCGAGGTCCGCCGCAACCGCCTCGCTCTGGTGCCGTCGACCGTCCGCGGCGCAGCGCCGACGACGAACGTTGAGGACCGGCGGCAGCTGATCCCGTTTACCATTCCGCATTTTCCGGTCACTGACACGGTGATGGCGGACAGCGTGCAGGGCGTGCGCGAATTCGGCTCCCCCACTGGGCTTATGAGTTACGAAGGTGAGGTGCAGCGGCGCGTCGAAAGCATGAGCCGCAAACTTGATGTCACACTGGAGTGGCTGCGCTTCGGCTGCATTACCGGGACTATCATCACCCGGGTCGATCGCGACACCGGAGCGCCCGTCGTCACGATCCCGCTGTGGGCGATGTTCGGCATTGTGCAGCCTGCGGCAGCGGTGTTTCCGATCGGGCCGAATGGCGATCCGCTTGACGCCGCGTCACCCTGGCTGGCGAATTTGACGCAGGCAATCAACGATGTGACACGCCGCGTTGAAAACACGCTAGAGATCGACGTCCCGGGCTTTGCCGCAATCTGCGGTGCAACCTTCTTCGATTCCCTGGTGAAGCATCCGGAGGCGCGCGACGCCTACAAGACCTGGGCGCAGGATCAGGCGTCAATCACCGTCACGCGCGAGCGCAACATGCGCCGGCCTTTTCACTTCCGCGGCGTCGATTGGTATGAATACCGCGCACGCGTCAGCCAGGGCGCCGGCGGCTACATGCAATTCATCGACCCGGCGACCGCGCAGCTCCTCCCGCTCGGCGTGCCGGACCTATTCTTTGAGGCCTATGCACCGGCTGACTGGGAGGAGACCGTGAACACGACGGCCCTGCCGCGATATGCGAAGGCGGAGCGCATGCACATGGGCCGCGGTCGCATCATCGAGGCGCAGATGAATGTCCTGCCAATGTGCTCGCAACCGAACTGCCTCATTCAGCTGGTGCAGGCGCCGTGAAAACGCGTCTGCTGCCGGCAGAGGACACCGTGACGCGCGCCAGGATGAACACTGCCCGGGAGTGTGCCGAAATCGCCCGGCTGTGCGCCGCCGCGAGTCAGCCGCGGCTGGCGGGTCAATTCATCTCCGGCGGCACACCGCTGCGGGCGGTGCAGCGGCGCCTGGCGGAGCTGGGGACGCACAACGTCTCGGCACCCGGCGGAGCCGCGCCCGATGACATCCGCGCCGCCATAGCGGCATCAGGGAGGCCGTGGACATGACGTCACCGCATGCACTGCTCACCGGCGGCGAGATGCACATTGCCGCCCCGGTGTGGCCGGCGCCGGTGTTCGCCGCGAGCGAGCAGCTGCGCGACGTCACCGCGGCGCTGGCCAAGCTGTATCAGCGGCATCCCGATCTGATGCTGCACGTCCGCCAAGTGATGATGTGGCTCAACTGCTCGCTGCAACAGGCGCTCGATGCGTTCCACGCATTGCAGCGAGACGGCGTGCTGACCGAAAGCAGCGATCACCTTGTCATCATCACTGCGGGACACGAGCCACAGTGGCAGGCCTGGCAGGCAAAGGTGCTGGCTGCATTCGAGGACAGGCGCGAGCCGGTGAATTACTTCGACCTGTTGCGCGAGTTGTCCGGCCCGCATCCGAAGGTCGGCGAGGACGAGGCGTTGACCTGTGCGATGAGCCTGTTGCTGCGCGATGCGGTGCTGGTGCAGACCTCGCCCAACTACTTCGAATTGAAGGCCTGAGGAACTGCATCCAATTGATGCAGTTTTGCCCGTGCGCAATTTGGGTCCTTCCTGACGGTGTGTGAAGTGCGGGGGGAATAGG
>Ga0210404_10001031_pt1 | contig 12439 bp, 14 predicted proteins | sample IncBWH28MmetaG_FD_155455 | JGI IMG/M metagenome (GOLD analysis project Ga0210404, IMG submission 155455) | Forest soil microbial communities from Barre Woods Harvard Forest LTER site, Petersham, Massachusetts, United States - Inc-BW-H-28-M | ecosystem: Environmental > Terrestrial > Soil >... | reverse complement strand
TTCCTTTCCGACTCGGGGCGCATGATCCAAAAGGATCTGGACATTGTCGAGTATACCGATCCGGCCCACAATCCGATGATCCCCCACGTGATTGTGCTCGAGCCCGGTCTGGTCATATATAAGGTTTACAACGGCTACTGGTTCCTCGGACGGCCCACGCTGGAAGAGTTGCGGCAGGATCTGCGCGCCGTTACCAAGAAATGCCGGCCGGACTGGGACATTAGCGCGCCAGAACTCCGTGCCGCGTGGCAGCAAGGCCGCAAGGAGCTCTTCTATCCGTACGGCAAAACCTACGTCCAGACCTTGGGTGAACAGGACTAGCCACGCTGGTGCTCACGAAGAAGAATAATTCCCCGGGCGAGAAATAGGACCGCCTGATCGCCGGAAAAAATTAATCGTTGTGGACCTGGTGGACATCAAAGACGTTGGGATCGCGCGGGTGTGTGTTCCCGTCACCGTGATAAATGGAATGTTGGTAACGGCGGGGCGCATGTGTGCCCGATCTAGGAACCCAGTGGTGAATTAATGGAGCCTGGAAATGGCAGATTTACAGAAAACAGCAATCGTAACCGGCGCGTCCCAGGGAATCGGCGCGGCACTCGTGGAAGCGTTTTTGAAACGTGGTTACAAGGTCGTTGCGAACTCGCGAAACATGAGCAAGGCAAATCCCTTCCCGGCGTCCCCGAGTCTTGCACTTGTTGATGGGGACATCGGCGACCCGAAAACGGCCGCAACGATCGTTGAGACCGCGGTGACGCGATTCGGGCGAGTCGACGTGCTGATCAACAATGCGGGTATTTTTATCTCGAAGCCTTTCACGGAGTACACCACCAAGGACTTGAACGATTTGGTCTCCACGACCGTTGCGGGCTTTCTCTACGTCTCCCAGTTGGCGGTGAAACAAATGCTGAGGCAAAAGAGCGGCAGCATCGTCAATGTCTCCACCTCGCTTGTCGAGCAACCAATCGCCGGCGAGCCGGTGACCGTCCAGGTTATGGCCAAAGGCAGTTTGAATGCGGTGACGCGCGCGCTCGCCATGGAATTGGCGAAGGAAGGCATTCGTGTGAACACCGTGGCGCTGGGAGTCATCGATACTCCACTGCATGAACCGGGGACGCTGAAGTTTCTCGAAGGATTGAACCCGATGGGCAGAATTGGTGAAATCAAAGAAGTTGTTGATGCAATTTTATTCCTGACGGACGCCACATTCACCACCGGTGAAATCCTGCACGTAGATGGCGGGGTGCACGCGGGGAAATGGTAGCGTTTGCCGGGGCTGTCGAATCATTCGCGGGCGACGCAAAGTGCGCATTCGCGAAACCTGCTGGCCTGAGGCTCCTCACACTGCAAACAGCCAGTACCTTATAAAAACCCATACGAGCGGCCCCATCAGGCAAAAACCAGTTGCCATTGCCACAAGGACTTGAGTTGCTGAGAGATTCAGTTCGTGAGTCCGTTCGTCGCGCCGGGAGTACAGGAGAACCGATCTGAAGCCGGGTATCCGAGGCTTGGAGAATCTGCCTGGAATCCGGGCATTCGCCGCGTCACTTGTATTCGCCGGCATAGCAGGGTTATTCCACATAGCGCACCAAAAGTAGGCCAAGAACGATCATCAGGACGGGCCAGAGGCGGGCGAAGAGAGTCCGCCAGTTAGTGGGGAGTTCCGAGAGTCCCTTGAAGATTCCAATCCCGAATCCGGTGGCGGCGAAACTGCGATGCTCGGCCTGGATCCGCGCCATGACCGTCATGTGATCGCTGGTGTGCATCCCGGTGTGGTGCTCATGGAAGAGGAGCAGTACGGAACCACAGCAGGCGAGCGCCGGGAATAGCCAGGCAGCCCAAGCGGATTTGAGAACGCCACGGGCGCGTTGAATCTCGAAGTAGCTCAGAGCGAGCAGAATCAGAGCAAACGTTTTGTGCTGTAAATCTTCGGGATTGTGGCTGAGGCCGTACCACCAACTTTGGGGACCGAAGGGCCAGAGCTCTGTGTCGCTGAAAAGGAGCAGGAACAGACCCGAAATGAGAAAACAAGACGGCCAGGCATAGCGGAGAAGGGGCCAGCGTTGAAGAAGTGCGCCCTGAGCGAAGATAAATACACCGGCGAGGATCAGAAAGAGTCCCGCCAGATGATGGTTAAATTCACTTTCCTTCTTGTCGGCCAAAAGCTTGTTCTGCAACGCGGGGTCCATCTGGGGCGATCCGCCCATGTCCATGTTCATATCCATATCCATGGACATGCCTTCGTGCCCGGCGTTGTCCGGATGCATCTCATAGTCCGGTGCGAATGCCGGGGATGCGTTCGAAGTGAGCAGAAGTGTGGAGACGGCCAAGGCGAAGATGAAACTTGAAATCTTTATCGTTTTACCGGAAATCATTACTTGCTCCGTTGAAATATTTCTTGAAAAACAACCCCGACCGCGCCTCCTTTCAAGGCACGCGGGGGAAACTCGGTTGGCTCGAGGACCTGAAGCCCATGATGTGGCCGTGCATCATGCCCTCGACATCTTTGCTACCAGCCGGGGCACCAGCTTTCGCGGGATGAGGCGCTGCGCGAAGACGCTGAACTTATTGAGCGCGCCAGGAACAGTCAGGCCGCCGCCGCTGGCGAGTGTCCGCAATGCGTCGCGCACAACGTCTTCTGGGCTCTGGTAAACGCCTGCCCATTTCCCTTTGGCCGGTTGAGCGGAAACTCCGTTCTGTTTCTTGTGCAGCCGTCCGGGACAGACGGTCACGACCGTGACGCCGGCGCTGCGCAGTTCCTGTTCGAGAGCGAGAGAGAAGGCGGTCAGGAAGGCCTTGGTTGCGGAATAGGCGCTTGCAAACGGGATGGGCTGAAAGCCGGCGGTCGAGGAGATATTGATGATGCCCTTTTGCCGTTGCTCCAACATGCCGGGAAGAAGACTGTAGGTGAGCTCAACGATGGTCTGATTGTTGAGGCGCAGCATTTCGAGCTGTCGTGAAAGGGAAAGATCACGGAATTCTCCGCGGAGACCGAAGCCAGCGTTGTTGACGAGCAACTCGATGGCAATGCCGCCTGTCGCGAGCTGTTCGGCAAGGATTTGGCCGGCACCAGGGGTAGACAAATCCAGCTCAATGGCGATCACAGAGATAGGGTTGGACTGGCGCAATTCGGCGGCGAAGGTGTGAAGCGGTTCCGCAGACCGCGCGACGAGAACCAGATTGCAATGGCGTTGGGCGAGCGCGCGGGCGAACTCCATTCCAAGCCCTCGGGAAGCGCCAGTGATCAGAGCAAATTTGTTGTCGTTTTTCATTTTAGTTCTTGCTCAGGGAGCGGCGCACGGCGTCCGGGAATCGAGTGTCGAAGACACCGTCCCAGAAGCGCGTGGTGATGCCATAGCCTTTATCGATGCCGCGGGGGCTGTGATGGTAGAGATGGTATTTCTTCAAGCGCCGGAAGAAAGGGAAGCGGGAATTGGAGAAATGCAAGAAGTAGTGCAGCCATTCTTCGGCGACGTAGCTCTGGACGACGCCGGCAAGCAGCACGGGCGCAGTGTAAACGGGGAAGAGGAAGCTAACGGGGGCGGCGACGAAAAAGAGCGGCAGAATGTCTTTCAATTCGCCGCTGATGTGGCTTCCGTCAAACGGATGCTTGTGATGATCCCAGTGGAGGGGGTCAAGGCGCTCGTGAAGAAAACGGCGAATGACTCCTTTGCCCGGCGGAAAGTGGCCGTGCAAAACGTAACGATGAAAGAGATATTCAACGAAGGTCCAGATTGCGCTCCCGGCCGCGAAGAAAGCCACGCTGGTCCAGGGGTGATTTGACGAAGAGGCGATGGCGAACACCAGGACGGCGTACACCGTGTAAAAAATGGTGAGCGGATAGAGGCGAGTGCGCGCCAGAGCGGCTTGGCCTCGCTTGTATGTTTCGAAGGAGATTTCTGCCGCGCGCAGATGCGTGGGCAGGATCGCTGCAAGCTGTGACATCGTTCTTCTTTTGCCTCCGTGCTGGTATCCTTGAAAATTATTCGAAACTTCCGGTGACGCCCTGGAATCCGTTCATGGCTTGTTTCCACAGCCACTTCATGACGCGAGCCGCGCTGTAGCAGTAGGCGATGTTGTAGCCCAGCGTTGAAAAGCAATGCGGCTCGCAGCCCTTTTTCATTTCCGAGAGCTGCTTCACGTCGAATTTCTGGTTGGCAACCGTGCCCCAGTCGTACGAAGCGTTGTACATCGGGAAGCACGGAGCGAGCGTGCCGTTGGTGCGGATGATCAGCCAGTTTTGCCCGGCGCGGCAGCCCCAGTGTTCGCCAACGCCGCGCATAAAGCCTTTCATGTTCTGGAGGCGAGCAATCGAATCGACCATTTTCCAGCCCTGGCGCTGCTTGTCGATGAGCCAGTCGAGAAGGTCGTCGACGGCGGGAAAATCTTCGGGGCGGATGTAGGTGTCGTTTTCGTGGAGATGCTTGAAATGCCCCTGCTCCATCATGGGAGCTTCGTTGATGTGAAAGGTGATGGAGATGCCGTTTTCATGTGCGATGGTGGCGAGCTCTTTCACGTCATCCATGTTGGTGCGGCAAATGTTGGTGTTGAAGAAAACGGTGTAGCCGTAGCGGTATTGGCGGCGCACGAGGTGGTCGAAATTCGCGCGCACGTGCTCGAAGGCTTTCGGCAGGCCGTGTTTTTCCTTAATGCTGTCGACGGCGAAGTTGACGGTAGCAATGCCGGCGTCGGCGAGACGATCGGTAACTTCCGGGCGCAGAAGCCGCGCGTTGGTTGCGAGGTAGACCCAGAAATCTTTTTTGGCGGCGTAATAGATCACTTTGTGTGGACGAAGTCCGGGCGGATGAGAGGTTCGCCGCCAGTGGGAGCGAGCACGCGGCAGGGCGTGGACTCCAGCCAATCGATGGCGCGGCGCGCGGTGTCTTCCGTCATTCCTTTTACGCGATTGTCATACGACCAGCAGTAGTGGCAATCCAGATTGCATTTCCATTCGGTGAAGAGGTAAGCAATGATCGGCTGAAAGTCGCCCGGCAGAATCCGCGATTTAAAATACGGCGTCATCCAACCCCGCATGGTCTTCGCGACCTTGGAAGCAGGCCAGTGGCGTTTGCCGGTCCTTAATACGGTTTCATGCGCGGCGATGTCCGCGGCATCAAGCTCGTGCATGAGCGCGGGCTGCTGGGGGAAGACCGGCGAGGGCAGAGTCAGCGAGGTTCGGGACTCGCGCTCCGCCCCCGCCGATGTGGGGGAGTCTGGCGGTTTCTGGAGCAGGTCGTGGAGTGGCACATCCAAACGAAACGGCTGAGCTGGGAGCGTAGGAAGAATTTGAACTGGTGGTTGCGTCGAAGTGGACATGAGCCCTCCTCAGGGTGCCTGGTGCATCCGTAATTCCACTTCGATGAGGAACAAGGCGTTCCCGGTGCAAGGAGTTTTAGTCTCCGCATACGACTCAGAGGCAAGAATTTAGCCCGGGCTGACCGGACGGGTGCGTGGATAGGGCGGTCTTTGAGCTGCGTGGAATTCGACAGGGATTTGACGTTGCTGTCAATCCGCTGTCAGCACGGGAGTATGGGGAAGGGGCTAACGATTGCAAGTTCTTTTGAAAAGTGCAAAAGGTCTTTGCGCACAAGGAGTTGCGATGCTCTTGAGAAAAGGAGCCCGGTTCCGGGGCTCCCAGGAATGGAATCTGAAATGCACCGATTCGCCTGCCAGGTCATCTGAATACATGGGCTCGGCACGCGGCCTCGATTCTATGAGCGCAGCGGAAGGTGAAGAGCTGAGAACATCATGGCAGTTGAAGCTCGAAGATTTTCAGATGTAGCCCGCCTCTTCGTTAGCGTCGCTCTGCTTACGGTGAAGCTGTCGTGCACGGCGGGCCTGCTGGCGCAGGAAGCACCTCAAAAACGCGGCGGGATAAAAGGGACCGTATCACTAGTGACCGAATCCAACGAACCGCCAAAGGCAGAAGGTCTTCTAGTGGAATTGAAGCCAGTGGCCGCGCGTGCGTCTTCGTTCACGGCGGTTACGGACGAGGCAGGCAGCTACGAATTTAAAGACATACCGGCCGGCAGCTACGTTCTTCAAGTCCAGATAGAGGGCTTCGAGCCGTTTTCCATGACGCTGCAAGTCGCTGAGGGAAGCCCTCTTGTGCAAAACATTTCCGTGAAGTTGACCGGGCTCAGCCAAAAAATCGAGGTGCAGGAAAAGACTGAACCGCTCGCGACGACCTCCTCCAGCGCTCCGAAGTTGACTGAGAAACAACTCTCTGGCTTGCCGCTCACGGAAGAAAATTTCAAGGAGGCGCTGCCACTGACTCCGGGAGTGATTCGCACGCCCGAAGGGAAGCTGAATTTCCGCGGGTCGAGTGAAGATCAGTCCATGCTGCAGGTAAACGACGCGAAGATGACGGACCCCGTGACCGGTTCCTTTTCCATTCCGGTTCCCCTGGATGCGGTGCAGTCGGTGCGCGTCGAGCAGACTCCGTACAGCGCGGAAAACGGAGGATTTTCCGGCGGGCTGACGGAGGTGGAAACGGTGCCGCCGCCGGAAAGCTGGAAATTTGGGGTGCGCGACCTGAATGTGAGCGTACGCGGAAAGAACGATCACGTGGTTGGAATTTCCAGGGCGACGCCGCGCGTGGTCTTTGGCGGTCCGCTGGTGAAAGATAAAGTCAGCTTCTCCGAAGTCTTCGAATACGATGTGATCCGCTATCCCATCCGCGGGTTGGCCTGGCCGCTCAATGAAATCAAGAAGCAGGGATTCAATTCCTACAGCACACTGCAGGCGATCCTTTCGCCGCATCAAGTGATGACGGCGACTCTGAACGTGTACCCGATGCGGACGCAATTTGCCGACATCACCCCGCTCATTCCGCAGACTGCTTCATCGGACTACGACCGGAAGGGGGCCTCGGCAAGCCTGGCTGACACGTACAGTCTTGCTTCGGGCGCACTTTTTCGCGTGGCGGTGACCTATACGCGGTTCGACAGCAACGCGCATGGGCAGGGCGACGAGACGATGCTGCTGACTCCCGAGAGCTGGGGCGGAAATTTCTTCAACGCGTGGACACGCAACGCCAGCCAAGTCGAAGCCGCACCGGTCTTTCAGTTTGCGCAGAAAAAATTCCTTGGACGGCACGAAATCAAGATTGGAACGGACGTGACGCACCGGTCATTTCATGGCAGCAGCGTCTCCCACGACGTCAACCTGCTACGCGAGGACGGCACGCTCGCGGAACAGATCGGGTTCGCCGGCCCAGGATCGCTGAACGCCTCGGTCACAGACGTGGAGGAGTTTGTCGCGGACCGCTGGATGCTGAACGATCATCTGGCGGCGGATCTTGGAGGACGAGTCACCAGCCAGTGCATAGGGCGCTCCGCGGCATTCGCACCGCGATTTGGGATCGCGTATTCGCCGGGAAAAAACCAAAAGACGATTCTGCGGGCGGGCACGGGACTTTTCTACGACCGCGTTCCGCTCCTGGCAGCGGACTTCGCCGGGAACCCCACGCGCATCGTCAGCGAGTACGATGCCACCGGTCAGACTACTGAAAACGAGATGGCTTTCGAAAACGCCTATATCGAAAACGGGAGCGGGCCGATCGCATCGCGAATTCGCCATTCGCCGAACACCAGCGCGCGAAGCTTTGTCAGCAATGCGGAGATCGACCGCGCGCTATGGAGCGGCGCGGTACTGAAACTGGGCTACCTTCGCAGCGTCACGACCAACATGTTCGTGGTCAATCCCGTCACCGGAGCTGATATCACTGGTGCGGGTATTCCGACGGGCGTGCTGGGCCTTTTCAGCGCCGGCAAAGAAAACTACAGCCAAGCAGAAGTGACTCTGCGATTCCATCCGGTTAAGCAAAGTGAATTGAACATTTCTTATGTCTGGAGCCGCTCGCGGGGGGATCTGAACACCCTGGGGGATGTTTTCATTCCGTTCGAGCAGCCGGTGATACGGCCGAACGTTTACGGTATACGCCCAACGGATGTTCCGAACCGCGTGGTTACCTGGGGGACATTTCGCCTCCCCTATGCGGTGACGCTTGGCCCGGTCGTTGACGTCCATACTGGCTTTCCGTATTCCAAGGCGGACGATCAACAGAACTACGTTGGGCAGCCTAACGGGCAGCGATTCTCAACGTTTTTTTCTTTCGATTTTCAAGTGTACCGGGACTTTCGCTTCCCCATTGGGCATAGCAACGGCTCCCGCAAGGTTCGTCTGGGACTATACGTGATCAACGCCACAAATCACGGGAACTACAGCGCGGTGTACAACAACGTTACTTCGCCGCAGTTCGGGGAGTTCACGGGATTCGAACGGCAGAAAACCGCGTTTCTGTTGAGCGTGGTGAATTGAACATGGCGGGCGAAGATTGCTGCGCTGTTCGACGCTATGGAAGGAGTTGCGTATCATGAAAAGTCTTTCGGCCGGGGTCAGACGCTCCAGCGTTCTATTCCTCGCGCTAGTTCTCCATACCGGGCGGTCGCCTGCGAGGGCGCAACAAGCCGCCTTTGCCGCGAGCGGCGATATTCCCGTGACCATGAGCTCTCCGGTTCTGGGTGAGCACGCCGCAAACGAAATCGTCTCGAGAGTGCTGGCGGAAAACAAGCGCCGCAATGAGCTTCTGCGGAGTTATACGGTCACGCGCACGTATGAAATCCGCACTCACGAGGGGAAGCTGGCCGCTCAGTCCGTTGTGCGCATGGAGTATCGCGCACCGGATGTTAAAACATTTGAAAAGACGTCGGAAAAAGGATCGGGAATCGTCCGGCACCTGGTGTTTGACCGGCTGATGGACAGCGAAAGCGAGTCGTCCACCGGCAAGCAGCACCAGGACAGCGCGCTGACTCCAGCGAACTATGAATTCCATTTTACGGGAGAAGAAGAGGTTGGCCCCTACCATTGCCTGGTGCTCGAGGTGACGCCCAAACGGAAGGACAAGTATTTGTTTGAAGGAAGAATCTGGATTGAGGGCCACGATTTTGCGGTCGTGAGAATCGAAGGTCATCCAGCCAAGAGGCCGTCGTTCTGGATTAACCAGGCAGACTTTGTCCGGGAGTATCAGAAGGTGGACGAATTCTGGTTACCCCTGCGCGATGAGACGCAGGTCGAGGTGAAGGTGTACGGCAAGAGAGTTTTGACGATCGACCACGGTCCATACGTCATCGCCGATAAGCAGGAGCTGAGGACGGAGTCTGCAAATTAGCGCCGGAAATTCGCAGTATTGGAAGGTGCCCACTGCGATTAACCGTGCCGTAGAGGCTCCTGAAGGAGCAAAATGTGACTCCGGCGACTGTCCCGGTTTTGATAGTCCTGCGTAATTTACGGCAGGCAGAAGAGTGCTTCCCAATAGAACTTTTTTGCTTGCCTGCCATTGTTGATTCGGCAAATTTCCGGTTGCCGATTCGCGCATTGCGCGGAGCCCGTTTGCTGGCAGGAGACAGTTGTCGCCAGCCGAATTGCGTGTATCATCTGTGGGCTGTCCATTCGCGAACGAAGCCCCCATCGCCTATAGAAATACAGAAACGGAACGCTCGACTTTCTATTGACGCTGTTCCAACAAGATGGCGGAGCCTACAGCAGTCTGCAAGCTGCGAAGGACAAACGTGGAGGCAGTGATGAGAGTGGTGTCGAAGAGAGTTACGGTCGGGTTCCTGTGCTTGTTGTTCAATCCGTTGGCAGCGCCGAGTTTCGCGCAGCAACCGGCGAATGACGTGAAGGTTGTCCAGGTGATGGGATTCGAAGACGTCAAGCCGAAAGCCAAAGGGAACCTGAAGCTGGAGAACGGCAATCTTCAGTTTTCGGATTCGAAGGCGAAAGCGGAAGTGGCCATCACGTCGCTGGACGACGTGATTACTGGAAATGATAGCCAGCGCGTGTTTCGCGGAACGTTTGGGACGCTCACGATGTTCGCGCCTTACGGCGGCGGGCGATTCTTGAGCTTATTCCGCTCGAAGCTCGATACTCTGACCATCCAGTATCGCGATGCAGGGGGCGGCTTGCATGGCGCCATCTTTACGATGCCGGTGGGCCAGGCGGATCCGTTCAAGAAACTACTGGTGGCGCAAGGAGCGCGGACGAGCGTGCCGATTCAAGATGATTCCAACAACACTGCTCCGAAGGCGGATGCAGCGAAGGAGCAGAAGCCATGAAGCGCGTGCCTACGATCTCGATCTCATTTCTCTTGCTGTTTTCTGTCTGTGCTGGTGCGAGGGAGTTTCAGGCGCAGACGGCGCCGCCTCCGGCTCCCCTCAAGAAGGTGTCGTCCATCCAAGTTCTGATGATTCAGTCCGAAGAGGTGAAGCTGCCGGCGGAATTTCAAATTTCGTTATACGAGAACTTGATCCAGCAATTGCAGAAGAAGGGTGGCTTCGAACATATCTATCGCGATGGCGACAAGAGCGCCACTGGTGATGTCGTCGTCCTTCACAGCACGGTGCGGGGATTCAAGAAGGGCAGCGAAATGGCGCGGCAGGTAACCACGGTAGCAGGGAAAACGTCGATTGATGTGCACTGCCAGTTTACGGACAAGGACGGTGCGACGGTTCTGGAGCGCGACGTGAACGGCAAGGTCCGCTTTTTAGGCGGCAATTTGCGCGCGACGCTTGATTTTGCGAAAAAGACAGCGAAGATCACGCAAGAAAACTTCGCGATGAAATCAGGTTCCTGAAACTGGAAGAGCGTTCCCATGGGCCGGAGTAATCTGCTGCTGAAAATGGAGTTGCTGAGCAATCCTGAGACGCTCTGCGCGGTGCGCGGCGCATTGGGGCAGCTGGCTGAGAAGCTGGGATTCAGCGAGCCGGAATGCCGCGCGATTGTGCTCGCCGTTGACGAAGCCCTCACCAATATCATCCGCCACGCCTATGGCGGGGATACCGACAAGCCCATCGAAGCCTACTTTCGACGCGTTCAGGATTCGCGGAACGGAACGCTCAGCGAAGCGCTTGAAATTGTGCTGGAGGATCGGGGCGTCGCGGTGGATGGCGCAAAATTGTGCGGGCGCGCACTGGAGGACGTGAAGCCGGGCGGATTGGGGCTCCACTTTATACACCAGAGCATGGATAAGGTAGAATTCCGCCGCAAGATCGGCCGGAACCAGGTCCGCCTCGTGAAATTTATTCTTGTGTCAGAGCCTCGCAAGGGCTCTTGAGGAGAACTCATTTTGAAGATTGCCGCGCGCCATTTGGACAAGATCACCATCTTTGACGTGTCAGGAGACATTGACCTGGCGAATTCGCCGGAGTTGCGGAAGGCTCTTCTGAAGGAGCTGCGCGAACTTCGCACGCCGCGCGTCATTCTCAATTTGAAGGCCGTGCGCTACATCGACAGTTCCGGCGTGGCTTCCTTGGTGGAAGGCTTGAAGGCTTCGCGCGACGTCGGCGCGCGCTTTATCCTGTTCGGACTGAACACCACCGTGCGGGAAGTTCTGCAGCTCTCCAAATTGGTGAAGATTTTTGAAATCTACGAGACGGAAGAGCAGGCTGTGGCCCCCTGAGCCTGCCGGAATTGCAAGCCGTAGCGGTGAGTTGAGAGGAAAGTGGAACTAGCGACGCAAATTGGCGGAGCGGTAACGGACGGGCTCGCCTATCTCGGCTCTTTGGCGTCGCTCGGGGGACGAGCCGCGTATTTTACGTTCGTTGCGCCCTTCCGGGGCAAGCCGCTGCGGTTGCAACGCGCGGTCTCGCAGGCCATGCAGGTGGGCGTCGGTGCGCTGCCCATTCTCTCCCTTATTACGTTTTTCATCGGATTGATCCTTGCGCTGCAGGCTGCCTATGAGCTGCGCAAGTTCGGCGCGTTGAATTACGTGGCCAGCGCGGTGGCTATTTCAATGACCCGCGAGCTCGGGCCGTTGATTACCGCCATCGTGGTGATTGGGCGATCCGGTTCTGCGTTTGCGGCGGAGATCGGCACGATGAAGGTGACGGAAGAAATTGATGCGCTGGAAACGATGGCCATCAATCCGATTCATTTTCTGGTGACGCCAAAATTTCTGGCCATGATCGTGATGCTTCCGTGCCTGACGATCTGGGCGAACTTCATGGGCGTTCTTGGCGGGTCGTTGTTTGGGGTGGCGCAGGCGAATTTTGTGTTCACGGGATACATTCGCGCTTCGTTAGACGCGCTTTTTCTGCGCGACATCGTGACCGGGCTGATCAAGAGCTTCATGTTTGGCATTACCATCACCGCGGTGGGATGCCACGAGGGACTTTCGACCGGAGCCGGCGCGGAGCAGGTGGGCCGTTCTACGACGCGGGCGGTGGTGGTTTCGATATTCCTGGTGATCCTGGTGGATTTGGTTTTCACAACGCTCTTTTTCTTTGTGAGTGGGGCATAGAGCTCGAAGTATGGCGATGGAAGAGACCAGCAATCCGGTGCTGCAAGGCGACGCGATGATTTCGTTGCGGAATCTTCGCGTGAGCTATGGCGAGCGGGAAATTCTCCACGGCATCAATCTTGACGTGATGCGCGGGGA
>Ga0210404_10001030_pt1 | contig 12469 bp, 17 predicted proteins | sample IncBWH28MmetaG_FD_155455 | JGI IMG/M metagenome (GOLD analysis project Ga0210404, IMG submission 155455) | Forest soil microbial communities from Barre Woods Harvard Forest LTER site, Petersham, Massachusetts, United States - Inc-BW-H-28-M | ecosystem: Environmental > Terrestrial > Soil >... | reverse complement strand
ACGCGATTAGGTAAGGGTTGCCGACCACCCGGGAGTTAAAGGTTGGGCTTTGATCAAGCATGAATTGAGCCACTCTCTCTCGAGATTACCGAGCGCGAGTCCATACGCTCATCATCGCCTTGCTGACATACGCTTCAAGTGCGAGCGTCCCCAGTTACACATCATTTGAACCACTGGGCCGAGCGTCCTTCCATACGGGGAAAGCGAATAGTAAACACAGGGCGGAATCGTTTTCTTGTCGTCTCTTTTGACGATGCCGTCAGCAACAAGTTCCTGAAGATGCCGGATCAGCATGCGCTCCGTGATCCCGGGAATGGAACGCTTCAGTTCGCTGGTGCGTCTCGGTCCATCCTGGAGACGCCACAGAATCGTGCCCTTCCACCGGCCATCCATTACGCGCATCATCGCGTCCACCGGGCACTCGCCAACTTCCTTTTTCGAAACCGGCATTTGCGCTCCTACACTGACAAATATGGCAGTACCTTGACACCTGACAGTGTACATCACAAACTCGGAGTCATGGAGGATTTTATGAGCAACAAGCATCTCCCGCGGCTCTTCGCGCAAGCGCTGAACGAGAAACGGATCGAACTCTTCGATGAGTTCATTCACGCTGAGTACAACAATCACAATCCACAGGTGCGGCCGGGACCGGCGGGCGTCAAAGAATTCTTTCGGCACTACCTCGACGCATTTCCCGATACCAAAGTTGTAATGGAGGACGTGATTGAAGAAGGCGCCCGCATCAGCGCCCGCTTCACGTACAAGGGAACCTTTACGAATCCATTTATGGGCTATCGGCCGAACAGTGTACCGGTGCAGCTGCGCAGCATCGACATCTGGCGCATTAAAGATGGGAAGTTCGCAGAACATTGGGACGAACTCAACTTACTGGAGGTGTTCCAGCAGATCGGGGCGGCGACGGTAAGGAAGGCGGACGGACAATGAACCGTCTGATATGGCCGGCGTCTCTAGCGGGTCTCATAATACCGCAGTGATCTTTGGCACCGACATGTTCTTCTTGACCGTGGGCCGCCCTGCTCTCAGATCGGCTTCGCAGTCCACTGCAACGGTAGGCAAGGACCGGACGGCAGGCGATTGCGCTCCCGGACTCGCGGGGGGGCCGCCCTGGTGGCCGCGAGACGATGGTTGCCATGTTTATCATAACCATGTATAGTATCAGTCGATATGGGACCAACGGATCGGCCGCCCCCCACGACGGGCTTCCTGCTCTGGCACGTCTCGCTGCGCTGGCGCGTGGCGGTCGATCGCGCCCTTGCTCCGCTCGACTTGACGCACGCGACGTACGGGCTGTTAGCCACGTTGCATGGGCTGTCGCGTGACGGCTTGGAGCCAAGCCAGCGTGAGCTCGCGGACTACAGCGGACTCGAACCCATGTACATCTCGAAGTTGGCGCGCTCGCTTCAGCGTTCCGGACTTCTTGAGCGTGCCGAGAGTCAAGCCGATCCCCGTGCCTGGCGGCTGACCCTCACCGACCGAGGCAACAGGGTTCTGCGCAAGGCCGTTGCGACGGTCCAGGCCCTCCATGACCGGCTTCTGGCGCCCCTTGGGGGGACCAAGAGCACCCGTAGCTTGGAGCTGAAGGACGCCCTTTGGGTCCTGCTCAAGAGCTTCGAGAGCCACCCACGTACGAAGGTGCGACCAGCGCTGCGGCAGCCGGCCGGACGGGGTCGCAAATGAGGCAAGCGTGAAGGGTACTTCGACAATTCGAAAAGGAGAAAAAGTAAATGGCAAAGAAACAGGCATCAGCTATCACCCTTCTGAGAACGCTGATGGGAGGCCTCGCGTGCTTCGCGGCCTTCGTGCTGGGTCTCTTCTTCACCTTCGCGCGATTCGGTGGCTCCCGGCGTGGTCAGACCGGGCTCCTGTTCAACCCGGCGACCCAAAGCTCGAAGCTCATCGCCGTCTGGAAAGAAATCGAGCCGCTGCCCCTCCTGGTGTCCAGCCCTAGCCTCATGTTCGCCGGCTACCTGGCCTCCGGGATCGGCTGGGCATTCCTCTATCGCTCGATTCGGTCGGCCTGGCCGCCAGGGATCGTGGCTCGCGGGACGCGGTTGGCGCTTGTCATCTGGTCGTTCGGTGCGTTTTTCGAGCTGCAGGGGCCGGTGAACCTGTTCCACGAGCCCGCCTTTCCGCTCTCGATTGCGCTGGTCTTCTGGGCCATCGCGTCGACGGCAGCCGCGATGGCCACGGTTGCCGTCATCGAGGGCGTCTCAAGAGCGCACGGGCAATCCGTCGGCTCAGGCGACGGGAAGGAGTAGCCGAGGTGTCGACGAGTATGCCGGGTTCTGCGATCCAAGATCGCCCACTCCACCTCGGCGAGGAGATCGCGGGGCCCGACATCGTCGAGACCTATCGCAAAGGATTGTGCATCAGCGAATCGTTTGTCCAAATGGCGTCGGAGTACGCCAAGAAAGAAAGCGTCAAGGTCCACTTCATCCATGGAGGCGCTGCAAACATTCCTCTGGAAGAGGGTTTCTTCGACCTTGTCGTCTGCCGGGCGGCGTTCAAGAACTTCACCGAGCCGCTGAAAGCTTTGAACGAAATGCATCGCATGCTGAAGCCCGGCGGCAGGGCTGTGGTCATTGATCTTCGGAAAGATGCTTCGTGGGACGAAATCGTATCCTACGTGGACCAGCTGGGACTCCGCAGGATGAGCTCCTGGATGACCAAAATCGTTTTCAAGCATACGTTGCTCAAACGAGCGTACACCGTGAAGCAAATGGAATCACTTGCGGCGGCGTCCGATTTCAAGTCCTCCGAGATCATTCGGAATCCCGTGGGAATGGAAATTCGCCTGTACAAGCCACCTAACGTAACTGAGGAACGACTCAGGGAGGGGGATAAGAACGAGGCGGTGAAATTAGGTTTGGATATGGAAAGAGGCGAAGCTCGACTCGTAACCTAAAGTAAGAGGGCGCTTTGAGGCTTTGCCTCTCGAGCGCTCGTGGTTGCGGTGCATTGATTGCTGCAGGACATGTCGATCTCGCAGACCCTCGTTCGACGCGTAAATAGAGCGAGGTTCTGCGGGTCCACACACTGCGGAAACCCAGCTGTCAAGCCAAAACAATAAGGAGTTATGACGATGCGATTCATGACGCTGTACAAGCCCGGCAAAGAAGCGACTGCTCCCCCTAGCAACGAGCTTTTTGCCGAGATGGGGAAGTTAATCGAGGAAATGGCGAAGGCTGGCGTGCTTCTCGCTACCGACGGGCTCCAACCGAGTTCGAAGGGGTCAATCGCGCTCAAACCAAGCATTCGGCTCGCAACCGAATGCTTAGCGAAGCTCGCAGGTACGTATCAGGCATGCCGTGACGCTTAAGATCATCTCAACTTCGACGGACTGAAGGCATTTTTGAAGCAACCTGATAGCGGGAACCAGTTACCGGAACAAGACAATAGGGTCTGACTAGTGTGCGTCGGAGTAGCGAGAAGCCGCAAATGAGTGCGCGATAGCTTATGCGGGATCGTTACCCCATCACAGGATCGAGCATACCCCACTGCTCGAATCCAATGTGCGGAATGGATGCAATGTATGTTCGCGAAATTCCTTCGGAAGACGTAACAACTCGCCTGCGTCCCTCGAGCGACCTGCCCAGTCAACGAGAGCTTGGTACTGGTTGAACTCGGTGAGACCCCCCAGCCAGAGTGTTCCACTCTCGTTAGAAATCGTGACTACATTCGGAAGGTCACACGGGCCTAAACAGCCGCTGATCGTGAGCTGAACACGCTTCAGCAACCCTCGGGCGCGCCACTTTTTCTTGAGCCACTCGACGGGAACGGGGGGCCTGCCATTGACGGTGTTTCCGCAGCAACATCCATAGCAAACCGCAACGTGCCCGATAACGAGCCGCTTTGTGACCAGCGAGAATTTATCCGTGTGATTCATGCTGTTCCACCGAGGCAACGAATGAACCGGTGCGTCGCTGTCCCCTGTCTCCTACTTGTGTGCGACTGCAGATGATGGAGAAAGGAATCCGCTAACCAGCTTCTTGGCCGAAGAGACCGGAGGAAGCAGCCGGGCGGAGTTCAGGATGAAAGTCATTTCGGAAGAAACGTGGATGAAAGCGGCCAGAAGAGGATTCAAAAATCCAAAAGCGGCCAAGCCGACACCGATGCTGTCAACAACCAGCGTGCCGACAAAATTCTGCATGATCGTGCGGCGGCAGCGCCGTGCGATGGAGAGAGTTTCGACAAGCTTCGAGAGATCATTGCCGATGAGAACGACGTTTGCACTTTCCCGCGCAACGTCCGTACCAGCACCCATGGCTACTCCGACAGTAGCCTTCATAAGAGCAGGAGCGTCATTGACTCCGTCCCCTACCATCACAACGTTATGTCGCGCCTTGGTGAGCCGACTAACGAATTCCAACTTGTCCTCGGGTAGGAGTTCAGCGGCAATTTCGTCGACCCCTAGCTTTCCGCCGATGTCGTCAGCCACGGCCTTGGAATCCCCCGTGAGAAGAACTGTCTTCAATCCCATGGCCTTAAGATCTTGGATAGCCTTTGTTGCTTCAGGCCGAAGCATATCTGCAACGACAAGACTTCCCAGGAACTTGCCCTCTTCAGCTACAAAAATCTCCGACTCCGACTGCGAGACTGTGCTGGTTGGGAGTGAGATCCTATGTCCTTGGAGAAAGGGGCGATTGCCCACGATGACTTCAATACCGTGATGAGCCGCGACGATTCCTTTCCCAGGTGTGTACTCAAATCTTTCGGGCTCTTCACCAGAAATTCCCATACTGGACGCCTTCTTCAGAATTGCCTTGGCAACTGGATGTTCGGAGCGCGATTCTGCAGTCGCAGCTGCCTGCAATAAGGAACGAACGGGGACGCTGTCCCGAGGATTAACCTCGACAACCTCGGGTGTGCCATAGGTTAGCGTGCCCGTCTTGTCGAGAAGAATCGTATCGATGGTCGCAAGTGATTCCAGGTAAAGGCCGCCCTTAATTATCGAACCGAGTTGTGCGGAACGTCCAATCGCGCCAAGAATGGCCAACGGAGTTCCCGCGGCAATTCCACAAGCCCCCGCAACGATAACGACAGAAATGGTCGAGCGAACATTGTGCGTGATCAAGAACGTGAGGGCAGCGGCTCCGAGCGCGAAGTAGACCAAGTAGCCGGCGAGGCGGTCTGCGATTCCCTGAATGGGAGCACGTGACTTTTCCGCGCGTTCGACCGCGTCGATGATCTTGCCGAATGTCGTGTCGCGCCCCATCCGGTCCACGCTGATTTCAAGCGCGCCGGACTGATTGATCGTTCCGGCGTAGACAGATGTTCCTGTGCTCTTTTCCGCCGGCATGGATTCGCCAGTGATGGTTGCCTGATCAACGAAAGAATGACCTCCGACGACAACGCCGTCCACGGGAATTCGAGCCCCAGGCTTCACGAGAACGATCTCGCCGACGGCGATTTCGTCCGTTTCGACGTCTTGCCATGATTCGTTTCTGCGCACCGTAGCGGTCGTGGGCAGCAGACCGACTAAATGGCGAATTGCCGTGCGACCGCGGCCGACCGTGAGTCCTTCCAGGATTTCGGCCACGAGAACAAACAGCGTGATGACCAGGGCGGTGAAGATTTCACGGATCGCCAGGGCCGCCACGATGGCGATGGCCATGGAAAGCTCCATCGTCATGCGGCGCTGAACGATGTTCTCGTATGCTTCGTGGAAGATCGGAAAGCCACCAACAAGAGTACAAATCACACCGGCGGCTGTGACATAGGGATTTCGGGCGCCTCCTAGAAGCCAGATCGCACACGCTGATGCCATGACAAACAGAACGCGGTAAATCTCTGCCCAATTCAGAGCATGTCCGTGCTGATGATCGTCTTCATGGTCGGCGTGATCCGACGATAGGTAGATTTCTTCTTCGAGAATAGATTTCTTAGCTTCGGCTTGTTTCAATTCTGCTTGGGCCATGATCGAGTCACCATTCCGGCGAAATCTTGAATATTTGCTGGACTACTTTAGATAGGCTCGCACCACGTCGATGAGCTCTTCGGCCGCTTCCATCTGGGGAGAGTTCTTGCCGTTGCCGGGAGTAAGAACGTGGAATCGGATATGACCCTCCATCACTTCAGCCATCAGTCCGTTCAAAGCGCCGCGGCAGGCCGCCATGAGTTGCAGCACGCCAGCACATTCATGCTCGGATTGGAGCGCGCGTTCAATCGCGTCGACCTGTCCCCTAATCCGCCGAACACGAATCAAAAGCTTTTCTTTTTCTTTGGTTGTGTGAGCCATAGTCTTAGATATACTATAGCCCAGTATAGTAAATTAGGAAAGCGGCTAATCGAATATGGCGTTGGTACGGCGCGCTCTCAGAATTCCAGCAGACCGGCTTGGGATTTGGGCTTCGACCCTGTGCATCGTACATTGCATCGTGACGCCGGTTGTACTTTCGCTCTCGGTAGTTTCTGCACACTTTCTACCATCTGAAGAGCGGACACACCGTACGCTTGCCCTACTAATCGCCATGTTCGGTGCTCTTGCACTTATCAAAGGATATCGCCAGCATCGCCGACTACGCGTTGTACTTTTCATGGGCGTCGGGCTGACTTCGATCTTCGCCGGTGCGTATTGGGGTGACCGGCTGCCATCGCATGGCGCAGAGGTAGTCATAACATTTGTGGGCAGTTGCTTCATGATTGCCGCGCACAGGCTCAATCATACTTTCTGCAACGATTGTAAGTGCTCTCGGTAAGCCGTCTCACTGTTCCCAACGGCTCTGGGGGGTGTTTCGTGGTGAAAGGGGTTTACGCGAATATGAAAAAGATCAGAAATTCCTTCATCTTTTCGCTGGCGGGTTTTCTTCCTGGTTGCTTGCTCTTTCTCCAATCCGGAATTCCAAACAGTGCTCCTCAATTCGATCACACCGCGCTGCACGTGCGGGACCTGCAGAAAAGCTCGGAGTTCTACGAGAAGGTCATGCGGTTAGAGAGAATGCCCGACCCGTTCAAAGACGGCAGACACATCTGGTTTCGCATAGGCCCTCACGACCAGCTACATGTGATCGGCGGCGCCGCGGATGTAACGGAGCATCCGATTGACGTTCACCTTGCGTTCCGGGTCTCGTCGTTGCCTGAGTTTATGACTCATCTCGATCAAATGCAGGTGAAGTACCGCAGTTTCAAAGGAGACGATAAAACCGTTACGGTGCGGCCTGACGGCGTGAAGCAGGTCTACTTACAGGATCCCGATGGGTACTGGATTGAGGTGAATGACGTGAAGTTCTGACGTGCCTTCAATCCCTGCCGACGTGACCTTAACAAGTGCCTTTCAAGTTGCTCAGAAACGTCTTGCAAGCGTCATGCTTCTAATTGTTTCTCGCGCCTAGATTCCTCGAACTCCGTTTCTGAACGATTTCCAAGTAGGCGGGCGTTCGAGAGCAAGCACGAGGTGGCTCCTATCTGCTGGCGCAACCCTCGCAAGTTCCATAGAGAAAAAACTCGTGACCTGTGGCATGAAAGCCGCGTGGCAGGCGGGGCTTAGCCTTTGCGACGCAACCCTCCAGTTCGTAGACTCTGCCGCATTCGTTACAATGGAAATGGTGATGATGTTTTTTGCCCGCCACCTCGTACCGCGGGGAAGATCCTGGGATCTCAACGCTCAGAAGCCAGTTGTCCTTAAGCAGTCCATTGATGTTCCGGTAGACTGTCGCAATTCCAAGTCCGCGGTAGCGCTTTCGCGCGCTAACATGCGCTTCCTCGGGAGAAAGCGGACGGCCCGCGTCTAGGAAGGCTTGGCGAATCGCTTCCTTTTGTTTCGTGTTTCGCACGTTACGAATGAACCAGCGACGACAAGACTGCTGGCCACCCCCCGAGAAAGATGACACCCACGACAAAACTATAAATTGCAGTGATCCCGCTCAGCACACGCTGGAAGGCGGCATATCTGGCGCCGAGGTACAGCAATCTCGCAAGCACTACGCAAACAAGCGTATTCACGGTAGCCATCCCCACGATGAATAATAGTAGTCCTGCAAGGCCCAGTGCAACGCCGCCGAGCCTTGCAGTCATAAAGAAGAGGATCAGTTGCGTCGGAGTTTCCGCTCCAAAACCGTGGATCAGCCCGATAAGAAAACTCGACTTCAACCCGTAGCCACTCTCACGCTTGCCAACAATTTCACCTTTGAACCCGAGCCACAGGCGGAGACGGCCATAGAACCAGAGTACACCGTCGATCAACAGCATCATCCGGCTGCGTGATTGAAAGTGGACATGGTTTCTTGTCCGAAGCAGCATCACGACGAGATATCCGGAGAGTGCAACCAGCGTCGTACCCACGAGGCGTTCCATCCATAGATCAACTCCGGGCGGCAGAGCAAGTTGCAAGCAGATAGCCATCGATCCCAGCAGTGAAATCACCAGGGAGTGCCCTGCGATGTAGGCCAGGCCGAGCTGGATAGAATGACCTGGCCTGCGTTCCATGGTGACGAGATCGCTCAGCGCTGCGAAGTGATCGCAGTCCAGTCCATGGCGGACGCCGAGAAGAGCTGTGCCGGATAGAGCAACGATTAGCTGTAGAGAAGCAGGCGTCATTTAATCCGTTCCCATCGAGAATGCACTCCTTCGCGGTGCTTCCGTCCACGTGGTGGCCGTCCATTCAGCAGAACTAGACTCCAGCTCGGAGCAGGACGATGCTTCCATCTTCGGATGCTGCCGCAAGGTGCTCATCATCGGGTGACCAAGAGAGGTGAGAGATGGGTCCGGGCAACCTCGAGATGCGGAGCGGCGTACGGTGTTTGCCGGGATTCCATACGGCAATCTCCCCACCCTGGCAACCCGAAGCCAGAAGCGCACCATTCTGTTGGTAGGCCAACTGGCTTACTGGAACCTCATGGTGTCCGAGAACGGTGGGCTTGGTGTTGGCAGGTCCTCTGCCGGAACAGTCCCACACAGTTATCTGGGGACCACCGCCGGTGGCCAGGTAACGAGAACGACGGTCCCACGAGAGTTCCCGGACTTTGGTCGGATATCCCCACATCTGAAGGTCCTCTCCGCTTTTGACAATCCAGAAGTGCACCGTGGAGTCCTGATTGCCGTGGCAGAGATATCGTCCATCCCGGCTCCAGACCAGGGACAGCATGGACCCCTTCCAGAGGAAGGTCCGCATGGGGTTCTCTGTTTCGGGCCTCCAGATGTAGACCTGGCCGTAACAGGCGCTGGCGAATTCGTCCGTACGCGGATTCCATGCGACGCCAGCTATCGTGTTCGGGTGATGCAGCCACTCGCGTACCAGCTGGCCTTCTGCGTTCCAGAGCCGCAGCTTGCGACCCGCAGCGCTCAGAAGGTACGTGCCGGAAGGTGACCATGCGAGGTGTTCCACCCAGTCCGATCCACCATCTAGCTCCTTGAGGGCGGTGTCCGACCTCGGACTCCAGAGCCGCACCTTGCCGTCTTGCCCGGCCGTTGCAAATTGCTCGCCGGCCGGGTGCCAATCGACCATCGTGGCGCCGAAGCTGTGTCCTTGGAAGGTCCGCTCCAAGCTCCCGGAAGAAGCATCAAGGACCTGGATCGAACCGCTGATCGACGCTACCGCGAGGCGGTGGCCGTCGGGAGACCATGCGGCTGAGACCACACAGCTATCGGTCGATGCCCTCCACAGTTGAGGCGTATGTTTTGTAGCCGCACCCTTTAGGCTCATCACGCCAGGCATGCTTCAAATCCCTTATTTAACTCGGCGCGATCCAGGTTGCGGCCAATGAAGATCAATTGGTTGCGTCGCTCTTCGCCGCGCCAAGACCGGTCCGGGCGGCCGTCGAACAACATGTGTACGCCCTGAAAGACATAACGATTCTCCTCGCCCTGCACGCTCAGCACCCCCTTCATCCGAAAGATGTCCGTGCCTTTGGTCTGGAGAAGTTCGCTCATCCAACGGTTGAACTTGCCTTTGTCAAGGTCGCCCGGAGTGGTTATGCCAACAGAAGTGATTTCCTGATCATGTTCGTGGTCGGGTTTATAGGTGTGAAAGAACACCGGCGGCACTGCACAGCAGCTGTTGTACAAACCCGCCCGGAATTCATCGGGGTGATGTTGTGTAAATAGGGCGTAAGGACCCGGGGTCACGATCTCCACGGTTACCTGTGTCTCGGAGGAAGACAGCGCGACACTGTAGTGTCTCTTCCCGGGGGACAGGCTTGTGCCAGGCGCAACACTTTCTTCCGCGTCCGAGAAAAGCAGGACAGCATCCATTTCGGCAGCCCTCAGGCTGGCATCCGAAGCACTCACAAGCGGGAGAAGCGCGACGGATATCCTCGGGTCTGGTCCTTCGTGCAGCTTGAAGGTGTACTTGCCGGCTGCCAGTGAATAGACGCCCACCCACTCAAAGGGATATTCGGGTTCCATGAACTTGGGGTCGATCACGAGTGCGTGATTCAGGTTGAAACCGCCCACATCCAGGACTGCTTCCATCTCGATCGCGGCATTCTGCGTCCGATAGATTCTGGCTGCCGCGTTCATGCCGCGCACGCGAGCTTCCAGTGTTTCCAGATCCGCATCCGATACCAAGTCTGTCTTGTTCAGAATAATTACGTCCGCAAAGGCGATCTGTTCCTTCACCTCGTTCTGGGTGTCAATGTGCTCCCACACATGCTTGGCGTCGACAAGAGTCGTGATGGCGTCGAGCCTGAGCTTCGATTGCATCTCCTCATCGACGAAAAAGGTCTGCGCCACGGGGCCGGGATCGGCCATCCCGGTGGTCTCGATCAGGATGTGGTCGAATTTGTCGCGTCGTTTCATCAGATTGCCCAAGATCCGAATCAGGTCGCCCCGGACCGTGCAGCAGATGCAGCCGTTGTTCATTTCGAAGATTTCTTCCTCTGCTCCGATGACCAATTCCTGGTCCACGCCGACCTCGCCAAATTCATTCTCGATCACGGCGATGCGCTTGCCGTGTTGCTGGGTCAGGATGCGATTCAGAAGAGTGGTCTTTCCCGATCCAAGGAATCCCGTCAAGACCGTGACGGGAACACGTGCATCCTTTTTTGGTGTGTTCATGACTGCTCCTGTTGTGCAGAGTTTGACGGCAAAGGCTTGACAAAGAGCTGCTGCAAATCCGTTGCGGTGATATCGCCGATGGGCTTGTGAATTTTGTAAGCGCGCTTCTGCTGGTCCTTCCGCAGGACGGCGATCACGGTTTCCAGCGGCGGGCAGCCTTCTTCCGCGCAGCGCAGCTCGGTCACCATGACGTAATCGTCCTCGCCCAGCTCAAGGCGAAGGCTCACGGCGTTCTTGATGGCCGCGATGCCCGCGGCTCGTTCGTTCGTGATATCCAGCATCGCTCTTTTTAATGATACTGCGTTCTCATTATCTGTCAAGGGCCGATTTGCGCCGACAAACGCGCTTGTATCACGTGATCTGGCCAACTTCCTGGTGGGCTACACGGAAGTTACCCATTGGGGAAATGCTGAACGGCGCGTGCTTTTGCCGTAGCTTCGACTGTCGTAAAAATGTAGTACTAATTGTGATCAATCGAGGAAAAATGCGAACGAAAGGTGAATAAAGAAGGAGAAAGTGATTCGCCGAATTTAGTTGGAACTTGCTGATTTCCTTCGATTGGCGCCAACTCCGGCAAGTTCTGATGAAGTTGGTTGTTCGGCTGTTAACCGAAGGGTTTAGGCTCCAAGTTTGTAGCGCTACGTACAAGTTACGGACAACTAAGAGAGGGGGCATAAGGTCCCGTGTCCCGTAAGCGACGCCAGATAAAGCGTTTATGGGATTTAAGGACTTGGTTCGGGACCAGGAGGTCGATGGTTCAAATCCATTCGCCCCGACCACTCTTTCCACTCTCAAATCAATGCGTTACGCTGCGGTCTCAACTGCAACTTCTACTTCATTCTTACGGACAATACGGACAACATCGGTGGTTTTGCTTGATAGTTTGAAGTGTGTCCTTTGTCCTTCGCCAAAATTCAAAATGCGTTTGAGATGAATAGCATGCTGAGCCGCCTGTAACATTGTTAGGAGGACGGGATTCAGTGTCCCTACGGAGTTTTGGCGAACGACAACTGAAGGCCGCAGGACAGAGAAGGCCAGAGGCAGCATCCGGGGCGCGCGCTTGAAGCTTAAACCTGGCGATACGGTTCGAGTCGTCGGCTCGCGTGGCACGGCGAAAATCCGCGCGATCCTGTCCAGCGTGCACGGAGCCTTGCTTAAGACTCAGATCGATGGCTTCCGGCTTTGGAATCTGGATGAGTTACGATTGGTAAGGCGGGGTAAAAGCAAAGTGAAATGACATTTGTGCTGACTGTCGGCGAGGTGCGCCGCTGTTCACGTTCGATATCCTGCGCCTACCAGCTCCAGGTTCGCTTCGATAAAGGAGTCGGGTCGAAGCCAACCTTCATATCGAACCAAAATGCGAGTTCCCTCGCGACTGACGAACATCCACAGGCCCTGCATATATCCAAACTTCGAGAACAGTGTGAAGATTGCCGGAATGTCACTCGTACTT
>Ga0210404_10001029_pt1 | contig 12470 bp, 9 predicted proteins | sample IncBWH28MmetaG_FD_155455 | JGI IMG/M metagenome (GOLD analysis project Ga0210404, IMG submission 155455) | Forest soil microbial communities from Barre Woods Harvard Forest LTER site, Petersham, Massachusetts, United States - Inc-BW-H-28-M | ecosystem: Environmental > Terrestrial > Soil >... | reverse complement strand
CAGTTCGTGATGAACGGCCGCCAAAGGGCTTGCTGCGAGCCACTGGTCAAGACCAGGGCTCGCGGACTTGGAGTCATGGCTCAACTCCCTTGTGGGTCGGGCGGCACGATCCAGAGTATCTGGAGAATATAAGGTTACGCACGAACCGAAAAGGGCGCTATTGGAGTGATGGGAAACGGAAGGTTTTGTCCGGACTGGGAACCCCTGGTTTCTACCGACCCTAAGGTTTCCGGCAGAACTCAGTAAGTCATTGATTCTAAAGTGGTCGGGGCGAGTGGATTCGAACCACCGACCTCCTGGTCCCGAATCAGGGGTACCCCGCTATCTCCTTGAATACAGAGCAAATATTTTCGTGTAAAACTTCAATTTAAGTACCAAAAGTACACTCGTGGGTGGGCAGTTGGGTGGGTCGTTTGGATTTTCCTCGTATCGACATTTGCTGATCAGGAAAGACCTGTCGGAACGCAGAGCGGAAGAGCAAGCCTGAGCGAAATGCAGTGCCGCGGGGAGCCACGGCGGTATACAAGTTGCGTTGCAGCGGGTCATGCAGCTCCAGGTCCACCTTTCGCCACATGTGGCTCGAAGACCAATTGCCCTTGGCTGGTGGCGCCGGACGGACGAAGGCGAGGTCGGATAATCGCCTGTCCAGCGTTGGGACAGACTTCAGACGCCGCGTCATCTCGCCGGGCGTTCCGCATCCCGGCCGCGGTGGACGTGGCTGTCTTTCGCCCAGTTTGCCCGGCATCGGATCAACGGGCAGGGCGCTGGGCGTCGTGTTGCAACTTAATTCCGCGAAGCAACTGAGCATTCGCGGCTACGATGATGGTGGACAGGCTCATCGCGACCGCCCCCACGCTCATGGGGAGATCGAATCCCCAGTGGACCAAAAGGCCGGCAGCGACCGGAATAGCGACAAGGTTGTAGGCCGTCGCCCAAACCAGGTTCTGGATCATTTTTCGATAGGCAGCGCGGGATAGTTCGATCGCACCCACGACATCGCGCGGATCGCTACGCACGAGTACGATCCCCGCGGACTCAATCGCCACATCGGTTCCCGCCCCGATGGCGATTCCGACATCTGCGGTTGCCAAGGCGGGTGCATCATTAACGCCGTCGCCAACCATTGCTACCCGTTTGCCGCCTGCCTGAAACTTCTCCACCGAAGCTGCTTTGTCGGCGGGGAGAACCTCGGCTGCGACTTCATCGATTCCGATACGCCGGGCGACCGAATCGGCAACCGCCCTCGAATCGCCAGTGATCATCGCGACGCGGACACCGAGCCGATGGAGTTCGGCGACGGCTTCACTGGATTCAGGCCGAATCTCGTCTTCAACCCCGAAAGCTCCGAGCAGCCGGCTTTGAGCGAGCACATAAAGAACCGTCTTCCCGTCAGACGCCCATGCGGTTGTCAGTTTTTCGACTTCCGGCGGCGCCGTTACCTTGGCCTCCGTCAACAGCCGCGGTCCGCCGATTTCGACACTCGTGCCTTCTACAAGCGCCTTCGCTCCCCGGCCGGGAAGTGCCTCGAAATTCGTGGCTGCCAATCGAGTCAGGCTGCGGCGCCCGGCTTCGGCGACGATTGCTTTGGCGAGAGGGTGTTCGGAGTTCGATTCGACAGCGGCGGCGCGCGCAATCAAATCGTCTTCGGTCGTGCCCGGTGCCACCGCGATTCCCGACACGGCGGGAGAACCGCGTGTCAGGGTTCCCGTCTTGTCGAAAATGACCATATCCAGATTGCGAGCGCGTTCGAGTGCGAGTCTGTCCTTAACCAGGAGCCCGTTCTGTGCCCCTAGTGATGTCGAGATTGCGATTACGAGAGGAATCGCCAGACCAAGGGCATGCGGGCAAGCAATGACGAGGACTGTTGCGGTCCTAATCAGGGCGTGTTCCTTATCGCCCGAAAACCACCAATAGGCGAAGGTTATGGCACCCGAGGCGACCGCGACGTAAAAGAGGATCGCGGCCGCGCGGTCGGCAAGCGCCTGCGTGCGAGAGCCGGACGCTTGCGCGGCGGCGACGAGCCGCATGATTCCGGAAAGAGCGGTCTGGTCGCCGATTGCCGTAATGCTGACGCGAAGGCTTCCGCCGCTGACAACTGTTCCCGCAATGACTTTGGAGCCTGCCACCTTCGGCAGCGGTTTGGACTCGCCGGTGATCATGGACTCGTCAACATCGGCAGCGCCCTCAACGACAGTGCCGTCGGCCGGAACGCGGGCTCCGGGCCTGACAAGAACGATGTCGCCAATACGCAAATCCGATAGTGGAACAGCTTGAGTTTCTGTGCCCTGTACGCGTTCAGCGGTGTCCGGGAGCAAGGCGGCGAGTGCGTTCAGCGCGCCCCGAGCCTGGGAAATAGCCCGCATTTCGAGCCAGTGGCCGAGGACCATGATCGTAATCAGTGACGCGAGTTCCCACCAAACGTCAATCTCGAAGAGGCCGAATGTCGCAGCGAGCGAAGTTCCAAAAGCGACTATGATCGCCAGGCTGATCAGCGTCATCATGCCCGGCTTGCGATCGGCTAGTTCGCTCGATGCCCCGCGGATGAAGACCAGGCCACCATACACGAAGACGACCGTGCCGAGGATGGCGGGGATAAACTTCGAGCCGGGGAAGAAAGGCGCTGTGTAGCCAAGCCAGTGTTGAACGTCGGTAGACCAGAAGACGACGGGAATTGTGAGAGCGAAACTCAGCCAAAATTTGTCGCGAAACATGGCAACCGAGTGCCCGGCGTGACGGTCGTGGCTGCCGTGCATGTCTGACATCTTGTGACCGGCGTGCGGGTCGGACGCCGGTCCGCGATCATTGTGGCTCATGTTGTCCATTGTGAAGCCCAATCTCCGCCGGCGCACTTAGATATCGGGTGGTGCACCGTTCCATTTACTTCGCCGAAACGGGCGGTTTTCGAGAGCTCCTGAGTACCAGGACCGGTACTGCAATGGCAAGAATCAGGAGCGCGGTCCATTGCCCGTTTTTCAGACCGAGCAGCACCTCAGGCACGTTCCCTCGCACGAAGAATAGGAAGAAACGGAGCACGCTGAAAAGCACGAGATAGAGGAAGAACGGCGCTCCTTCCGGCAGTTTGCGCCGGATCTTGATCAGGACGGCCGCGATGATTAGGTCGCCAAGTAGCTCGTAAAACTGATCCGGATGGCGGCTGACTCCGTCAATCGGCGCGAAGCTGTTCTGATTCTCATAGACAACACCCCAGGGCAGCGATGTCGGCGTACCGTAATCCATTCCATCGAGTCCACAGCTAATGCGCCCGATAGCCCCGCCGATGGGGATAGCCGGCGCAAAAAGATCACCGAGGCGCAAGAACGAAAGACCGTGTTTCCGGGCGTAGAGATAGGCGCCTAGGATCCCTCCGGCGAGCCCGCCAAAGAATGCCAACCCTCCTTCCCAGACCGCCGCAATTCTCCACGGGTGGCTCAGATACTCGACGAAATCGTTCTGCACTACAAAATAAATCCGGGCGCCAATAATCGTTCCCACCAGAATCCAGGCGAGCAGGCTCTCGATTTGTGTTTTCGAAAACCCCCAGCGTGGCGCCCACTTGCGAACAAGAAGTCCGCTGAGGACGAAGGCGACTAGAAAATTGAGTCCATACCAGTTGATCGGAACCGGACCAAGATACGGAGTCGGGTCCCAGTTGATGCGGATCATCCACTATTAGTCTGTCACGACTACCGCGCCGGATAAGGTGCGTATATGGAGGAGTGGCCGCTTTCATCGAAAACGAAAACGGAATAGGCATCGCTATGGGCCGCGTCCATTCCAGGAGACCCAACCGGCATACCGGGCACAGCCAGTCCGACCACCCTCGGCCGCTCGCTCAGGAGGCGTTTGATCTCCGCGGCCGGAACATGCCCCTCTATTGTGTAGCCATTCACGACGGCAGTATGGCACGACACCATGCTTCGGGGAACACGGTATTGCCTCTCATAAGCCGAGGTGTCATTCACTTCCTGGACTTTGACGGTGAAGCCATTGGCTTTGAGATGTTCCACCCATTTGCCGCAGCACCCGCAGGTCGGCGTCTTGAAGACTGTGACCAGCGGGCCGGATGATTGCGAACGTGAGGATATCGCCACAACGACAAGACTGGTGATCGCCACGAGAATGTTTCTACGTTTCACGGTTTGTCTCCTTATGAGGTGTTGTTTGGGGTACTGTGAAATGACGTGGGGTAGAGCGATGCGCGGACGCGGGGCATCGCCCCTACCCCACGTCATTTCGTTGATTTCTGCTTATCTGCCTTCTCCGCCGGCATGGTCACCTTGCCCGGCGGCATGGTCATAACGTTGTGGAGCGTCATGTCGCCCTCGTAGACAGTAGCCATGATTTGATCGCCCACCTTCACCATCTTCAACGCCTCCGGTTTGTCGACCGGATAGGTCATCGTCATGGCGTCCATCCAGCCTTCGACTTTCTCGCCGTTGACGGTCAGTCCCTTTTCGGTCACTGCCGTAACCTTGCCGTGGAAGGTGTACGATTTGGCTTTGCCCTTGGCCTTGTCCTTGTCCTGACCAAAGCTGTTGACGGCAAACAGGCACGCAAGTGCCAGCACCGCTGCAAGAATGCTTCTTTTCGTGTTCATTAGTTTTACCTTTCTTGAGATTGAGATTTAGACTGCCTTGTCCTGCACCGCCGTTCACGCCGCTACTGTTTCATTTGCCGCTCCTTTCAAGGTTGTAGATCCTGCGCCACGCAAGCTCGAACGCTGCTTCGGGAAGGTCCTCTTGGAGTTCGAGAATGTACGTCTCGCGGTTCGTCGTCACCCGGAAGCGGAACGAATCCGGCCTTCCAATGGTCTCGATGTCGCGATACAGCCAGGTTCGGGAATCAGCCGGTTTGTCGCTGACAAATTGAATTGACTCCGAGCCGATCTTCAGCAGTCCACTAGTGCCCCGACGCACGCGTGGATGGTATGCAGCGGCTTGGAATTGGGACTCTTCGGGATAGTGCCCGACGACCGTCCGGTGAACGTGAGCCGTAAGAAAATTTCCCAGGTCCTCGACCGAAGTCTCTGTCGGCGCGCGAAACGTGTACTCAATGCGTTCCACCGGCTTCCACTTTTGAACTTCATACGTTCCGAAGCGAAGCGCGTGCGGATCGGCAACATTCACATCTCGCAGATCTTTCATTGGGATCACGATGCTGGTCTTGCCATCGGTGGACCGAAACTCGATACCTTGGCCGTCGATATGCAGATTGCCGGGTTGGTCGTGCAAGGTCCGTACACGAGTGACCTTCAGATCGAACACGCTATTCTCGGGAGCGGCCATTGCGAACAATGGCATTAGCGCTGTCAAAGCAAAAACTCTAGCGAGCGTCATACGGCCTCCTTGGCCAGCTTGCGTATCTCAAAACCCTTCCAGATTTGGTAGACAGCCGGATATACCAACAGCTCCAGCAAGAACGAAGTGAAGATGCCGCCGACCATCGGAGCGGCGATACGGCGCATCACGTCGGAACCAGCGCCGTGCGACCACATGATCGGCACCAGTCCCAGAAACATCACCGCAACCGTCATTACCTTGGGCCGGAGGCGTTTCACCGCGCCGTCTTCGATGGCGGAGCGCAGGTCGTCCATATTTCTCATGAGGCCAGCCCGCTTTCGTTGTTCGTAAGCAAGCTCCAGATAGAGCAACATGAACACGCCCGTTTCCGCGTCCACACCGAGGAGAGCGATCAGTCCCACCCATACGGCGACGCTCATGTTGTAGCCGAGGAAATAGAGCAACCAAATCGCACCGACAGCCGAGAAGGGGACAGCGAGCAGGATGATGAGGGTCTTTGCGAACGAACCCGTGTTGAAGTACAGGAGGAGCAAGACGATTAGCAGCGTTATAGGAACTACGACTTGCAGCCGTTCGGTTGCGCGCTGGAGATATTCGAATTGACCGCTCCAGACCAGCTGGTATCCGGGTGGGAGTTGAACGTTCTGGGCCACTGTCCGTTGCGCGGCCCGAACGTAGGTGCCCAGATCGACTCCTTTGGTATCAACGTAGACGAACCCAGCCAGGAATCCTTCTTCGTTCTTGATCATGGGTGCTCCGCTGCGCACGGTCAGAGTTGCTAACTCAGAGATCGGAATTTGTGACCCGCCTGGAGTCGGGATCATGACCCGCCGGAGTTTCGACAAATCATCGCGGAGACCGCGGGCATATCGAACGCTGACGGGATATCGCTCGCGTCCCTCAACCGTCGTCGTGACTTCCTCGCCGCCCACGGCGGCTTCGAGGATCTGGTTCACTTGGGCAACGCTCAGGTTGTAGCGAGCGGCTTCCTCACGATTCACCTGATAGTCGATGTAGTAGCCTCCGGTGACGCGCTCAAAGAATGCGCTGCGTGTTCCCTGGACGCCCTGAAGCACCTTTTCTACTTGCAAACCGATATCCTCGATCGTTTCGAGCTTTGGTCCCATGACCTTTACGCCGACCGGCGTCCGAATCCCTGTCGTGATCATGTCGATGCGGGTCCGGATGGGAAAGAGCCACGCGTTGGAGAACGACGGAATCTGCACGGCGCGATCAAGTTGCTCGATGAGCGCTTCCCACGTGATGGGTTGGTCCTCTGGCCAATACCGCGCAAGCCGTGGTTTGAGCCACGACGGCGCCCAACTGGAATACCAGCGCGTCGTATGCTCAGTCCGCCACGCAGTCTCCGGCTTGAGCACGACTGTCGTTTCCACCATGCTCATGGGAGCCGGGTCCGTCGCTGTGTCCGATTTGCCGATTTTTCCATAGACGCTTTGGACCTCCGGGAATTGGTGCAGTAGCTTGTCCTGGATCTGCAAATACTTACCGGCTTCGGTAACTCCGATCCCCGGCAGCGTGATCGGCATGTAAAGGATCGAGCCTTCGTTCAGCGGCGGCATGAATTCAGAACCAAGACGTTGGTAGACCGGGATCGTAATCACAACGATTGCAATGGCGAGGATGATGACTACCCATCTCATTTTCAGAGCCGCGCGCACGACAGGGTGGTAGAGCTTCATCAGAGGCCGGCTGATTGGGTGCTTCTCCTCGCTGTGAATCTTCCCTATTAGTACGGCGTTGGTGATGCGAGCGAGCCATCGTGGGCGGAACTCGAATTCGCGGATGCGCAAAAACAAAAGCATGATCGCCGGAACCAGAGTGATCGCCAGGACCGCTGCGATCATCATCGAGAAGTGCTTGGTGAAAGCTAGCGGTTTGAACAATCTCCCTTCCTGGTACTGGAGGGCAAAGATCGGCATAAAGGAGACCGCGATCACCAGGAGCGAGAAGAAACTCGGCCCTCCGACTTCCTTTACCGCGTCTATGATCACTTGCTTCGCAGGCCCCGGACGACCCTCGGCCTGCCAATGCTCCAACTTCTTGTGGGTTTGTTCGACAACGACAATCGCTGCGTCCACCATCGCCCCGATAGCGATGGCGATCCCGCCCAGGGACATGATGTTCGCTGTCAAGCCAATCGCCTGCATCGGAATGAATGCCAGGACGACCGCGATCGGGATAGTGAGAATCGGTATGATCGCGCTCGGCGGGTGCCAAAGAAATATGAGAATGACGATACTGACGATGAGCAACTCCTCGAGGAGCGTGTGGCGTAAGGTGTCAATAGATCGGTCAATGAGGTCCGAGCGGTCGTACGTCGTCACCACCTCGACGCCGGGCGGCAGGCTGGACTTCACCTCGTCCAATTTTCTCTTTGCCTGTTCGATCACATCGCGCACATTCTGGCCGTACCGGACAATGACAGTTCCGCCCGTTACCTCGCCCTCGCCGTTCAATTCCACAATGCCGCGCCGCATGTCGGGGCCGAGTTCGACGCGCGCGACATCGCGTACGCGGATCGGCGTACCGTTGTCGCCAGTTGCGACCGCGAGGTTTTGGATATCGCCCAACGACTGGATGTAACCGCGTCCTCGCACTAGGTATTCCTTGCCTGTCATTTCGAGGCTCCGCGCGCCCACTTCGTTGTTGCCGTTGCGCACCGCATCCATCACTTGCATCAGCGGAACTTTGTAGGCGAGCAAGCGATTGGGATCGACGTTGACCTGATACTGCTTCACGAATCCGCCAATTGTGGCGACTTCAGCCACGCCCGGCACGCTCTGTAGCCAATAGCGCAGGTACCAGTCGTTAAAGGAGCGCAACTGCTGAAGATTGTTTTGGCCAGTCTTGTCTACGAGCGCATACTGGAACGCCCAGCCGACACCGGTTGCGTCAGGCCCCAGTTTCGGCGCGACACCTTCAGGAAGCTTCCCGCTTATCTTGCTCATGTATTCGAGCACTCGCGTTCGGCCCCAGTAAATGTCAGTCCCTTCATCGAACACTACGTAGACATAGGAGAAGCCGTAGTCCGAGCTGCCCCGCACGGTGCTAACATGCGGCGCGGCGAGCATGGCCGAGACAATCGGATACGTAATTTGGTCCTCGATGAGGTCGGGACTACGGCCAGGCCACTCTGTGTAGATGATGACCTGGGGATCGGAGAGGTCCGGGATCGCGTCGAGCGGAATGTTGCGCATCGACCAGACGCCGTAGAGCGTAAGGCAGATCGTCAGGACAACGATCAGCATTCGGTTCCGGGCCGAGAACTCAATGATATGGTTGATCATCTGATACGCCTCTCAACGGGCCGTGATGTTCGTTTGTGCGACGCCGATCACGTTCCCGTTTTTCCGCACAGTTACTGTGGTCTGCCACGTCCATGCCATCAGGACTTCAATTTGCCCGGTGTACAGGCCGTTACCTACCTCTGTCAGAGTCCCCTTCGAGTTCATGGGCGCCATGGCGCCCATCTGCGGCATGAAGAGCCCGACCTCAACCTGAGCGCCGGTGATCGGCTTGCCTGCGGCATCTTTTACAAGTAACCGGATCGGATTCATTCCCGTCTTCGCAGTCTTCGGTTCGAGAACCTCAACCGAGATCGATTGCGCCGCTCCTGCGGCCGCCGCCGGAGCCTGCGAGGGAGCGCCCATCCCGGCAAAGGCTCCCTTCAGACGGCTTTCCGAATCGACAATGAAATTAGCGCCGGTGACAACTCTCTCGCCAGGCTTCAAGCCTTCTTGAATGCCTACCTTGTCCCCTGAGTCCGCGCTCGCCTTCACCTTACGCGGCTGGACGTAGCCGTTGCCCTTGTCTACAAACACGTATTGTTCGGTACCGGTATCCATGAGAGCGTCTTGCGGAATCAGTACCTGCCTGCCAAGGGCAGCGGACATGGTGATATTCGTGAACATTTCCGGTTTCAAAGAGAGATCGGGGTTTGCGAACTCCATTCGCACCTGCACCGTGCGGGTCTTCGGATCGAGAAACGGATAAATGAATTCGACGCGCCCGTTGAGTTTTCGCCCACCGCCTGAGTAAGGAAGCTCGACGACTGCCGGCTGTCCGATTCGAATGAAGGGGAGGTCGGTTTCATACACTTCACCCAAAATCCAAACGTGAGATAGATCGACGATCGTGAACAGATCCTTGGTCGGATCGACAAACGTCCCGTGGTGATACGCGGCCCGCTCCATGACGATCCCGGTCACCGGCGAATAGACGGCTATTGCGCGCTTGACCTTCCCTTCCGTTTCGAGACTTTGGATCTCCTGGTCTGACACGTCCCATAACCGGAGTCGTTCTTTCGCGGCGACGATCAGATTCTCCGACCCAATCGCTGCGGACGCCACGGTGCTATTTCGCAATAGGTCACGGGACTTCAATGCGAGAAGGAAGTCCTGCTGGGTCGCGAGCAGGTCTGGGCTGTAGATCGTGAACAAGGGATCGCCGGCACGAACCGGCTTGCCTACGGAGTCTGCAAAGACCTCCTCGATATACCCCGAAACCTTGCTATGAATGTGTGTGAGGTGGGTTTCGTCGTAGGTCACTTTGCCGACAATTCGAATTTCTTTGGTGAGCGTCCCCATTTCCGCAGGGACGGAGCGCATGCCGATGAGTTGTTGTTTCTCGGGCGGCACGAAGATCGCGCCATCCTGAGTGGATGCGCTTGGAGCTGGCATCGGAGGATTAGCCGGAGACGAATCGGCTTTGGCCATTTCAGTCATGGTGTTCTGGGCTATGACCGTTCCGCGAACTGGCTGGTGTCGGATCAAACCGAAGTACCCTAGTGCGCCCATAGCAACCGCCAGCAGTCCTAACAGCGAAATCGTACGCATTCGACCGCGGTTCATTTGCTTGCCTCCTGAAAAGGGATCAGTTCTTTGCCCACGATTGGTTCCAGCCGCGCGAGGGCTTCTTCGTGCCGCGCGACCTCGTCGTAATACTGGCGCTCCAGGCTGATCAAGTTCGTAAGATTCGTCACCAGACTCAGGAAGTCGATGTTGCCGACCTCGTACGCGGAAGCGGCGGAGTCCACTGTTAATTGGGCTTGAGGCAACAGCGTCGTCTTGTACAAGTTCAAAATACGTTCGCTGCTTTGGATCGCAAGGTACTGGTCCTTAACCTGGAAGATTGCCAGTTGCTGCGCGGATCGGTAATTCTGCTTGGCCTCGTTGAGACGCGAATAGGATTCTTCGAGTGCGTAGCGCTGTTTGCGTGCATAGTAGATCGGTATCTTCACCTCCACGGTTGCCATGTAGTGTTCCGGGAAATTTCCACCTGTGTGGTCCCATTCGAGGTTCACGCCGAAGTCCGGGCGGAAATCCTTCAGGCTACGATTGATGCCCACGGCTCGGGCGTCCACCATCTTCTGTTCGGCGCGTATGCGGGGAGCTTCGTTCGTTGCCTTGACTAAATCATCGAGCGACATCGAGAATGCGCTTGTTTGAACTTCGGCAGGAGCGCGGAGGCTGATACTGGGTACGGCCAATAGCGACGCGATCTCCGCCTCGGCCCGCTGGCGTTTCTCATCGAGCATGGCGATCTCCCGTTCCAGGCTCGAGACTTCGAGCTGGGCCTTGAGCACGTCTTGCTGGAGGCCCTTTCCGACTGTGTAGCGATTTCGGGCAATCTCCTCGAAACGGCTAAGCAGGTCACTGTTTTTGTGCGTTAGCTCAATGGCTTTCTGGACGCTGAGCCATTCGTAATAGGCGACCTTCAACCGGGCCGTCAAGTCGAAGACTACCGACCGGTATTTCTGCTGCTCGCTCTCCGCCTCACGCTTGGCCTCCTCGGACGCAAGCCCGAGCTTTCCTGGAAAGGGAATCTCTTGCGAGACACCGAAACCCTGGTAGGAGAATTCGCTCGCGTTCAAACGCGAGAACGGATGTCCAACGCCGAAATTCGTATATCTCGCAGTTGGTTCCGGCAGAGTGCCGACTTGCGACGGCCGCTTCGTCGCCGCCTCGAAACGGAAGCGTGCTGCCTGAATCTCGGGGTTGTTCTGAATCAGGCCATTTAACAAATCCTGTGGCCAGAATGGCTTTTCTTCCGCGTGCAAAACCGCCGTAGCGGCAAGAAACACGCAGAAGGAAAGCCCGCGCGTGTTCGCAGGCATACTACCTCCTAAAAGTCTTGAACCTTGAATTGAGAACAGGGAGTTCAGGTGACGTGTCGACAGACACGTTTCTAGGAGAAGGCTAGATCAGGAGCGGGAGATTGAGACGCAGGTCGGGTGGAGAGCCGGGAGGCGGGTGGACCACCGCAGCACGAAATGTGATGAGCAGCTCCGACGTCGTGTACGGAACATCTGCCATCAGGAGATCAAGAACGGGCGACGAATGGCTGGGTGCCTTGGACGTTACAAACTGGTTGCCGCCCTGAACGGTTGCCTTGCAGCAGTCGTCGGAATTCGACGGAGAGCACTTGCCCTTCTTGCAGCAGTCCGCAGCCTTCTGATCGAACTTTCCACCAGCAAAGCAGTCGAAAGGACGTACGAGCAGAAGGACTGCTAACACGGCAACGACGATGTACAACGAACGGCGCACCGCTTTCATGTTAGCAGATTGTAAAGCGTTGGCGACTGCACCGGTGTGCGATCCCGTTGTCCAGCCTACGGCTCGCCGCGGATGTTTCGCGTGCGTGTCGGTTCCCATACGTCTCCTCAAATCGAAATCCTCCGGATTGCGACCCCGTTAGTAAGAGACGCGCGACGCGAAGCCCGCTCGGGGTTCCTGAATTGAGATTTTCTGACTGCTGAGCTTCCCTTGCTATCGGTTGCTGGCTAAACGCGGTTACCAGGCTCTTCGAGAGTTTGACCGAACCATGGGTATATTGCAGGCAGCACCAGAAGCGTAAGAAACGTCGATGTGATGATGCCGCCGATGACCACTGTCGCCAGCGGACGCTGTACTTCGGCACCCGCGCTCATGGAAAGAGCCATCGGGAGGAAGCCAAGTTAAATTAAAAATAGCGCCAGGGCGGAACGGCCTCCGATTGACGACGTCGAGAACTTCGGCGGCACCAGCAGGGCTCGGAGGCAACAGACTGTCCTTTAGGAAAACTCAGGCCACTGAAGCATTGCCGCCCTGGCCACGGCAAGCAGTTCCTTTTGCGTTGCCCCGTCCCTGGCCTGAATCGTCATGCCCTGCA